>Ga0209678_1000614_pt1 | contig 10726 bp, 5 predicted proteins | sample WorMetilvaeELBA1_FD_187404 | JGI IMG/M metagenome (GOLD analysis project Ga0209678, IMG submission 187404) | Marine gutless worms symbiont microbial communities from Max Planck institute for Marine Microbiology, Germany - Olavius ilvae ELBA.1... ...
CCATTTCCGTTAACCTTGCGGGATAGGGCGTTTTGCGACATCTAGCATCTCTCTTACGGCATGGGCGATGTTGGCCACGGCCAGCGCGCAGGTTTGTGTCCCCCTCGGACACAGTAGTTTATATTTTAGTTTGCAGCAATTTCATGATTTTATAAACGGTTCAGCTTCCGTGGACGGGTGCTGCCACGATCCAAGTGCAGGACCACCAGACAAACAAACCACAGCTGTTGTCAGAAGGCTGAGCTCGTTGTTGAACTTCACTGCTGTGGCAGAGCTGTAGTGACTGGCTGAAGGTAAACTTAAATAGGATCAGGTAGATTAATTAAATGCATCCACCATTTACAGTAATGTATTCTACGCCACGACTTTCAAGGCAAAGGCCAAGGCCTGGGACTTCCAGGCGAAGCCTGAGGCCGTAAACTTTGGCCTCGAGGTGCCTCGAGGCTAAGGCCATAGTTAGTTTTAGGAACAATCATTTCTGTTTTATTTCACTAAAGTCCTCAATGTCATTTCAGTCTTCCTTATATTGATATAATTGTCAGTATCGATATGAGACGTACACACCAACAAGCATAATTCTACGGTATGTACAACAAAACCAATAAAAAACAAAGTTCTGAATTAACCTTCTAGTTTTAATTTCTTTGCTTTCTCCTGAGGTGGAACAGATCTCTCTCTCTTGAACGGCAACGTTCGATTAATAAAAAGCTGCTTCGGAGGATTTGGTACAGAGAATAGTGTAGGTACAGCATTCCAAATGAGCTTGTCGCGAGCACTTGCATTCATGAACTGACTGTCTTCAAAGTGATCCGCACACAATCTGCAATTTGCAGCGATGTACGTACTAGATTTGGTTCGAAGATCATCACGTCTTGAGGCCTGAACCCAGCGTTTACAGCTACAAAACAGCATGTCAATGAGTCATCATCATCCTGTGAATAAGGTATGCAACTGTGAGTGAATCAAGTCATGTTTACTTGTCAAGACCAATGCTTAAAGCATGCTAACTATGCAGGCATTTACATTACACAAAAAAAACACAGGCAGCAAAATCACAAAGTGATACCACGCAATACATGACATTTTTTTGCTAATGATAACACTGTAATATGTTTCACAAAGTAACCGAACAAGTTTAGTGAACGTCAGCGGACATTAAGTCAACTGGATATTATGACAGAGGAATTCAATGTGCTTACTAAGTAAATACAACAAAAGTAAGCCTGAGTGTATGTCATCTCCGAATGAAGAATGCAGTTAGCTAAACAAACAACAATAACAACCAACAATTAGTATAACTTAAGTTAGCATTACAAGCTGTCCTTAAGTGTAATACATGATGTGAACACTCATTTCATTATTGTTAAATGTAAATAAATTATTAAACAGGAACACAGTTCTCATAAACAGACTGTGTCTCAGCGTTGTAGACACAGTAACAGAAGAATACGTGTAGTGCGTTATATTAGTTGGTTTATGTGCTATGCAAAACCATTGTATTAGGTCTAAGTTTGTAACGCAGCTCCAGCCATGCGTGAGATCGCAAAGTAACTCTATACATTTTTTATACCCCACAACGAAATTTTATACTCCATCTCTATTTAACACCTGTAAGAGCAGTGACCCCGTTGGAATTTGTCCCTAAGATGTGCAGTTTTTCACATTTTAAGACTTCCAAAAAGCCATGACCTTGAAAATTGAAGGTCATTGAAATTATCACCATTCGACAGAGCGCATATGACTTCCTATTGATGTTCTATAGGAACTATGGCTCTAGCTTGTGTCGTTTTGGGGATATTCAATGTCGCATAAAATTGCGACCTTGAAATCCTGGTCAACGGTCAATCAAGGTCCTCGAACATGGTACCATTAGATAGACTGGATATGGTTTCCTATTAGTGTTCTATCGAAACTATTTCCTAAGATGCACCGTTTTCAGATATTCGACTTCAAATGTGCCATGACCTAGAAAACCGGGTTAGAGTTCTGTCAAGGTCATTAAGAATGTCACCGTTCAATAGAGCGCATATGTCGCATACATTATTGTTAAATGTAAATAAATTATTAAAAATTAGTCCCGTGGTGGACTGACGGTCGACTTCCCTTGAGTGGAGATTTTCGATCCTTGATCGTCGAATAGAGTCTGACATTCCGTCGAGCATCACTCACCAAGCTTTGCCTACGTAGCAATTTTGTCTCGAATCAAATTAAATTTTTACAGGACACATTTTCTTCCAAGTTCAAAGTCACGTGACACAAAAACTAGGACAAATATGAAAAATGCGGCCCTATCAAATTTAGATATTGTGCTCCAGTTTAAGAATTAGTGGTCATTTGCCAGCTCCCATTGTAAATGGCGGAGGAGATAGGTTTTGAAAATGGAAAGAATTCAAACTTTCAAGGGCTCGTGACCTTGACCTTGGATCCGGCCATACGGCATACCGTCGTGCATCACTCATCGACCTCTACCTACATAGGCCTGCCACATTTCATTGAGATCGGAAGCAAAATTTTTTCGAAAGTCACGACTGAGGTTTTGGTCAAGTTTAAAGTCACGTGACACAGAAACTAGGACAAATATCAAAAATCCAGCCCGATCAAATTTAGGCCGTAATCGATTTGCCAAACCGAACTGAAACCGGTTCGGGATTTTCCGGTTTAGCACGATCTGTTTGTCGAATCCGAATCCAGTTTCATGAAACCTAACAAACCGTTTTCGAGAAGGTTTACTGTAATAAACCAAGATGGTGGAAGGCGGTGATGCTCATTTAACATTTACAGCGGTACTGTGATTATGCAAGAATTACCTTTTCGCAATGTTTTTGGAATACAAATGTTCAAAATTGCTAACAAATTGCGAATTAAACGCTAACATCGACATCAAATTCGCCTACAGACGGTAATTACAAGTGGGCGTATCACGTTGCAACAGTAATACGGTTTACATCCGGCTATAGAACCGTCCGTTTTATTTGTACCAGGAAACCAGATCCGGTTTAACCCTTTCGTTACTGCAGCATACCCACCCGCCGTACTGGCATAGTTGACGGAACCAAAAGTTAACAAACATAATTTTTTTGACACACGTGCATGGTTTGGGCATAGTTTACTGTAAAATTCGTTTATGCCGCTTTACTTTTAATTTTAATTTTTTTTTTAAAGTTTATTGCTTTATTTTTTTTCATAATGCTCGACCACAATAAGTCTTACGCGTTGGCCTACACACCAGCCCATAATCTACTGAAATATCGTTTACAATGGAATGCTGCTGTCCGGTTATAAACTTTTGACTGTCTGCATCCAAGTGATATGCTTATCGATGTCTATTAGCAATTTCCGCCAGACCGTATGTTGTAAAGTCATTTTGTTTCCAGCGACTGGACTCCCGCTGTCAACGAAACGGTACGGAGGGAGACTGGCACATCTCCGTAGGTCTGTCACAGCCTCATTACGCCGCTTGGTGGCAATTCGACTCCCGCTGTCAGCTAGCGGGGCAGCTTCATGTGGCCCTCACCACACCATTCGTAACGGATTTACGACATCCGTTATCCACCTGCTAGCAGCTGACGCCAGTATAGCACGGTGTAATTATTTCTACTTCAGTATGAGACGTCTTGCTTCTTGACTGCACTTTACAATCATGACCTCGATGGCCAATCAAAATTAATATAGACTAACAAGTGCAACATTGTGTACTTCCATGTAAAATGTTCGATGAAATATTTCAGTTAGTTTCGGCTGCGAATGTTTCAACAGGCCTATGTGCGTTACATAAGCCTAAGAAATCTACAATTCCATATAAACTGTTCACTTCACACATTGTCACATTTACATTACCCTACATAGACATGCTTGGTTGAAATATATTCCATATCCAGGCCCAACTGACGTTTGTGACAGCCTGACAGGCCTCAAAAGTCCTACAGTAGGCCTAACACATTTTAACTGTATAAAACGCATTAATTTTGTTGCGTAACGCTTGATATAGCAGCATAAAAGCTGCATGCTATATGTATATATTAGTTATGTACATTTCCAATGCATGCCGTGATGATTCTGCAGCTAGATGAGGGAGCCTCGTAGCCCTTCGGCGCGAAGGGTCTAGTACGGCGCGATGGTCTGAAACCCTTCGCTGCGAAGGGTCTAGTAGCGAAAAGGTTAAGGATAGAATCTGAAACCGGTTCATACAAATCGATTACGGCCTTAGATATTGTGCTGTAGTTTAAGAATTAGTGGTCACTTGCCAGCTCCCATTGTAAACGGCGGAGGAGATAGGTTTTGAAAATGGAAGGAATTCAAATTTCAAGGGCTCGTGACCTTGACCTTGACCTTGGATCCGGTCATACGGCATATCGTCGTGCATCACTCATCGACCTCTACCTATATACCAAATTTCATTCAAATCGAAGAAACTTTTTGTGGACGGACGGACGGACGGACGGACGTAGGGACGGACATTTTTCCCCCTCTCTAATATTATTAGGTCGACTTCTGGAGGTCGACCTAAAAAGGAAACTCAGACACAGAGGAAACTATTTCCTTAGATGCACGTTCCATTAACGTGCTATTAACGTTCCATAGTAACCATGAGCCTATCTCGTACCGTTTCTGAGGTAGACGGCGATTTTAGTCGAAAACCGCAAAATTTTCCCACCGCCCCTGTATTTTGCATCCCCACTGAAAGGGTTCTTTTGGAATTGGGTACCAGTGCTGGGGGTCAGAAAACTAGAATGATGGGGCTACCAGGCCGATAAAAAAGTTTGATGATATCTTCAGCTATCTGGATACAATGTACCATCACCAACATGACAGACGGACATCGGGCTACAGCAAAGATCTCGCTTACGCATAGCGTTGCACGGTGAAAAATGTCCAAACCTGGTATATATTTCATCGAAGTGACCTTCAAAAGTCACTCTAGATTATCAGAAATGGCACCATATGACAGAGCGCCTGCGATTTCGTATTACCGTTCCATAGTAACTATGACCCTGAAATGTGTCCTTTTTGAGGTATAGCGACTTTATGGGTTGGAAATTGCCTATTTCTATACCCAACCTGTATTTGACGCCACCGTAATTTTGCAAAGATGTTTGGTGCTGAGGAAACTAGAATGATGGCACTACCGTGTGATAAAAACAGAGTCGATATGTTATGCCACTTTGACACAATACCGGCGGGTAACAGACAGCCGGATTTGCCATATGAATAATGCGAGTCAGTTGCCTGACACGTGGCAAAATATGAACCCGAATACACTGTTAATGAATTATTTAACAAAGCAGCAACTATGCAACAAATTCTGAGACATCTGTAATGCAGAAAGACATCAAATTTAGGTTATGCTTATTGCTTTATACACAATTAGCAACGAAAGTGGAAAAATAATGTAACTAACCGAACAAAGTTTGGTAAACATCAGTGGACATTAATAGCATGATAAATGAATCCACTGTTCTGGTAATAGGACCAAGAAAAATATGCCTCAGTGTGCATATTGAAGTGTGCTGTTAGGCTAAACAAACAACAATAACAACAAAAATTAGTAAAACTGACAATAGTATTATTACAAGTTGTCATGTCTTTGTTAAAAGACAACAATACTGTAACATATTATGATAACTCTGCACAGTAACACGTAAAAAATTTACGGTTATGGTGAACAAAAAATAGCAACAACAACAGTTATATAAACAACTGTAGGTTACTTATAGTGTAAGATGTGATCAAATGGTTCATAAATGTAAAGAGTGAACAGAATTACTAATTAAAAAGGTATCATAAAGGACTTAAATCAGTTTCGAGTCATCTACAGAAGAACACATACCGAGCATCATCCTTTGGAAAATAAAAGAATGACTTTGACGTAGATTTCTTGCGGGCATTACAGCAATTGATGGCAGCACACCATGCCGAACTGCGGGTACTGAACGACATCTGCAAATCCAAATTTCCAGACAATCACATTATCATTTTCAACAAACTTACATCACCTAGGCCTACACAGGTGACAATTTCGATAAAGGCCGGTGTTATTATCTCTTATTTAAGGGCAAATATCCCCCCCCCACCAAGCACTGCACACTCGACCCTGCACCGACCTGGCTCATCAAACGTGCAGCCAATGTGTTGGCCCCAGTCATTGCTGCGGTGTGCAATGCCTCACTAGAAGCTGGGATCCTTCCAACATCTCAGAAACAAGCTGTTGTTACTGCACGTTTGAAGAAACCATCTCTCAATCCGGACGATCTCAACTCGTACCGGCCAATTTCTAACTTGAGTTTCCTATCCAAACTAACTGAACGAGCTGTTGCCTCCCAGTTTATGGCACACTCCGACTCCAACCATCTCCTACCTCCAAGACAGTCTGCTTATCGTCGGCGCTTCTCAACTGAAACTGCTGTACTGCTCGTCTACAACGACATCATCCGCGCAGTTGACCAAGGTCACTTGGTCGCCATGGCTCTTCTCGACTTGAGTTGTGCCTTTGATACGGTCGATCACGTCACACTACTTTCCATCCTTAGCCAAAGGTTCTTAGTTACTGACCAGGCGCTTGCTTGGTTTCAGTCGTACCTGACCGACAGGTATCAAGTTTATACCACCGACTCTACCCAATCAGCACCTATTGCCCTTACTTCTGGCATTCCACAGGGTTCCGGCCTCGGACCTACTCAATTCATTGCCTATACAGAGGATACTACCAGTATTTTCCCATCTCACAATATCCAGTACCACTTGTTCGCAGATGATACTCAGTCATACGGTCATTGCTCAATCCCCGACGTTCCAGACCTCGTCTTCCGTCTCCAGGAATGCATCAAGGATCTCGCTAGATCCTATGCATCACATCGCTTGCAGTTAAATCCCTCCAAGTCTGAATTCATTTGGTTCGGGTCCCGCTCGTCGCTCTCCAAAATACCACCTGAATTCCACTCACTAACTGTCTCTGGCATCACCGTTCATTCATCGAAGTCTGTTCGGGATCTGGGTGTGTTCTTAGACAGCGAGCTTCAGATGAAAGTACATGTCAACAAACTGGTGAGCATCTGTTACTATCATCTTCGACGACTCTTCCAACTGCGAAGTTTTGTGTCTCAGGACGTAATGAAGCATCTAGTAACTGCGCTCGTCCTAGCGCGCATCGACAGCTGCAACTCTGTACTTGTCAACCTTCCAGCGTCTACAATCGCACCGCTACAGCGCGTTCAGAATACCGCAGCCCGTCTCGTCCTTGGTCTGAAACGCAGAGCTCATATCACACCAGCTTTAAAGAAACTCCACTGGCTGCCTGTTCGCCAACGTATTACATTTAAAATTGCCACTCTTGTTCATAGAGTACAACGCCAGGACTGTCCTCCGTACCTCTGCGACTTGGTTCATTTCGCAAATGCTGACTGCAACAGAAGTCGTCTTCGTTCCGCTACTAGCGGGGCTGCAACCGTCGTAAGGACGAGAACCAATCTCGGTCAACGTGCATTTTCTGTAGCGGCACCGTCCATATGGAACAGTCTCCCACCGTCACTGTGTCTCATTGAATCACATACTGTTTTTCGCAGACAACTGAAAACACATCTGTTTAATCTGGCGTTCGATTGACATGACTATTTTCTGTAACGTTTTTAGACTTTGTTATGCGCGGTTGGTCTTATAATGTTTTTATATGTATATCGGCGCACTACAAATGACAATGATGATGATGAAATAGCATGCAGCATTAATCACATATTCAGTTTTGTGAGTGCAAAGAACAAGATATGTTATTGACATGTTATTTGCACTTGCATTAAGTGCATATGTCATTTAATGTCATTTTCACTTTCATAATGCACTATACCAGGGACAGTCTCCCTTGGAGGACAGTGTCCCTGGCGCTATACTAATGAGACATACATAGGTAAGTGCAAATAAGTTTTGAAATCCTCTACTCCTTCAACTGGTACACCATCTATGAGGATTGTCGATGACGGGTAACCTGCACCCATGTTTTGGAGTTTTGTCTTGGGCCATGATAACTTAAGCCCAGTGGAGCAGCAAAGACGTTGATTGGAGGATACTGTCTGGTTGCAGCTGATCAGACATAAGAATGGTAGCATCGTGAGCCCACTCAGCTGCTAGCATGCTCGCTTCCAAAGCTTAGTTTAGCGACATTTTTGGGTAACAGAGCCAATCAATATAGACAGTAGTTGTTTGCTAGTCGATCCATTGTGTATAATTTATTATAATACAGAAAATATTGAAAAGATATCAAATAGTTTCGTCTGTTCTTTGTAGAAGGACCTAACTCCATCTCATATCAGAACCACTGACAATTACAGCGTTAATAACTAGCAATATGAGCCATGATCACTCAGGTGACTGAGACACAGTGCGCCCCAACTGGGATGGTTTATTGGAGGAGCCAGGGTTCAATTCCCCGGGTCAGTCGCTGGATTTTATGTTCGGATTTCAGGGGCGCATGCTTTAAGATTAATTTCTCGGGCAGGCAAAGAGGGTTCGATGGTGTCCTCTATAATCTGTGACCGTTGGTTAATATTGGGTTAAGTGACGCTCAGTTATTAGCTACTGCTTAGTCAGATATAACAGAAGGTGCCAAGCTGCATGTTGGTAGGCTGCCTATAGGCCATGTCCGCATGCATCGCTAAGTTTGGCCTGCACTGACAGTGCGAGGTGTGATGAGTGGCTTGGCGGCCTGCTGGCATGCACGCCTGGATTAGACACCTAGAGAAACACTGACACTAAAAGCCGGGCAGTATAAATAAGCATGTACAACATCAGTCAATGTCCCCTCTTTGCCGATCCTTTCCTATTAGGCCTACACATCCTGCCTCTCGGGTTATTCGATCGTGCCTACACACAAGCGGGGCCGATGAGTTAACTCGAGAGGAGGGTAGCACAGCATACATTCATACACACCTCATTAATTAATGAGAGCAGCGCAGCATTAACTAACTTCTCCCACCCCTGCAGACTCATGCATTGGGCTAACCTGTGTGGCAGGCCTCAGCATTGACGCATGAAAGGGGGCATGCATCATCACAGAGAGTGAACCAGTGCATGAGCCACGATCCTATACCACTTGTCGGGTGATCCCTCCTGTACACCATCCTACATATTTTCAGGGGGTCCGGACCCCGTAATCACCTCCAGGATCTATGCCCCTTTGTCGGACTGTTAACTATTAATTTGCCTTCACCTAAAAATACCTGTTAATTTCGTATTGGACAAGTGAAATATTTCTGATGTCTAATTTTAACATTTGCGAACAGCAACATGACCAACAACCTCTCCTAGGGACACTGAACCTCTCCCTTGCCTTCATCATTCAAGATGTACATGTAGAGATTTGGTGCAGGCATTGAATGCCACTATGCCCATGTCCAGGAGTGCTCAATTAAGTATCCTTAGTTTCCGCTAGGACTACACAGCTAGGCAGAGAATTCCCAACATTAAGTACTAAGTTAGCATAGAAATATCTACACAGCGTTGATGGTAATTGCCGAAAGCTACTGAAGGCTACCGAAAGTTAGGGTCATGGTAATGGTTCATAGTCAGTTGTCCAAGGGTCCACTTGTCCGAAATGTAGTACTGCAGATTTCGAAATTTGATGCTAAACCTAACCCTAACCCTAACTCTAACCTAACCCTAGCCCCAACCCTAACTCAAACACTAACCCTATGCCTGTATGACAACTGGAACGTCGGACAACTGGACCCTCGGACAAGTGAACCCTCGGACAACTGGACGGACACCATGGTAATTACCAAAACCTCCAGCACTATGGTGCGTTATGGGCTAGGGTTTATGTATACTAGTATACTTTGGTGATAATTTGGCTAGGATACGGTTAGGACTAGAGTTAGGGTTAGTGTTTCCGGCCAGGAGACGAAGCGGTCAATTCTTTCAACCCAGAGGCGCCCAGGTTCTGGAGCTTTTGGTAGCTGTAGACCGTAGCCTTCAGCAGCTTTAGAAAATTACCGTCACCCTTACGCAGATCTCATTTTACCCTACGTTTTCATGTTCTTAACTCATGACCCCTTGTTACAAAAGAACCAGCAAAGAACATACTTCCTCCAGCACAGCAAAAGGAATATTCAGCTGAGAAGTCATATCCATGAAGAACATATAGGGCTAGCAACTATATGTGTGTTGCAGAAACTGACTGCCAAAAAAGTATGTACACTTCATGGCTGTCGTATGGCAAAGCAACAACACTTGACATGTACTCACTGTGACAGTGCTCCGTTTGACTAGTCCACAACTGTACTGGGTATAGCGGCATAGCGGCAATGAGTTCTACTCAGCCGATGCTTTGGCTACCGTTTGACATAATTAGGCCTACAAAGTATGCGTAACTGCGAATAGCATGCAGTGTTATTCACACTTACATAAGAGCGAATATACACTACTTTTCACAAAATTATTTCAGTAAACATCGCACTAGAATTTATTTGATACAGACCTGAAACTTAATTCGACGATCATTCACTGTTTACTGTTTACATTATAGCGCGCTTAGTGTCACTTATTCGACGCCGCGTGGCGCCACGGTCCATGCTGTAAACCGGAAGTCAGTAAAAAATTAAGGAGTTTCCCGTCCCGTTATATATAGCGTCCCTGCTTCTACTATTTCAGCATGCTTCTACTAATTTGGCAAAGAATATATATTTGTTTTGTTGTGTATTTTGTAGTTTTATTGATATACCGTAGTTTGTACAAAGTATTG
>Ga0209678_1000615_pt1 | contig 10692 bp, 7 predicted proteins | sample WorMetilvaeELBA1_FD_187404 | JGI IMG/M metagenome (GOLD analysis project Ga0209678, IMG submission 187404) | Marine gutless worms symbiont microbial communities from Max Planck institute for Marine Microbiology, Germany - Olavius ilvae ELBA.1... ...
CCCATTATTCCTCGCGGTGTTACCGCCGACTTTGAAACCCATTACCGCGGCACTACCGTGGCTGTGCTCCCCATTCCCGCGGTATTACCGCATCATTTTCTGATTCTTTTCCCGTCCCCGCAGGTATGACCGCGGTAACCGCGGCATTATCGCGGTAGCGGTTACCGTGTCATTCTCTAACCCGGACTCTTCTTATTTTACGACAGATCTACACCACTGCTAAGTAATGACTAATATGTTAAAGAATTCCACTGTCACATGATCAAGCTTCAGCCATATGAAGAGAATCAAACCTGTCTTGCGCTCTTCCATGGCACATGAGAGAATGTACAACTTGGCCCTTCTGAACACTGAGCAAGACATTGTCCACAAAATGGACTTTACAGATATTGTTGATTTTATTCACAGCTGAGAAACCAGAAAAAGATTGTTTTAAGTGTTGTGTTCTAAGGACTTGCAATTTTGGATTTCGTTCTCATCTATTTCTGTACCAAAAATTCTTTTGCTGTCATTTCAATTTGAAAAATACTCCTTTTCCAATTTTTGCGACTTTTGCATTTTCAAAAGTCATATATGAATACAAAGCTAAGGTTTCAAGTAGGTCCGGGGGCCTCTAATTTCTCCGGGCCAGGGGAATGCCGGAGATAACCCCCCTGGAGATTAACCCCCCCGGAGAAAACCCCAAAACTGTAACCCCCCGGAGATGAACCCCCCATTTGATATGCATACCCCGGAGAAACCTCCCCCTCAGTACTTGCAAAATGATTGGCTAGAAAGACTCTTAAGAATTTATCGGTTTACAGTATTGTTTCATTTTTTTGCTGCGAAAAACTATGCTTCGCTGATACGAAGGCCTGCAGCCTTATTAGGCGCTCCCAATTAACTAACTACTGCGTAATGCCTACCCTACCGTGGTTTCTGACCAAAGCGACATGAGCGACATACTCAAAAGTTCAAATCATTACATCGACGGCTGAGCGACCTACTCGGGTCGACAATCGCGAACGCCGACCGGGAGCGACGTAGAGCACGCCGTCACACATATTCTCCTCCTCCTCCTCCTGCTCCATACTTCAAAAAGGTTGCTGCTGATACAAAGGCCACAGCCTTATTACGCGCTCCCAACTAGCTAACTACTGCGTAATACCTACTTTGGTTTCCGATCAAAGCGGCATGAGCCACCTACACAGAAATTAGAAGTCATTACATCAACGGTATACTGGCGCTCGGCAACTTGAACCGTGTGGATAAGTCCACCTCAGAACGCTGGATGTACGTGCGAAACATTCTATATACAAACGGATGTAACGATATGGATAACTCGTAACAGAAAACAATAGGCCCCTAATTACATTCCAAAAATATATCGTAGCCTAACCATATGAAGAATAAAATTTCTTCAGATAGGCCTGTGCGCAATTTTCATCTAACTTACAGATGGACGTTTCATCTCCGGGGGGAAGTTCTCGGTTGTCGACCCAGGGGGGGGGTAATCTCCGGGGTATGCACATCAGCCGGGGGGTTCATCTCCAGGGGGGGGAATCTCCGGGGTATGCACATCAGCCGGGGGGTTCATCTCCAGGGGGGGTAACCGGGCCAGGGCCCATGTGGTCTTAATCCGACACTGCTTGCGGGATTCTCCAAAGTGTCGAATTTCCCCCGTCGACCTCTCCTCTTCCCTGCAGTGAAGACCACCACTTGCCACTTTCCGACTATGAATTTATAGTCTCGTATACTAAAAACATCAAACAGCATCATCAAATGCACATTAATTGACTCAAGATTGAATGGGTTAAGAATTTTTCATTTTTTGTGTGATCCACAATAATACAATAATATAGTGTCAGAAGAGGCCATTCTGGGTGCTGAAAATAGTGAAAAAATCTTTGGAGCGGTCAGGGCTCCGCCAAGAACCCCACTGGGGAGCTCACAGCGCTCCTCAGACCAGTGATATGGTCTGAGACTGTCGGTCTTAGGACAAGACCGGTCTCAGACCAAAAAAATCGGTCTTGGTCTTGGTCTTGCAGGTTTTTTTGTTGTGATGTGAAATACAATCTTGTCACGCTCGTCGTTAAAATGATCTCAGAGGACACAACAGCTTTTCAAATACTATTTATAGTTTCTCTATTCTGTGCTTGAACATCACTACTGTGGAGATCAACAGTGGCCTTCACTTACTTAAAAGTTAAATCCGCCAAGTGCCTTTTGTTTACTTCAGGTGGTCTTGGTCTTGTAAGCAGGGTCTTGGTCTTGGTCTTGTTATTTTGATCTTGGTCTTAAGAATTTGGTCTTGTTTACATCACTGCTAGACCCCCTAGCTGGTGGGGGTTGCTGTCCCCTCTCCAACAAATACAAGGTCGATGGCGTCTTCAGCCTCGATTTTCGACCCTTCGGGCTTCATTCGGCAGCCTCTTCCAACAGTCTTTGTTTCCCCCAATGTATAGGGGTCTTGATAAGAACACTGGTAGTGCCCATTTTCGGAGCCAAAGAATGCATCAGAACGCAGGATTTTGTATATATTAATCCCATTAATGATTTAAGGCTAGGGCTGCTCACACCAGTGATGTTAACTTTGTTAGTCCTTAAGGACTCCTTAGGTACCAAATTTAAGTCCTTGTCATTGTCCTTGTCCTTGCCGATCCAGTCCTTGACAAGTCCTATTCCTTAATTTAGCATGCAACACGCATTCTATTGTACTGATTGTGATTTAGTTATTTAGTGTAATGGGTTTTACAGTCATATGTTGTGAACTTTCACTTTGTGTTCATTGTTGTTGCTTGATAGCGATTGTCAGTTTAACTGCAACTTGCAGTAAGTAACTGTAAGTGAAGTCTTTGTCCTGGTCCTTGTGAGTCAAGTCCTTGTCCTTGGCCTTGTGCATGCAAGTCTAGTCCTTGTCCTTGTCGTTATCCTTGCACGTCCAGTCCTTGTTAACATCACTGGCTCACACACAAGTTTGCCGATGACTGCACAGTCTCTTATCTGCAAGGTAAACTTATTGCACGTATCTCTAACGATGAACTCCACACTCTACAATATTATTACCACCGCCGAGGGGCATTAAGCGATGATGCTCTCTGACGACGTCTGTCTGTCAGATATCTAACGAACAAATAGCACATCGTCGACATAAAAATCCTGAACAGTTACAGAACATTACACAAATAAAAACATGTCAAAACGGCCGATAGGCCCACCTACTATTTTCGGCTTAAAAGTTGCACTGAAACATGCAGCGGAATTTCGATGAAATTTTCTGATGTGATAGCTTTGAGTCATCGAAGACCCGCAGTCAGTTTTACAGAGATCCTGATTGTAGAATACCCTTAACCCTTGCCTAACCGTAACACAGTAGGACATGGAACTTCAATCATAACCGTAACCTACCGTAATCCTAACCCAAATGTCATGTGATCCGGATTACCACCATAATGTAATGGGTTTTTGCTGCACGTGTGCAACCATTCCATCGAATTTTGTGAAAATCGATTGCTTAGTTTTGGCGTAATCCTGCTAAAACAAGCCAAGAAACAAACAATGTGAAAACATAATCGTCTTAGAGGATGGCAATGCAATAAAGTAAAGCAAGTATAGTGACTAGCTATTTTTTTCAGATTCAATGCTTCCATTGTGGTAATGTAACAAGGTATACAATCTGTTGCATGATGTATATTAGGCCTGTAGCGTTTAGTAGGCTGACACATAGAAAAATGTGAATTCGATCAATCCAATTTTCAGTCAAACATTTTTGCTGCCCTAAGTGCAAAAATTCACAATCACGGGCACCTGCAATGATCAGCAAATCGCTATATCAAAAGTATGCGCTCATTGAGTACCCTTCTAGGCTTATACAGTGGGCAGCAGGCAGCATGACGTGGGCAGTAGCCACGACCGCGCGGCTATCAGGCCTGCGTGTACTTGCTAATACAGAAGCAGCAGCAGCAGGCCATCTGCCACAGCCCACATACGATAGTCTGACACCTGTGTCGTTGCGCAGTCACCGTGTGCAGCCAGTGCAACTGATTTGAGACCGAATGTGTAGCAGGAAGAAATGAGCCCATCCTTGCTGTCGCTCGCTCTGTCATAAACACTTACTTGGGCCCACAGGTGTTCGATGGTGGCAGCGGCTTTTCGGTATAGTAGGTACTGCCGATGGCTATCACATCTTTAAAACGCCTCAACCAAGTTAAATATTTCTGGCACATTAAAGTCCGTTTTGTCTTGAAACTGCTAGCAACTCTATTGTCATTAAGCCATAAGGCAAAATGGCATCCCTGGCAATACTCCACAACCCGACAACCTGGCTGTGGGAAATTTCAACAGCAGTCTTGTCCCAAATTTCGTGCCGATTACAATGCTGAAAAAAAATTTGAAAATCGGCCTATATTTGACAAAGTTATGACGTTAGATAAAAGGGTGTCAAATTTACTGGGACACGGTGTAGAGTGATGTGGCTTTCAGACGGTCGAAAAAGTTTTCCGATAGGTTTAGCGGTTTTGATACAATACCGGAGTGTGACAGCCACCTAGCCAGCCAGCCAGCCACGTCGCTGTAGCTATTACGCTCAACGCTAAGGCGTCGAGCCTAAAAACATCAATTAATTTCTGTAGTCAACGATCACTACTATGAAACAGTAGAAAATATTGTACTTAGGCTCTCAGTTTACTCTGATAAACATGCATTGTACAAGAGATGCGAACGTAAATAAATACATATTATAAAAAAATACTTCATAATAATTAGTGTAGTTTATTGTTTATTTAAAGGCTGTAATTTAGTGTAGTTTGTGGCTACTCGAACGATTACATGAAATAAAAAAGCAACACACGTATTCTGTGAGCAACCTGCGAAACAGTAGGCCTATCCGAAAGGCGTATTACACGAAGACAGTGGCGGTTTCTTTTGCACGTGTAACGTGTTACAGTGTGCCGTGAATTGGCCGTGAATTTGTCAAGTTTTGTCGCGCGTAAGCACAGCAGTGCTGACGCGCGCGATATTGTGTAGCAAATTAGCAATTCTGTTCTTCCGTCTCTCTCTCCACCAGAAATCATTCAAGCGTAATGTGATTAAATCAGCCGTTTAAACGACTATGGCACAGAGGTCACGCGTCAAAACTGCGGCTGCGTCAAAACTTCATGTTCTATGCCGCTGTACTATCGGTATTGAACAATCAACACGCAAATTCTTGTTCTTCTCTTTATCCCTATTCCTTCCACGACAATCAAACGCCCCAGTCATCTGTCCTCTACGCAGTTCAAAACCTTTTTAAAAGCTAGCTAAAGCTGACCGCTATCTACACTGCGCCATCCGTTCACTGACGCTAATTCCTTTTACAAATTCTAGTGTCAAATAGTTTCATATTCAGTTGGTTCAATTCAGTGTAGCCTACAAAAGTTCTTACTATACACAACTGACTAAAATTATGTATTGTCTACAACGACGATACGATATAATAATAATAATAATAACAAGTGCGTCAGCAAGACGCATATCGACAAACGTGGGGGTGCAGTTAAAACTACATACAATTTGTATGTGCAACACCCCGCCCCCTTTTCAAAAGCAACATCTCCGTCGCTGATTATATGCTTCTATCTAGACTACTGAAAACTATTAAAATTAACGGCGGCGTCGAATGTAGGTGTATATGAAAAACTCGCGATTCTCGACGAATATCCGGTCGATCATCGCTAGATTGTCACCATTTTAGCTTATACCACGCCAGCGACCACGGTGGAGGCTCTATACACAATATCCACTGCTCCGTTTAACACGCACGTTAGCCGGCGACGGTCGGCGATATATACGAGACCACTGAAGATGGCGGTGTTCGCCACGCTTCAGTGGTCGTCGTATTTACAACACATAGCGACGACGATACGCCGAAGACAAATTGTGCAAAAAGTACCATTTTGACCCCCCACCCCCCAATTGGAGACCCCTAAAGATATCGCCACCAAAAGTGGAGAAACCCGGCCACGTATGGGACAAAGCTCTACCATCATGCAAATTTTCACGCCGATCGGCGCGAGATATCTGCCCCGGGCAAAAAATACATATTTTTCTTATAGGGTACTCCCCTGGGGGCTACCGTCCCATGCTATAAATTTCTGGAAAGCTCTCGTGGACCCAATGTTACGCCCCATTTGACATGTAACGCTGCGACTTACCGTTTTCGAGATATTCGCGGTCAAAATTTGGGACTTTGGGGCCCCTTCGGGGTACCCCCAAAAGGGGAGACTTTATGTCGGGACCCATATGTACCATCATGCAAAATTTCACTCCGATTGCTATCTAGAAAAACAAACTTTGCGTTATAATTATATAAAAGAATTTTTCATCCAACTGTTATCAAACGAATGTAAGTTTCTGGCCACCACTGTAATGGCTAAAACTGCATCTAATATAGATAAGAAACTCAGCTGTCCCGGCGATGCTTCGTGTCGTTGAATATTTCGCTAAGTCACTCAAGGTCATTCGAAATGACACCTTGAGTAGGGCGTGTGTAAGTCTCTATCAGTATTTTTGCCGCGCGATGCTATGCAAGCGCGGCCTATGCCGTCATGCGGTGTCTGTCTGTGTGTGTGTCTGTCCGTCTGTCTGTCACGTCACGTTCGTGGATTCTGTATTGCATGTGCACTAGGTTGGTCTGTTGCAACCAGTTTTTAGACAAAATACCCGATTTACATATATTTTTGCAGTTCTTGCGACGTAGTTTGTGTTTGAGTTCAGTTACATGGCAGTCTGCTTTCATTTTTCCCGTAAAGAGTTGTGATAACTATGGTTGTTGCAGTTACTGCGTTTCTTGGACACTTGAGTGATGAAAATGCACACCCGTATGAACGTTTCCAATAGACGTATGCGGTTGATGTTGCCACTGGCGTTTACTTTTAAAAGACAGACAACATTGCTCTATATGTTATTTGTACTTGCTTGGTTTATGCACCCACTGAGTGATAATGATTGTTAGCTTGCAGTACGGCAAGTATGATGTAAATAAAAATACGCAGTTCATGCACCCACCATTCACTGGCTCACTTTGCTCATACGAATCGATGTATAACTTACCTAGTTTATGCTCCCAAAAGAGACGAGATGGCAATAATCTGAAAAACCATATTAAACTAGTTAAACACTAGTCTGTCACCTGAGAACTGACAGAACTGTACAGTCGTATATTTTTTAGTGCTGAACAGTCGTATAATCGAATTTTGGATGTTTACGTTAAAATGATGCCCTAGGCAGGTTCTATGTGTCAGCTAAAAGACATGTAAAATTGCAGCCCATTTCCGAAATATCAGACAAAGTCTAATAGTCATAAATCTTTTTTTTTGAAATTTTAGTTCTGTACCGTCCTATAATGACGGTACAGAACTAAAATTTGTTTGTGACGCGCCCGCCACCTGGCGAACTGACGGTGCGGGAGGGCGAAACGATCACCATGGAGTGCACGGCTATCGGCGTGCCGGCGCCGCTGATCGTCTGGCGACTGAAGTTGGGCCCGATTGCGACCCTCTGCGAACCGCAACCACCATAGAGTCCACACAGGACCGGATTGAGCAGCCCGGGGTCATCACCAGCCGCATGCAGTTAGACCCCAAAGCCGCCATCGTAAGCCGCCATGCTAAGCCACAAGACGCCACCAAATTGGTTAGCCAAGCCGGCAGAAACGTAAGCCGCTGCAGCTTAAAGCTTTCTTCTTCCAGAATTATCAATATAATAGACAATATTGCATTACTACTTAAAGTCAATTTTCATAGGCGTAAACTTCTAATGGCCCCTGGGGCTCGGGCCTCCCCACTTTTTGGACAGTGGGGCTCGCCATATTGTTGAGTCCATCCACTTTTTGTCACATGAGTCATAACGGTACATACGCACATAGTAATAGTATGATAGTAATGTCTAAAGGTCGATCATTTAGAAAGCTAACGCAGTAACCTGTAGGCTCAAGTTAATGGCAAAAAATGCACCAAAACTCATTTGGCGGCCGGGCTTCGCCCGGACCCGCTCGGATAGACGCTCCGCAGACTCCATCCGCTAAGTGGAGGCCGCTACTTCGTTGGAGCCGAGCCGCCCCCCCCCCACTTTCCTGCAGTCCTGCACTAACACGCAAGTTGACGTCCGGACCTGTTTGGTCCAGTTCGGATTTCCTCATTGCCTCGACTACGTTCTAATGCTGACCAACAATTTCTTATATTACTATTTAATTAACTATACTTTTGTAATGCGAATTCACGAACAGTGTCATTAGCCTACTATTTTCCGTGTTGGATTTGACGTATGATATAAATTGATGTGACTGTGCTAATTTGCTGCGGCTAATTTTCTTGTTTGTACCCGTAAGCCGTGGCTATAGCCGCCATCAGCCACTATAAGCCATCAATAGTCACAAGCCACGGCTTAAGCCGTCTAGCCAGCCATAAGGATTTTAAGCCAGCCGTCTGAGACTCTAAGCTACGGCTCTGGGGTCTAGCCACAGTGTTCTCACAATAACGCACTGTTGTTCGATAACAATTACTTTAGTTCTGTACCGTCGTATACCGGGTGGGCCAAAGAAAAGTACACAGTGACGGCATTCTTGGCCACTGTTTCTTTCAAAGATATTGTTAGTTACACTGCGCGCTAGCTAGCGGCGGAGTGTTTGTAATCGGTCTTGTGTGTTTGTGGCGAGCGGGCGGTGTGGGTCTGTTACCACGATAACTCGGAATTGCGTGCATCGATCCTCACCAAACTGCGTCTGTAGGTTAAGGTAGTGACCATCTCCAATTGATTAAATTTCGGCCGTCCTATGCGCCCCCTGGAAGGCGGTCTGCGGCGGGGAGAAAATTTTTGGCTTCGCCATACAGCCAGAGCGCAGTGTTTGCGTCTCTCTGAGCGCTTTTTCATTTATAAGGAATTTGGATTTATAAATAACAACACTGAAGAGCTTGGAGTTCGTAATTGTGCACTTTTCTTTGGCCCACCCTGTACGACTGCACAGAACTAAAATTTGTTTCAAAAAACACTTACGACTATTATACTTTAAATTGTCTGATATTTCTGAAATGGGCCGCAATTTTACGTGTCTTTTAGCTGACACAGAACCTGCCCAGATAATCGTTTTAACGTAAAAATCCAAAATCCGAGTACTGCAACTCTGTTCAGGGCAGGCCTGCAGTTGTACCGACAAAGCTAAGAACGGCCGATTGGAGTCGAAATTGGCGGCAAATCAGCGGCTGTGTCCAGTGGCTGGCTCAGAGCCAAGAGCTGTTATTGACGCTGCAGCTGATGCCTAGTGCACTAGTGCTCACTGTCACAGTGCCAGGCCGGCTATGCCGGCCGCGGGCCTGGGGCACACTGTGGTTCCCATTACTCAGCCAATTCCACTGCAGCTAGGGGACCTATAGCGCGTTTCCTATTTGTAGACAAATATTTTTTTTCCAGAAATTTCTATATTAGAAATAAGTCACAGCTGAAAGCGCACGTTTGACTAGCCCACAGCGTAGTTTGTAGTTTTAAACAACTGTTACGGGCCTGGCTCCCGTGAGCATACGCCCGTGACACTCGATCACCACAATACGCTATACTCGATAACTGATTGCAATAAAAATTGTCGTCGAAAGAAAATACATAAAAAATATTATTTCCGAAATCACTGCAGCCTAGGATTATATAACGCTTACATTATTTTCTGGTCATTAGTTACAGACTGTGGCTTTGTGATAGGGACGGCATTTGCGCAGCAAAACTGCGAATTTACACAGCGTAAGGTAGAAATCTGTTACATCATCCTGTCGTCTCTGCAGTCTACACCCCCAGAGTGTCTGCTGCACCCCCAGTATGGCGGCCAAAAAGCCATAGATATGCATAGATAGTAATTATTACAGCTGGTACTCATCGGTGATGCAATTCCTCTATACACAGTGACCAATCACCTGTAAGCATATGTAACACAGGTAATTCCTATTAATAAAGTAAGTGACACGATTGGTTCATCGTTCATAGAGTATGTAGATTATGCAAGTTACACAGTTCACCCAGTTGACAAGACTGATCAGAGTGGACAGTGTGGTCAGGTGACTGCAATGCACTCATGACAATCGCTAGCTGATTAAATTTTGGCTGTCCCGCGCCCCTGGGAAGGGGGTCTGCGGCGGGGCGAAAATTTTTGGCTCTGCCTTACTACAGTCAGCGCGCAATGTTTACGTCTCCTGTGAGCGCTTTTTAGGCTCGACGCCTTAGCTAAGGCGTTGAGCGTAATAGCTACGGCGACGTGGCTGGGTGGCTGGGTGTCTGTCACAGCCGGTATTGTATCAAAACGACTAAACCTATCCGAAAACTTTTTGGACCATCTGGTAGGCCCATCATTTAAGCATTTAGGACCCCTTACGCCGATACCAAATTCCACGGGGAACCCCTTCATCGGGGGCGTTAAATACACGGGGGTGGGAAAATTGGCGACTTTCGACGTACATCGCCGTTTATCTCGGAAACGGTGCGAGATAGGCCGATGGTTACTATGGAACGTTAATAGGAAATCATGGGTGCCGGATTGGATGGTATAATTTTCGATGACCTTGAGTGACCCCTAACCCGGGTTTCAAGGTCACGCGATACTTAAAAGTCGAATATCTCGCAGACGGTGCGAGAGTTTTCAACTGTACAAAGCACAGTTGTAGATCACTAGGGGCTCTACCGAAAACGTGCAAAAAA
>Ga0209678_1000616_pt1 | contig 10692 bp, 10 predicted proteins | sample WorMetilvaeELBA1_FD_187404 | JGI IMG/M metagenome (GOLD analysis project Ga0209678, IMG submission 187404) | Marine gutless worms symbiont microbial communities from Max Planck institute for Marine Microbiology, Germany - Olavius ilvae ELBA.1... ...
GCCAAAAACTGTAAGGGAGATGACTCAACTGCCCAAGGAAACACAAAAGAATGGGGGCACAAACAAGTCTCTCTAGTCAATCACTTGGCAAGTACTGATAACTTAACCAGAATAACCAAAAGACAGCACACATAGGAATGAAAACTAATACATAAAAAGGGGCCCTAATAAACAACAACACAATAAAAAACATGTTAAGACATAAAAACAGAAACTAGACCTGGTTTAGTCGCCTTGTAGGACATCCGGCCAGGAAACGGAGCGGGGTACAACCCCGGAGCCCGCACGGGGCAAAAGGACTGGGAGATGTCAAGTACGATGCCAATGCTAATGAGCATTTATTAAACATTATTAACTACTTAATCAGTTAACAAATCATTTCACCAAATCAGCAACATTCACGTTTCAGATTGATGTCACTCAGGCCCCTCAAAAATTGTAATGTACAGTAACACAGTTCATTTTCATCAGGAATAGCATGAATCACTACTGGACATTTGGTTTACAGAACAAGTCATTCTGCCAATCACGCCAACTGAAGCCTGTGGTGAATCCTGCTTACCGTGGTGTAAACTCGTCGTGGTGCTTCTTACGGTCCTTGCGTGCTGCCCGCTGAAGTTCTTCAATTCGATTTTTTTCAAAAGCGGCACCATCTGCACATGTATAGGGTTGTTTCTGAATGTGATGAAAAGTATACTCTATATACAAACAAAACTGACAGTAAGTATCCAGAATATTCAAATCCGACACTACAAACTATGAGATAGCTGGATGGTACAGTTATAGCAGCTGCATACATAATGAAGGGTTATTATTGAAGATTCAGACTTCACCAAGGGCATCCGGCCTGTAAAAAAAACTGGATGTTGATTTGTTGGTGGTGATGATTTGACTAGAGCTTCGCATGACTTACAGATCCAGCAGCACCGCCTCCATCAGCTTTTGCTTCAATAAACACCGGCTAATCCAGGTTCACCTGGAATATGGCCATTAAAACGAAGAGATTCAGACTTCACCAATGTGTGAACTGAACTGAACTGGTGGCACAGTCTGCCAGCAGTGATGTCAATCACACTGTCAGCAACAATGCAAGCTAACTGGCCATTTTCTGTTGCCTAACCCAAGTGTTAGAGCAGCTGACACTGAAGAGAAATCACATCGACTACAGACAGTGCTACTTTTGTGTATCAGTTTCATGTCTGTTTGTCTGTCATGAATGACCAAAGTGTCTGATATAGACTTAGCAAATTTAGCAGTATAACCAACAATGGGAAGAAAGTTACTACGGGATGACTATCCGCAATCTAGTGCACTTTACAAACCGTACTTTAAAATTGTCTGTCAGAGCTCTCAAATTAAGCACAAACATCCAACACACACACACAGAGAAAGTTTCTACCAGGTCTCTTATAGCTATAGCATTCATGGACTGATACAGTGCAAACAATACAATAGCAATATACAAGGTGCAAACTTGTGTACTGCTAAATTTAGCTCACATATAGAAAAGAAAGTACCCACCAAAGTCACCTTCCTCCATCCGCCGCATATCAGGCCGCAGCCGGCTGTCGGTTGGAGCAATTTTCACCCTTAAATTGTCGTCAATTTCGTTAAGCAGCAGAGCAAATTGTGTGAAACCATAGTACTGAACAAACAAACACATCAACACATTACTATTATAAAAACTCCACCGCCGCAACCACTGCATTCGTATAACGTCAGTTTCCAGGATAACCTGGATAAGCATTAAGCAGGTACCCGAATATCAAGCCATTTAAAGTTTTATTGCAGCAAGAGACGATGGAGGTGGCAGTGATTGTAACAAACCGAACTGTGAAACATGTGCAAATCATTAGCATACAGCTCCAGTTAGCTCATCATCACCGCACACTGACACTTAGTTCTTCACGCCAAATGCCCTTCCTGCCATTCAGCCATGTTAAGCCACTGAAGGCTTAACATGGCAAGTGACCAGCAAAGATTGCCATTACTCAATCCACTACCACTCACTATGTATTTCATCAGCAGTCTTTGTGTGAAGTTGCCAACAGACAAAATTAACAAATAAACCAGAACGGCACTCAGTAGAGCGAAGGCTGCTGATGTTGCAAAACTGTTACTATTAAACAAACGTCAGTTAACACAAATGCTCCCATGCGGGGTATAGCGGTGGTAACCAAACTGTGAAACATATGCACATCATTTGAATATGTTTCAGGTGCCCCTACCGAACGGTAACCATAACCTTACCCTAACTGTAACATAACATTATCTGGATTACTATTAAAATCTAACCGTTTCTTCCATGGCCTGTGTGCAATCTTTCCACTGAATTTTGTGAAACTTAGTTGAGTAGTTTTTGCATAATCCTGCTAACAAATAAACAAATAAATAAACAAATAAATGCCAATGAAAACATAACTACCTTCACAGAGGTAATCAGCAAACAAACAAACAAGTGCCACGTAAACCATACCCTTCTTGGCATAGGTAATAATCAGAATGAAAACTGAATAAAAATGAAAAACATTAATTACAAACGAAATAAACATGAGAATAAACAGAGAAAGGCAAAGGAAAATGCTTACGCTATGAAAATACAGAAACACTGAGTGCGTCACAGATCTGCAATGCACTACGGGCGGTTATTGCCTGCAAATCAAAAATTATGCCGGAGTTCAGTGGGTGTCACAGAATGTCATTCCCTGTGAAAAATTCACCCCGCTTACACAATGTGCTATTAAATGAAAACGTGAAGTATATTTTGGTGACACTTCATACAACCGTTGGCCCATAGAGTGACGTCATCCACAGTGACTTTGTCTTTTGAGTCTCGGCGTGGATTTGCATCTCCAGAGAGTGCACATTCTAGTTTCATTTCATTCTGTTAATGCACTTCCAGCCATCTGACTGCATCATCATCGTCGTAAAGCTACTTAACGAAAGAACTTCTGAACTAAAATAACAATACAAACAAGAAAAACAACAAGTAGCCACCTTGTCAGCAGTGTGTGGCTTTGGAGTGGCAACCCACAGCAATCTCTGGCCAGGTAGATTGAGGTCACACGATGAGCCTTTGACCGACAGACTGTCTGGCAGGCTTTCACCATCATCCATAGCGCCAATGGCTGGCTCACTCTTCGTCTTGGGCAGCTGACTCCGTAGCTGTGTTGACGCGGAGCTGTAATCTCCGCTGGTTCTGTCCTGTAATCAACACCAGGACAGCATCTCTTGCTCACCAGTTGTTCCAGTACGCAATACTTGCAATGCCCAGGTAACGCCTGAAGTTAATGTCGTCGATTCTCTTGTTCAAGGGCTCTGATGTGCCTACCAAGTTAGGACTTTTACTGGTGCACGGGAGCAATTTTGGCCACATGTCCTTCGTGCTGCCACCAATGACTGGGTACCTGTGGGAGCTGAACCCAGGTTCAATGGGTGCAAGTCGTTGCCTTAACCACTGAGCCACGGCTGTTAAGGAAACTTGAGTTAAAATGCTGAAAGCCGTGATTTTTACTAAAACTGTTGTGTAAATGTATAAAAAAAGTACGTCACTGTTCATACATTCCACACACCTAAACCGTTAATTGTAGCTAGCTGCTATACAGTTGCATTAAGCAACTGTGAACAAGTCTACATCCCATATAGCGAAATGCAACAGCTTCCTCTTAGTTAATAACACATTTAAGCACATTTAACAGGATAAGCCTCACTGATGTTTGGTTTTTAAATTTTCTCAGCAAATACTGGGTAAAGTATGCATCCAAAGGACGCAAAACTAAGAGGCAAGTGCATCATTAACAGATGCATTAATCTAGAAGCATCCAAAGCAACATCAGTCACATCCAGTAGTAGTTGACATCATTATGCGTCAACATTTGGAGAATAAATGCAGGAATCCTGTGGTGGCAGCACCAAAAGCACTAAGATCGAGATGCTGAAAACAGTGAAGGGAATGAAAACGGGGAGAGTAATTCCCCTACTCAGCCAATGAGGTCGCTGGGAACATTGTCATCTTTCCTTAGCAGGTCCCGACGGACCGCAGCCGCCAACTGCATTTTGATGCATTCTGGCCTTAAAACTTCAGCTTTTTGCACCAGAAAATAGACAACAAAGGTACTATATCAAAAGAACTGATCGGCAAAAAATGAATATATACATTTCCAATCAGAATTGCAGAATAGCAGCTAAAAATTGGGAAGTAATCCACCAATCCACCAAAAAATGGAAGGGCATGCATGCATGCATGCAGCATGGCAAACCTTGGCTGGACGTGATGCATGTGACGATGCAGCCGATCCATTGCCTGTGGATGCTTTCAAGTACTCTTCCCAGATCTCGACATCGTAAGTGAACAGTGCATCAACCCACTTGCCGTAGAATGCTCTCAACTTTGTGTTGCTATACAACAATGCACATTACAAAGTCTTACAGCATCTTATCTGTGATCAAGAGATGACGAGATGGCAGTGGTGAAAACCGCAACTCTTAAGACAAAGCCCAAGTCAAATTACCGTCACCAAAATACAACACTGTTTTAGGAACCAGATGCCCTTCCAGTTGCCAAATCAACAGCGTCAAAGCACTGCAGGCAAGCACACATTACTGAAGTTAGAAAACAGATGTTGAGAGACAGCAAATTATCTCTGCAACAGCAATGGCACCACAATCCCCCAGTGTTTACATATTTAGTTTAAGTCATGTCCACACTGTGACGATATTCACTGCCATGCTCCAGTTTTTCCTAACACTGTTCACATACACATATCGGCATGATTAACATCAGCAAAAGTAACTTCTGGAAAATCATCACCAAACATTAATCACAGGGGTACACAACCTGTTTGGTACACAGATCTACAGAAGTCGGTAGGCTAGCTCAGGCAGTCTACAGTCGCTGGCAGTCTAGGGGCATGAACATTTGGTGGTCTGTAGGAGAACAAAACCCCCGAAAATGAAGCCTGGGGCAGAGTCCTCAGGACAGATACTGAACAGTTTTTTCTATTTAACCAGAAGTTTTGACTCTTTTACTTATATGTCTTGATTATACAATTTGTGTTTATGGCAGGCCAAATGTACCAAAAACATCGACGACAACTGACAAGGAGGGCCGCAATCCTGGCAATCGTGGGCGACGTGCGGTCTGCAGGTCATACGTTGTGCACCTGTGGTTTATCAGTTCTTCTGCATCTGGCTATCGACACAGAATGTGTTATCCAGAACTGTCCACAATCTTTCTGACTTCTCAAGTGCTTACAGATGAACACATGCAGACAAACTGACTCGTCTTGCATAATCTCCTCGGTGAGATAAAAACAGATGCAGGAAAGAGCACGGATAATGCACAAAGATACTCGGAGTAGAACACAGATAGCGAAGAAAGTATGGAGAAAAAGAAATTGTTTACTAGTAAAGTTAATCTGGAACTAAAGAAGAGAATAATGAAATGCTTAGTCTGCAGTGTAGCACTGTATGCAGCAGAGACGTGGACAGACTCAGACAGTCAGAAGATTAGATTTGCAATGTGGATATGGAGAACAATGGGAAAGATAGCTAGTTTGATAAAGTTACTAATAAAGAAGTTCTCAAAAGATTAAATGAAGACAGGCAAATACTGAACTCTATTTGGCAATGGAAACATTGATGAATCGGCCATATTTTGAGACATGGTCGACTTTCACATGAAATTACTGAAGACAGAATGAGAGGTAAACCAACAAGAAGGAGAAGAAGAATTCAAATGCTACCGGTACACAATTTGGCAAATGGTGATAGCTATGTTGCAGAAGACAGAGGAGGACAGAGATGAATAGAAAGGAGTCAAAAACCTGCTCTACAGGAGAAGAATAGTGAATTAATGAATGAATTACTATCGGTCTAGCAGAAAGCCGTCGACTTTGTGCAGATCGCGACCAAACCAACCACCTGGACGAAAGTTCAGTACTGCCTTACACTTCGTCATATGATTTGTCAGCTCCATCACACCATACTGCAACAGAAATTCACAGCAACAACGTTTTAATCATAACTTGCACCGCATGTAGTCTACTGGTCTCGTACGTACATAATCATAATCATAAAAACAATTTGTAACGCACATAAAGTCAATGGATAAAACATTGAATAGGAGGCACGGGCAGTCACTAGGGGCCTAACAGCATACTAAAAAGCATTATTAAAATAGAAGGTTTTCAGCTGATGGATAAAAGAACCATAAAATGTACATGCACGAATGTTTGCAGGAAGTGAGTTCCATACAGTAGGCACGGCAACGCGGAAACATACTCAGTGCTTCTCTCACGAATGTTACACCATCACATATCTCCTCTGCATCTGATGCATACTCAGTTAATCGGTTTCATTTTTCATAATTTCATCACCACAAAAAACAGCAACATTCCTAACAGCTGTTGTGATTCTCTCGGTGTTCACCTGAAGAGGTGGTGATCGTCTCGGATGCTCGTTTATGCATGATTGCATCTATGCATGATTGTTAAATATATTGCACATTATTATTAATATTGCTTTCAGTTTTTGTTTAAAATGCCCATTTTTCTGTAGATCACTCCATGTCAGGCCAGCTCTCCCAAAGGTCTCACATTTCACATGCTGGATTCCCTTCTTGCCAGCCAACCAACAGTGTCAAAGCACTGAAGGGACGGCAAAGTATACTGCCTACTGTCTCTGTATGGTTGACTATGCCTGTGCAAATGCAGATTTACAAAGACTTACATGCTCGATCCAGAGCTTTCCAACAATGACGTTATGTATACTACAGTTGACGTTCTGCCAAGAGTAAGTCTCATTATGCCTGTGTGCACACAACAATGATGACAAATTTACACAGCAAACCCAACAACACATTATGCACTTCCAAACACTGATCTTGGCTTCTGTGTAGCCGGTCTTTTCCCACGATCATAACCCATAAACTCGAGGTTTTTCTAGTTACCCAGTCAACAGTGTCAAAGCACTGCAGGAATAAAAAAGCTTTATACAAAAAGCTTTGTAATATGCTTTGCATATCCAAAGTGTTTGAAAAGCATTATGAAAGCTTTATGAGGAATGCAGTCTCAAATTTAGAGATAAACTGTGAAATATAGTATGAAATATCGTCTTAATAACAGTTTCTGCATTTGAACTCAAATGCAATGTAAATTATTGTAAATTTTAGACTGTTATAACCTTATAGCAAGTCAAGGAAACAAAAAGTTTGTATTATTCAGATATCACCCTTATTTCACAATATCCTGTGAAAAATGTTAAGTGGTTAAAAATTCAATAAAACATCAATACGATCTGCAGTAACTGTGCAAATAATACAACTAATTGTACAACCCTGATAAATAAAGCTGTAAGCTTAAGAATGTAAGAAGGAAAACTGTTAATAACAGATATAAATCCAAGCATACCGTTTGAGAACAAGGGTCACGAGACCTTTTGGTGTCACGTCGACCGATTTTCCCCAAAACTTGATCTTTGGGTGCACGGCACCATGAAAGACAAACAGCTCGGACTCGATGTGAAAAGCACTTACTGGTGGGTGATGGCTTACTTGCTCACAGACGATTCGGATACCAAGATCTGGCCTGCAACAGAAACAGTTCTGAAGTACAGAGAGTGCTGTCCATTGTTGCACTAATAAAACAATTAAACCAATAAATTCTATCAGTATAAACTGCAGCATGCAATACAAGTTCTCTTATGCACAGTGTGTAGACGTGTCTGACAGGATATTTAAGGGAAAAGGCAATTATACATCAACAGTGAATGCTTGGAAGTGATCAATATGATTAGTTATTCCAGAGACTGTAACACAAATGATCAAATTACATGAAATTAATAGTTAAAATCTCATCTTTTGGGGAAACCTACAACTATCCATGTGTCACTCAGCAACCTTGAACTCAATCAACTACAAAAAGTACAAGATTTGTCAGCTCATCTGCTTGTCTGACCACTGCATGTCCAAAGTGTGTGACAACGCTACCAATTTGGCACAAACACTCATCATAGGAGAGGCAGGTTTTTAGGACTAGAACATCCCACAGAAGGGGGATGGACATTTGTGCCATCTGATGTCAGCTCAGGTCAGGTCACGAATTCATCATCAGGTTCAGTTCAGTCACAGATGTTGTCATTAACTCTCTCCACTGCTGTCTGACCTCTGCAGCATCACTCAGTGTCACTCGTTATCTCCCTGTTGTCTTTCCAAGCGTCTTAGCAGATCATCTTCAACACAATCTGTCCATCTTTTTGGACAGCCTTCCTCCGAATCTTTTAAGAGTCAGCTCCCACTAACTATAGGCTTAGTTATCCATATGGAGCAGATGTACCTTCCACTTTGGTCGCTGTAACCCGATTCTGTTGCTTACAGGTATCTGTCGAGTCCTATCTCTAATCTCACAGCTTGTTATCCCGTCTTTATAGGCCATTTCCAGGATCCTTCTTGACCAGTGGTTTTCATCCTCATCCAGTTTCTTTGGTGTGGTACTGGCGTCAAATGGCTGATGAGAGGCTCGGCAACCCTCCCCCAAGATAAACAGGAGCCTTTTATGTTCAAAGACGGTTGGAATAACCCCAGGGGAGCTTGGTGTGAACAAATCAGTGGAATGCAATACTTTTTCCCTTCAGTGCTCTTACACTGTCGGCTGGACGACAGGAAGGACATTTGGCCTGTAAAAAGTTGGGTGTTGGCTTGTTGGTGGTGATGATTTGACTGGAGCTTTGTATGTCTTATAGCTCCAGTTGTCATCACCACCTCCATCATCGTTAGCTCTAATAAAATCCAGAACAGAGATATTCTGGTACTGGCTTACCAGGGTTGTCCTGGAAAATAACCGTTAAATGAGTGTTATAAGACAAGATTTGGGTGCATAGAGCAGCGAGAAAATTTTCATCTTCATCCACTAGCTTTGGCTAACAATAACGTGAAATTACACTATGCTTTGTCACAATTTGACTCTCATAACATTACAAGGAGTGTGCATACATATACTATACATACACTAGTGGATAATTTTAAGCCACATTGTTAAGCATTAATCGCTAATGCTATGTGGCAAATTTGACGGCAGTCTGTTAACAACTTTTAAAGTCATAAGTCAAAGAACTTTTGGCATACTTTTTGTGGACACAGTGTACTTAATGCTGTAACAGAATAATGCAGAAGTTTGCCACAAAGATTCTTGCATACCATGCTGTAAAGCAACCAACCTATCGAGCTCATATGTTTCACCAAGAAGTGGATTGAATGGCTTGCTAAGTCGTTCCCAGTTTGACGCATTTGCAGACACGGCAAAAGCTGTTATCAGCTGCATAAACACAATCAGATACAGATAAACAGCTGTGTCTGAGCATTCGTTACTTCTCAACTCACAAACTATTGGGATAATTGAACCTAATCTGTAATCAGTTACTACAGTCACTCATGTGATGTGTGCACTTTAAAGAAGTGATGACAACTGTGTCCATTATTTAATGACTTACCTGTGGTCTGTTAGCCTGTAGTTTCAGTTTCATCGCTTCTCTAAGTTGAAATCATGTTGGTGTAAGAGGATTATTTATTATGTGTACTCCAATATCACCATCATAAATACAACTATTGCTTAACAACGACAAAGTTTGTTATAATAACAGATTTTTTTGTAAGAAATGATGACACTGACTTCATGCCGTTCAATGGGATCGTCAGAAGCAGAAGCTCGTTCAATGAGTTGTACATACTCCATATACTCAACAACCCGCTGGAGAAAACTCAGCGGCTCGTTGAAAATTACAGGCATTGTGATTTTGGACAGCTCCTGCAGCATAATCAATATCAAAACATTTTGCCCGTGTGAAGTCCGTTATCATAATTTCTTCAGTGTTCTGACACTGTTAGTTGGGCAACAGGAAGGGCATCTGGCTGGTAAAAATCTCACACCAACAATCACAAAAGGTTCTTTGTTGGAAGACCTTTGGGGGACCCGGCCTAACCTGGAGATAGGCCAGTTTGACAACAACGGAAAGTTGTCGTCGTCAATCTGTATATGTCAAACACACCACACTCACTCACGATTATGCAGCACACGTGACAGGGTACAAAATATGTTCAGTAACAACTAACAGCTGTAGCTGACTGCTAACAAAAATATCAACTTCAAAGATATGTAACATTGTGCATGTGTAAACTATCTAGAAAACATGAGCAAGTTTGGTTGGATGCTCTTCCTGATGCCATCATTAGTGTCCACTAATGATGGCATCAGGAAGAGCATCCAACCAAACTTGCTCATGTTTTCCGGATAGTTTACACATGCACAATGTTATACATTATTGAAGTTGATATTTTTGTTAGCCGTCAGCTACAGCTGTTAGTGGAAAATGAACCAGGGTTCCGCCAGGTGGCAATCTATCTTCTTATCCACTGAACTGCAGCTGCTCCTAATTACAAACTTCAACAGCAGAAAAAAGATAAGTCTGAATGCATTAGTGACAGTAAAAAAAATTAGTCCCGTGGGGGACGGACGGTTGACTTCCGTTGAGTTGAGATTTTCGATCCTTGATGGTTGAATAGAGTCTGACATTCCGTCGAGCATCACTCACCAACCTTTGCCTATGTAGTAATTTTGTCTCGAATTAAATTAAATTTTTACAGGACACAAATTCTTCCAAGTTCAAAGTCACGTGACACAAAAACTAGGACAAATATCA
>Ga0209678_1000620_pt1 | contig 10628 bp, 8 predicted proteins | sample WorMetilvaeELBA1_FD_187404 | JGI IMG/M metagenome (GOLD analysis project Ga0209678, IMG submission 187404) | Marine gutless worms symbiont microbial communities from Max Planck institute for Marine Microbiology, Germany - Olavius ilvae ELBA.1... ...
ATCGCCACCCGCTACGACAAGCGCGCCGACACCTTCCTCTCAGCCGTCTTCATCGCCGCCTCCCTCGTCTGGTGGCTCAATTGAGTCCCGACCCTAGTGACCGACTCCGCGGCGGCCTATGCCCCGGGCGGCGTGAAGGCCTCGGCCGTCAGCCTGGTCGACAAGGCCGGCCTGCTGCAGTCCACCTCCAGCGCCACCGACATCGGCATGTCCGGCCGCGGCTTCTTCGTGGTCAACGAAGCGGCGGTACCGGGAACCGGCGACAATTTCCTCTACACCCGAGCCGGTCAGTTCGCGCTGGACGAGAACGGCCGTCTGCGCAACACCGCGGGCTTCTTCTTGATGGGCTGGAGGGTCCTGTCCGACGGCTCGTTCGACGTCGACGGCAACGGCGTCGCCGACCCTGCCGATCCGGATCCGATTTCACTGTCGAACCTGGAGGCTATCGACACCTCCAGCGTGTCGGGCACCGCGCAGGGGACGCAGAACGTCGAGCTGGACCTCAACGTCGCCGCCAGCAGCGCGGTCGGCACACAGCAGAACATCACGGCGCGGATCTTCGACAGCCTGGGTGTCGAACACAACCTGGCATTGCTGTTCGAAAAGACCGTCGCCGCGCCGGCCACCTGGACGCTGTCGCTGACCGGCATGACGATCTCCTCCAGCGGTGCCGCATCCACCACGCTGGCCTTCCCGATTCTCCTGGACACCGTCACCTTCGCCGGCGACGGCACCCCGGCCAGCTTCGCGCCGACGCCGTTGGCCATCCCGGCGGTCAACTGGACCACGGGCGCCGCGGCGGCCTCGATCGCCTTCGACATCGGCACGGTCGGTGTGTCGGACGGCATCACCCAGTTCGCCTCGACCTTCACGATCAACAACATCCGTCAGGACGGCAGCGGATTCGGCCGCTTCCAGGCCCTGAGCTTCGGCGAGGACGGCACGGTCTCGGCGCTGTTCGACAACGGCGACCAGCGGCCGATCTACAAGGTGCCGATCTCCACGTTCTCCAACCCCAACGGGCTCAAGGCGGTGTCGGGTAACGCCTATCTGGAGACCAACGTCTCCGGCGGCCACATCCTCAACCAGGCCGGCGTCGGCGCTGCCGGCGTGGTTGCCCCCTCGAGCCTCGAATCCTCGACGGTCGACCTCGGCGTGCAGTTCACCAAGATGATCATTAACCAGCGGCAGTTCTCCGCCAGCTCGAAGATCATCACCACGGCCGACGAGATGCTGGAGGAACTGGTCCGCACGAAGCGCTAAGCCTAGCCCCTAACGGCCCCCCATGAGGCCGGCGCGGCACCCCGCCGCGCCGGCCTCGGGCGCCGTAGGCGGTCAGGGTCGGCAGACCGTAAACGCGGTTAACCCGCTGTTAACCCTGCCACTTAGCCCTTCATTAAGGCAGCCGGCCTAGGGTGGCCCGGCTTAGGCACACACAGTCAGGAAGATAGTGGGGCCATGCGAAGCGACTACCTTGACCAGCGGCGACTCGCCGACGTCCTGGGCCCGGAAGGCAGCCCGATCACGCTCGACGACCTGCCGCCGCCCGACACGACGCGCTGGGTCATCCGCCGCAAGGCCGCGGTGGTCGCCGGCGTCCGCGCCGGGCTGTTGTCGCTGGAGGAGGCCTGCGCCCGCTTACCGCCTGTCGGTGGAAGAGTTCCTGTCGTGGCAGCGCATGATCGAACAACACGGCGTTCGCGGCCTGCGCGTGACCCGGCTGAAGGAATATCGCGGCGACGAGCTGCAGCCCCAAGGGGCCGATTGAAAGCACCGTGGGGGGCCTCCGGAAAGGCACCCACCCGGCAAGAAGTTCCGCCCAAGTCGGCAATAATTTCCGCCCCTTGACCAGTTTTTCACCGCGCGAGCCGTACCTTATTTCCGTGCCGCACGGAGGCGCGGCACGGCTCTATCTCAGGCGCGGGTGAACTCGGTTTGAACGCATTCGTCCAGACCCTACGCAACCTTCGTCCGGCTAGGCTGGTGGCGATGGGCGCCGTTACGATCGGCCTCATCGCCTTTTTTGCCTTTGCCACGTCGCGGTTGACGACCGCGAACCTGACGTTGCTGTACAGCGACCTCTCGGTCGACGATTCCGGCGAGATCGTGCAGCGGCTCGAGGGGCTGGCCGTGCCCTACGAACTGCGCGGCGACGGCACGCAGATCTATGTGCCGTCCGACCAGGTGCTGCGCCTGCGCATGAGCATGGCCAGCGAGGGCCTGCCCAGCGGCGGCTCCGTCGGCTACGAGATCTTCGACGAGGGCGAGGGCATCGGTTCGACCCGCTACATGAACCAGCTCAACCACGTGCGGGCGATCGAGGGCGAGCTGTCGCGCACGATCGGTTCGCTGAGCCGCGTGCGCGCGGCGCGCGTCCACCTGGTGATGCCGCGGCGCGAGCTGTTCAGCCGCGAGACCGCCGAGCCGAGCGCCTCGATCGTGCTGAAGCTGCGCGGCGCGGCGCTGGGCCCGAGCCAGGTGCTGGCGATCCAGCACCTGGTGGCGACCGCCGTGCCGCAGCTGTCGCCCTCGCGCATCTCGATCGTCGACGACAAGGGCAACCTGTTGGCCAAGGGCGGCGGCGACGAGGACGGCTTCACCGGCGGCGGCGCCGAGGAGATGCGGCGCCAGTACGAGCTGCGCCTGGAGCGCGAGATCGAGCAGCTGCTGGAGCGGTCGGTCGGCGTCGGCAAGGTGCGCGCCGAGGTCGCCGCGGAGATCGACTTCGACCGTATCACGCGCCAGGCCGAGCGCTACGACCCGGAGGGCCAGGTCGTGCGCTCGGCGGTCGTCGAGGAGGAGCAGGCCGACTCCTCGGAAGCCGGCGGCGAGGCCAACGTCTCGGTCGCCGGCAACCTGCCCGAGGACCAGGCCTTCACGGAGCCCGGCGGCGGCGGCTCGCAGAGCGCCTCGCGCTCGACGCTGACGCGCGAAACGACGAATTACGAGATTACCAAGGTGATGGAGACCCAGGTGCGCGAGACGGGCGTCGTGCGCCGCCTGTCGGTCGCCGTGCTGATCGACGGCACCGCCGACGCCGACGGCAACTACGTCGAGCGCGACGCCGCCGAGGTGGAACAGCTCACCGCGCTGGTGCGCTCGGCCATCGGCTATGAGGAGGCGCGCGGCGACACGGTGCAGGTCGTCAATCTGCAGTTCGCGGCCGTCGAGGCCGACTTCGGCGGCGACGAGCCGGTCTCGTTCTTCGGTTTCAGCAAGAACGACCTGTTCCGCATCGCCGAGATGGTCGTGCTGGGCATCGTCGCGATCCTGGTCATCCTCTTGGTCGTGCGGCCGCTGATCAGCCGCGCCTTCGACGCCATCCCGGCAGGCGGCGGCGTGGCCGGCGGCGGCGGCCAGGCGATGATCACCGGGCCGGACGGCACCCAGGTGCCGGCGGGACCGCCGGGCAGCGACCAGCGCTCGCTGGCCGACGCGCTGGGCGCGGCGGCCGACGGCCAGGCCGCGGTCGAAAAGGTCGAAGGCCACGTGCAGGCCTCGTCGCTGAAGCAGATCACCGAAATCGTCGAGCGGCACCCGGAGGAGACCGTCTCGATTCTCCGCGGCTGGATGTACCAGGACACCTAGGGGTCGGTACCAGGCATGCGCGTCCGCGACGACTACCGGGGCCTCAGCGGTCCGGAGAAAGCCGCCATCATGATGCTGGCCGTCGGCGAGGAGTCGGCCGCCAAGCTGTTCACGCTGATGGACGACGAGGAGATCCGCGAGATCTCCCACACCATGGCCAACCTGGGCACCATCAGCTCGGACATCGTCGAGCGCCTGTTCGTCGAGTTCGTCCAGCAGATCTCCTCGACCGGCACCCTGACCGGCACCTTCCAGAGCACGGAGCGGCTGCTCAACAAGGTGCTGCCGGACGAGCAGGTCAACACCATCATGGAAGAGATCCGCGGCCCCGCGGGCCGCACCATGTGGGACAAGCTGGCCAACGTGAACGAGCAGGTGCTGGCCAACTACCTGAAGAACGAATACCCGCAGACCGTCGCCGTCGTGCTGTCGCGCGTGCGGCCCGAGCACGCCTCGCGCGTGCTGGGCGTGCTGCCCGAGACCTTCGCCATGGAGTGCGTCATGCGCATGCTGCGCATGGAGTCGGTGCAGAAGGACGTGCTGGACGACGTCGAGCGCACGCTGCGGACCGAGTTCATGTCGAACCTGGCGCGCACCTCGCGCCGCGACCAGTTCGAGATGATGGCCGACATCTTCAACAACCTGGACCGGCAGACGGAGAACCGCTTCCTCGCCGCGCTGGAGGAACGCAACCGCGACGCGGCCGAGAAGATCAAGGCGCTGATGTTCACCTTCGAGGACCTGACGCGCCTCGACCCCTCGTCGGTGCAGACGCTGCTGCGCAACGTCGAGAAGGACCGCCTGGCGTTGGCCCTCAAGGGCGCCTCCGACAGCCTGCGCGAGCTGTTCTTCGGCAACATGTCCGAGCGCGCCGGCAAGATCCTTAAGGAGGACATGGAGGCCATGGGCCCGGTGCGCCTGCGCGACGTCGACGAGGCGCAGACCCACCTGGTCTCCACCGCCAAGGACCTCGCCGACCGCGGCGAGATCATGCTCGCCGACACCAAGGGCGAAGACGAGCTGGTCTACTGACCATGGAACGCTTCCTCTTCGATACCTCGTTCGACAACGAGGGCGCCGAGACCGACGAGGACGCGCCGGCGATCTCCGAGCAGGAGCTGACCCAGGCGCGCGAAGCCGCCTTCCTCGAAGGCGAGGCCGCCGGCCGCGCCGCCGCCCAGGCAGCGGCGGAGCAACAGGCCGCCGACGCCGCCGCGCAGGTCCTGGCCCGCGTCGACGCGCTGGAACGCGCCCAGGCGGAGCACAACGTGCGGCTGGCCGAAGAAGCGCTGGAATTGGCCGCGGCGATCTGCGCCAAGGCGCTGCCGGCCGCCGCCGAGCGCCACGCGCTGGAGGAGATCGAGAACCTGGTCCGCACGACGCTGGCCAGCCTGCTCGAAGAGCCGCGCATCGTCGTGCACGTCGCCGACAGCCAGGTCGACCCGTTGAAGCAGCGGCTCGACGCCGCGGCGGCGACCGTCGGCTACGAAGGCGGCATCGTGCTGCTGGGCGACGACACGCTGGTGCCGACCGACTGCGCCGTCCTGTGGGCCGACGGCGGCGCCGAGCGCAGCCTCGAGACGCTGCTGGCGTCGATCGACGAGGCCGTCGCCCGCATGCACAACCAGTTGCTGCCGGGGACCGCCGGCGCCGCCGCCGACCCCGCGACCCACGATACGCCGTCCGACGCGCCCGCGCCGGACGCCGCAGCGCCCAACCCCGCAACCGCATCGTAGAGCCAGGAGCCGATCATGGCGGACGACGAACAGGATCTCGAACTGAACGAGCTGGAGGCGGACCCGCCGCAGCCGGAACCGGAAGAGCCGGAACCGCCCGCCGAGGAGTCACCGCCCGCCGAGGCGGGAGAGACCGGCGTCGCCGCCGAAGACGGGCTGCCCGGCGAAGGCGAGGACGCGCCGCAGGCCACCGCGTCGGACCTGCAGGCGGTCTATGAAATCCCGGTCCGCGTGTCGGCGGTGCTCGGCACCTCGAACATGCAGGTCAGCCAGCTTCTGAAGCTGGGCCGCGGCGCCGTCGTCGAGCTGGACCGCAAGGTCGGCGAGGCCATCGACATCTACGTCAACAACCGCCTGGTGGCGCGCGGCGAGGTCGTCGTCGTCGACGAGCGGCTGGGCGTGACCATGACCGAGATCATCAAGTCCGACGGCTCGGCACGGGCCGGCTGACGGAGGCCCTGACGTGAGCATCGCAGGCAACGCCCCGGCACCGAGTGCCGTGCCGCCGCAGCCGACGGTAGCGGTGCCGCCGGTGCCGCCGCTGCAGGCCGCCTCGGTTGCCGCGAACGCCGACGCCGGCATCGGCGGCAGCGTCGAGCAGTCGGCGCGTCTGCGCACGCAGGCGCCGCGCATCGGCGCCACCCGGGCGTTGCGCCCGGACATGGCGACGATCGTCGGGCTGGGCGGCGCGTTCGTGCTGATCGCCGCGGCGATCGCGCTGGGCGGCGCGTGGAGCGCCTTTGTCGACCTGCGCGCCGTGCTGATCGTGCTGGGCGGCGCGTGGAGCGCCTTTGTCGACCTGCGCGCCGTGCTGATCGTGCTGGGCGGCACTGCCGCGGTGACCGCCATCAGCTTCGGCGCCGGCGACCTGGGCCGGGCGCGGCGGGCCTTCGGCCAGTGCCTGCGGCGCGCCGGGGCGGACCCGGAGGAAGCGGCGCTGAGCGTCCTGAACCTGGCCGAGAAGGCGCGCGTCGCCGGTCTCCTGCAGCTGCAGGACCAGCTGCCGAAGCTGCGCCGCCAGCCGTTCCTGCAGCGCGGCCTGCACATGGTCGTCGACGGCACGCCGGAAGAGGAGGCCGACCGCATCCTGCGCCGCGAGCTGGCGGCGACGGACGCGCGCCAGCGCCAGGGTGCGGGCGTGCTGCGCCGCGCCGCCGAGGTGGCGCCGGCCATGGGCCTGATCGGCACGCTGGTCGGCCTGGTGCAGATGCTGGCCAACCTGAACGACCCCAGCGCCATCGGCCCCGGCATGGCCGTGGCGCTGTTGACCACGTTCTACGGCGCCGTGCTGGCCAACATGGTGCTGGCGCCCCTCGCCGCGAAGCTGGAGAAGCGCGCCGGCGAGGAAAGCCTGGTCAACGAGATCTACCTGATGGGCGTCGCCTCGATCGCCCGGCGCGAGAACCCGCGCCGGCTGGAGATGCTGATCAACACCGTGCTGCCGCCCGCCCGGCGCGTCAGCTACTTCACCTGACCGCAGGAAGCCCTCGACAGACCGACGCTGAGTTCGGTCCCCGGAGTGAGTGACATGAAGCTCTTGATCATCGGACGGCTGGACGGCCACATCACGACGGCGTCGCAGATCGCCATGTCGCGCGGCGCCAAGGTGTCGCAGATCGACTCCATCGAGGCCGGGCTGGAGGCGCTGCGCGCCGGTCAGGGCGCCGAGCTGGTGATGTGCGACGTCGCCCTCGACCTGGGCGAGCTGATCCGCAGCCTCGCCGCCGAGCGCATCAGCGTGCCGGTCGTCGCCTGCGGCCTCAGCACCGACCCCGACCTGGCGGTCGAGGCGATCAAGGCCGGCGCCAAGGAATACGTGCCGCTGCCGCCGGACCCGGAGCTGATCGCCGCTGTCCTGGAGGCGGTCGCCGAGGAGCGCCACGAGCTGGTCTTCAAGGACCCGTCGATGGGCCAGGTGCTGAAGCTGGCGGAGCAGGTGGCGCCGTCGGAGGCGAGCATCCTGATCACCGGCGAGTCGGGCACCGGCAAGGAGATCATGGCGCGCTACATCCACCGCCACTCCAAGCGCGTCGAGGAGGCGTTCGTCGCCGTCAACTGCGCGGCGATCCCGGAGAACCTGCTGGAATCCGAGCTGTTCGGCCATGAGAAGGGCGCCTTCACGGGCGCCGTCGCGCGCCGCGTCGGCCGCTTCGAGGAGGCCCATGGCGGCACGCTGCTGCTGGACGAGGTCTCGGAGATGGACCCGCGCCTGCAGGCCAAGCTGTTGCGCGTCATCCAGGAGCGCGAGGTCAGCCGCGTCGGCGGCAACGCGCCGTTCCGCGTCGACGTGCGGCTGATCGCCACGACCAACCGCAACCTGGCCGACGAGGTCGCCAAGGGCACCTTCCGCGAGGACCTGTTCTACCGCCTGAACGTGGTCAACCTGTCGCTGCCGGCGCTGCGCGAGCGGCCGGCCGACGTCGAACTGCTGGCCGAGCACTTCATCGCCAAGTACGCCGAGGCCAACGGCGTCCCCAAGCTGCCGCTGTCGATGGCGGCGCGGCAGGAGCTGCAGGACCACGCCTGGCGCGGCAACGTGCGCGAGCTGGAGAACACCATGCACCGTGCGGTGCTGCTGGCGCAGGGCGAGCAGATCAGGCCCGAAGACGTGCTGCTGACCGATCTGGGCGAGCTGCCCGGCGACGCCAACGGCGGCGCGCAGGAGGCCACCGCGACGCACGCCGCCGCGGCCAGCGGCGCCGCGCGCGCGCTGGCCGGCGCCGAGACCAAGGCGCTGGTCGGCCGCACGGTCGCCGAAGTCGAGCGCGAGCTGATCATCGACACGCTGAAGCACTGCCTGGGCAACCGCACCCACGCCGCCAACATCCTGGGCATCTCGATCCGCACGCTGCGCAACAAGCTGAAGGCCTACGCCGACGACGGCGTCGCCGTGCCGCTGCCGGGCGAGAGCCCGACGCGGGCGGCGATGTAAGCCTGAGGCCCCAAGGCCCGGCGGCAAGCCATGAGCGATACGACGGCGCAGGCCGGCGCGGCGCCGGCGGCGGACGGCGAAGGGGCGGCCGCGCCGGCGGCACCCGCCGGCGGCGGTGCGACGGCTGGGACGGCGGCCGGGGCGGCGGCTGGGGCGGCGGCACCGGCCTTCAGCTTCAATTCCGCGCTCGACCCGTTCAAGCGCGGCGATATCGCGCTGGCGCTCGGCGTCGTCGCCATCCTGGTGATCCTGATTCTGCCGATGCCGCGCTGGCTGCTGGACGCCAGCCTGGCGATCTCGATCACCTTCTCCGTGCTGGTGCTGATGACGGCGCTGTTCATCCGCGCACCGCTGGAGTTCAGCTCGTTCCCCACCGTGCTGCTGATCGCGACGATGCTGCGCCTGGCGCTCAACATCGCCTCGACGCGCCTCATCCTGTCCGACGGTCACCAGGGGCCCAGCGCCGCCGGCAAGGTCATCGAAGCCTTCGGCACCTTCGTCATGAGCGGCAACTTCGTCATCGGGATCATCGTCTTCGCGATCCTGATCATCGTGAACTTCGTGGTCATCACGAAGGGCTCCGGCCGCATCGCCGAGGTCGCGGCGCGCTTCAACCTGGACGCCATGCCCGGCAAGCAGATGGCGATCGACGCCGACCTGTCGTCGGGCCTGATCAACGAGGAGGACGCGCGCGACCGGCGGCGCAAGCTGGAGGAGGAGAACGCCTTCTTCGGCGCCATGGACGGTGCCGCGAAGTTCGTCCGCGGCGACGCCATCGCCGGCCTCTTGATCACCTTCATCAACATCATCGGCGGCATGATCATCGGCGTCGCCCAGATGGGCCTGACCATGTCGCAGGCGGCGGAGAGCTATACGCTCTTGACCGTCGGCGACGGCCTGGTCAGCCAGATTCCGGCGCTGGTGGTGTCGACCGCCGCCGGCCTGGTCGTCACCAAGGCCGGCGTGCAGGGCGAGACCGAGAAGGCCGTGTTCGGCCAGCTCTCCGGCTACCCCAGCGCGCTGGGGCTCAGCGCCTTCCTACTGGTCGCGCTGGCGCTGTTGCCCGGCATCCCGATGCCGCCGTTCCTGGCGCTGGCGCTGATCGTCGGCTCCAGCGCCTGGATGGTCTCGAAACGGCGCCAGGACGAGGCGGCCGAGGTCGTCGCGGTACAGGCCGCCGAGGCCGCCGCCGCGCCGGTCGTCGAGGAACCCATCACGACGGCGCTGCAGATCGACCAGCTCAGGCTCGAGCTGGGCTACGGGCTCCTGGCCATGATCAACAGCGAGAAGGGCCGCCGGCTGACCGACCAGATCAAGGCGCTGAGGCGCCAGATCGCCTCGGAGATGGGCTTCGTCATGCCGGCGGTGCGCATCCAGGACAACATGCAGCTGCCGCCCAACACGTACGTCGTGCGGGTCAAGGAGATCGAGGCCGGACGCGGCGACCTGCGCCCCAACATGCTGCTGGTGATGGACCCGCGCGGCGACCAGTTGAGCCTGCCCGGCGAGCAGACGACCGAGCCGACCTTCGGTCTCCCGGCCATGTGGGTCAACGAGAACCAGAAGGAAGAGGCGCTGTTCCGCGGCTACACCGTGGTCGACGCCGCGACCGTGGTGACGACGCACCTGACCGAAGTGATCAAGGACAACATGGCCGAGATGCTGTCCTTCAGCGAGACCCAGAAGCTGGTCGACGACATGGACCGCGAGAGCCAGAAGCTGATCGCCGACATGGTGCCGAACCAGATCACCGTCGGCGGCATCCAGCGCGTGCTGCAGAACCTGTTGGCCGAACGCGTCTCGATCCGCGACCTGGGCACCATCCTGGAGGGCATCCACGAGGCTTGCGGCGCGACGCGCAGCGTCATGCACATCACCGAGCACGTGCGCGCCCGCCTGGCCCGCCAGATCAGCAGCGCCCAGACCACGCCGCAGGGCTTCATCCCGATCGCCTCGCTGTCGCCCGAATGGGAGCAGGCCTTCGCCGAGGCGCTGATCGGCCAGGGCGAGGAGCAGCAACTGGCGATGGCGCCGTCGCGGCTGCAGGAATTCATCACCGCCATCCGCCAGTTCTTCGAACGCATGGCCATGACCGGCGAGGCCCCCGTGGTGCTGACCAGCCCGGCGGCGCGACCCTTCGTGCGCTCGATCGTCGAGCGCTTCCGGCCGCAGACGGTGGTGATGTCGCAGAACGAAATCCACCCGAAGGCGCGCATTAAGACCCTGGGCGCGATCTAGGGTCCGTACTCAATTAGGGGGTTCCCGGCTCGGCGTCGGATGTGATTCAAGCGCACCGTTGGACACGGGAGGCTTGGATGGCACGAGCGTTGTTCTGGCTGAGCGACGAAGAGTGGGGGCGGATCGAGCCGTGG
>Ga0209678_1000621_pt1 | contig 10614 bp, 17 predicted proteins | sample WorMetilvaeELBA1_FD_187404 | JGI IMG/M metagenome (GOLD analysis project Ga0209678, IMG submission 187404) | Marine gutless worms symbiont microbial communities from Max Planck institute for Marine Microbiology, Germany - Olavius ilvae ELBA.1... ...
GGTCACTCAAGGTCATCGAAAATTATAAAACTAAAACCGGGACCCACGACTTCCTATTAACGTTCCATAGTAACCATCGGCCTATCTAGCACCGTTTCCGAGATAAACGGCGATGTACGTGGAAAATCGCCAATTTTCAGACGCCCCCCGTTTATTTAACGTCCCAGCTTATGGGGTTCGCCTTGGAATTTTGTATCGGCGCATGGGTCTCAGAAAACTAGAATGATGGGTCTTTCACACGGTCGAAAAAGTTTTCCGATAGGTTTTGCGGTTTTGATAGAATACCGGAGTGTGGCAGCCAGCCAGCCAGCCACCCAGCCACGTCGCTGTAGCTATTATGCTCAACGCCTTAGCTAAGGCGTCGAGCCTAAAAAGGTAAAAGGTAGCTCACTTGATATAGCGCCACTTACAGTCCTGGACATCGGCGTTTTACAACCTCGGAAAATGTAGCCGACTGACATTGACTGTATTACTGCGGAGCAAGCTAGTGTCAGCCCATAGCCCGCGCAAACGGACTAGACCCCCAGTATGCAGCCAACAGACATCTGTACAAAAAAAGGACTGTACATAAGGACTGCCTGAGTCCCCATAGGTCGGAAGCATAACAGTTTGAACCAGACTACTAAATTTCACGTGATAACACTTGTGGGGACTGTCGTGTTTCTATGGGTCAGAAACGTCCTCATCCTAAGGGTTTGGGACCAGAGATTTATATGGGTCCATTTGCAGTGACCCAGACCGACTCTGCATCTCATAGACTGAATACAATCCACGAACCAGGTCCACAGCAACAACCCGACAAAACCCAACCCACCGAAAACTATAATTTTTCAACCGAACCCAATCCAGTCCATGGATGGAACCAACCCACGTCTATATCTGCTTGAGACCCAGCGGACTAACTGACTGACTGACCATGACGAACCTGCAGCAGTTCCAGAGACCACGCCAGCAAGGCGGACACATCGGCACGTCGCGGGTGTGAACGGCGATCACGTTTGCCGGGACTTCGCAGAAGGTGCAGCGGCTGATGAACGGCGTCATCTTGACGCCGGCCTCGGACACCGCCATCATTGGCAACGCGGTGGTCGTAGACAGCCGGAACCATTTTTCGTTGTGACTGGCGTAGTTGCAGACGTCCTTGAAGTCGCAGAACACGAACCGCATCGTGCTGAACCGCTGCAGACACGACCCGGACGTCCCTACACACGCACGCGCAACAGCGGTTCGTCAGTTAGGGCGATGTGGTCATAACTACAACTCGATTCGATTCGACGGCTGTTCGACTGCTTATCAAAGATCATTAATGTCACAATGACGTAAAAACCAGCGCTTAGTGGCAGTCACGCCGACCAGTTTATTTATTCAGGGCGCAGTACCGAAGCCTGCGCACACGCTAAAATGTAAAAGAGGTAACAGGTAGCTCACTTTATATAGCGCCACTTACAATACTACACAGCTGCGATTTACAACCTCGGAAAATGTAGCTGACTGACTTTGACTGTAGTACAGCGGAGCAAGCTAGTGGTAGCTCGTAGCCCGCTCTAACGGATTAGGCCCACAGTATGCAGCCAGCAGGTATCTGTATAAAAGGACTGTACATAAGGACTGGGGGAGGCATAACAGTTTGAACTAGACCCAGACTACTAAATTTCACGTGATGACACTTGTGGGGACGGTCCTGTTTCAATGGGTCAGAAACGTCCTCATCCTAAGGGTTTGGGACCAGAGATTCATATGAGTCCATTTGCATTGACCCAGACTGACTCAGCATCTCATAGACCGAATACAACCCACGAACCTGGTTCGCAGCAACAACCTGACAAAACCCAACCCACCGAAAACTACAATTTTTCAATCGAACCCAATCCAGTCCATGGATGGAACCAACCCATGTCTATATTTGCTTGAGACCCATCGGACTAACTGACTGACTGACCATGACGAAGCTGTAGCCGATCCAGTGACCACGCTAGCCACGCAGACACATCGGCACGTCGCGGCTATGAACGGCGATCACGTTTGCCGGGACGTTGCAGGCGGTGCAGCGGCCGATGAACGGCGTCATCTTGATGCTGGCACCGGACACCGCCATCATTGGCAACGCGGCTGTCGTAGACAGCCAGAACCATTTTTCGTTGCGATGGGCATAGTTGAAGACGTCGTTGAAGTCGCAGAACACGAACCGCATCGTGCTGAACCGCTGCAGGCACGACGAGGACGTCCCTACACACGCACGGGCAACAGCGGTTCGTCAGTTAGGGCGGTGTGGTCATAACTACAACTAGACTTCTATTAGACGGCCGTTCAACTGCTTATCAAAGATCATTAATGTCACACTGACGTAAAACTGACCATCAGTGGCAGTCACGCTGACCAATTTATTTATCCAGGCCGCAGTGCAAACGCTTGCGCACAGGGTCAAAGGTAAAAATGCAACAAGTAGCTCAGTTGATATAGGGCAACTTACAATTATTGACAGCAGCGTTTTACAACCTCGGAAAATGTAGCTGACTGGCATTGACTGAAGTACCGTGGAGCAAGCTAGTGGCAGCCCATAGCCCGCGCTAACGGATTGGGCCCACAGTATGCAGCCAGCAGACATCTGTACAAAAGTACTGTACGTAAGGACTGGCTGAATCCTCATAGGGCGGAAGGATAAGAGTTTGAACTAGACTACTAAATTTCACGTGATAACACTTGTGGAGACGGTCGTGTTTCTATGGGACAGAAACGACCTCATTCTAAGGACCAGAGATGGATATGGGTCCATTTGCAGTGACCCAGACCGACTCACCATCTCATAGACCGAATACAACCCACGAACCAAGTCCGCAGCAATAACACGACAAAACCCAACCGATGAAAAAAATTTAACTTTTCCACCGAACCCAATCCAATCCATGGATGGACCCAACTCACGTCTATGTCTGCTTGAGACCCAGCGGACTAACTGACTGAATGACCATGGCGAACCTGTTGCCGATACAGTCCACGCTAGCTACGCGGACACATCGGCACGGCGCGGCTGTGAACGGCGATCACGTTTGCCGCGACGTCCCAAACGGTGCAGCGGCTGACGAACGGCGTGATCTCGACGACGGACACCGGCATCCTTGGCAACGCGGCGGTCGTAGACAGTCAGAACGACTTTTCGTTGCGACTGGCGTAGTTGCAGACGTCGTTGAAGTCGCAGAACAAGAACTGCATCGTCCTGAACCGCAGCATGCACGACCCGGACGTTCCTACAGACGCGCGCATCACAGCGGTTCGTTAGTTAGGGCGGGGTGGGCATAACTACAAATCGAATTTTATTCGACGGCCGTTCGACTGCTTGTCAAAGATCATTAATGTCACACTGACTTAAAACTGGCCATTAGTGGCAGTCACGCTGATTAATTTATTTATTCAGACCGCAGTGCAGAAGCCTGCGGATACGGTCAAAGGTAAAAAGGTAAAAGGTATATAGCGCCACTTACAGTCCTGGACAGCGGCGTTTTACAAACTCGGAAAATGTAGCTGACTGGAATTGACCGTAGTACTGCGGAGCAAGCCAGTGGCAGCCCATAGCCCGCGCTAATGGACTAGGCCTACAGTATGCAGCAAGCACACATCTGTACAAAAGGACTGTACATAAGGACTGCCTGAGTCCCCGTTGATCGGAAGCACAACAGTTTGAACTGGACTACTAAATTTCACGTGATAACACTTGTTGAGACGGTCGTGTTTCTTTGGGTCACAAACGTCTTCATCCTAAGGGTTCGGGACCAGAGATGGATATAGGTACATTCGCAGTGACCCAGACCGACTCTGCATATCATAGACCGAATACAACCCACGAACCAGGTCCGCAGCAGCAACGCGACAAAACCCAACCCACCGAAAACTACAAATTCTCAACCGAACCCAATCTACTCCATGGATGGACCCAACCTACGTCTATGTCTGCTTGAGACCCATGGGACTAACTGACTGACTAACCATGACGAAGCTGCAGCCGATCCAGAGTCTATGCTAGGCACGCGGACACATCGGCACGTCGATGGTCTGGCTGTGAACGGCGATCACGTTTGCCGGGACTTCGCAGACGGTGCAGCGGCTGACGAACGACGAGATCTCGACGCCGGACACCGGCATAATTAGCAATGCGGCGGTCGTAGACAGGCAGAACGACTTTTCGTTGCGACTGGCGTAGTTGCAGACGTCGTTGAAGTCGCAGAACAAGAACTGCATCGTCCTGAACCGCAGCATGCACGACCCGGACGTTCCTACAGACGCGCGCATCACAGCGGTTCGTTAGTTAGGGCGGGGTGGTCATAACTACAAGTCGACTTGTATTCGACGGCCGTTCGACTGCTTATCAAAGATCATTAATGTCACACTGACGTAAAACTGGCCATTAGTGGCAGTCACGCTGACCAATTTATTTATTCAGGCCGCAGTGCAGAAGGCTGCGCACACGGTCAAAGGTAAAAAGGTAAAAGGTATATATCGCCACTTACAGTCCTGGACAGCGGCGTTTTACAAACTCGAAAAATGTAGATGACTGGAATTGACCGTAGTACTGGGGAGCAAGCTAGTGGCTGCCCATAGCCCGCTCTAATGGACTAGGCCTACAGTATGCAGCAAGCACACATCTGTACAAAAGGACTGTACATAAGGACTGCCTGAGTCCGCGTAGGTCGGAAGCACATCAATTTGAAATAGACTAGTAAGTTTCACGTGATAACAATAGTTGAGAGGGTCGTATTTCTTCGGGTCACAAAGGTCTTCATCCTAAGGGTTCGGGACCAGAGATGGATATAGGTCCATTCGCAGTGACCCAGATCGACTCAGAATCTCATAGACCGAATACAACCCACGAACCAGGTCCGCAGCAGCAACGCGACAAAACCCAACCCACCGAGAACTACAATTTTTCAACCGAACCCAATCTACTCCATGGATGGACCCAACCTACGTCTATGTCTGCTTGAGACCCATGGGACTAACTGACTGACTAACCATGACGAAGCTGCAGCCGATCCAGAGTCTATGCTAGCCACGCGGACACATCGGCACGTCGATGGTCTGGCTGTGAACGACGATTGCGTTTGCCGTGACGTCGCAGACGGTGCAGCGGCTGATGAACGACGAGATCTCGACGCCGGACACCGGCATCATTGGCAACGCGGCGGTCGTAGACAGGCAGAACGACTTTTCGTTGCGACTGGCGTCGTTGCAGACGTCGTTGAATTTACAGAACACGAACCGCATCGTGCTGAACCGCTGCAGGCACTATCTGGACTTGCCTACAAAAGAGCACGCCACACAGTTTCGTCAGTTATGGCGGTGTGGTCATAACTACAGCTCGACTTCGATTCGATGGCCGTTCGACTGCTTATCAAAGATCAGTAATGTCACACTGCCGTAAAACCAGCCATTAGTGGCAGTCATGCCGACCAGTTTATTTATTCACGGCACTGTGCCGAAGGCTGCGCACACGGTCACCGTTAAAAACCGCGAAAGGTAGCTCACTGTAAATAGCGCCACTTACAATCCTGGACAGCTGCGCTTTACAAGCTCAGAAAATGTAGCCGACTGGCATTGACTGTAGTACTGCGGAGCAAGCTAGTGGCAGCCCATAGCCCGCGCTAACGGATTAAGCCTAAAGTACGCAGCCAAAAGACATCTGTACAAAAGGACTGTACATAAGGAATGGTTGAGTCCCCATAGGGCGGAGGTATAACAGTTTGAACTAGACCCAGAGTACTTATTTTCACGTGATAACGCTTGTGGGGAAGGTCGTGTTTCTATGCGACAGAAACGTCCTTATCCTAAGGGTTTGCGACCAGAGATTTATATGGGTCTATTTGCAGTGACCCAGACCGACTCAGCATCTCATAGACCGAATACAACACACGAACCAGGTCCGCAGCAACGACCTGACAAAAACCAACACACAGAATACTATAATTTTTCAACCGAACCCAATCCAGTCCATGGATGGACCCAACCCACTTCTATATCTGATTGAGACCCAGCGGACTAACTGACTGACTGAACGAAGCTGTAGCTGATGCAGAGACCACGCCAGCCACGCGGACACATCGGCACGTCGCGGCTGTGAAAGGCGATCACGTTTTCCGGGACGTCGTAGACGGTGCAGCGGCTGATGAACGGCGTCATCTTGACGCCGGCACCGGACACCGCCATCATTGGCAACGCCGCGGTCGTAGACAGCCAGAACCATTTTTCATTGGGACTGGCGTAGTTGCGGACGTCGTCGAAGTCGCATAACACGAACTGCATCGTGCTGAACCGCTGCAGCACGACCCAGACTTCCCTACACACGCGCGCGCAACAGCGGTTCGTGCTTTAGGGCGGTGTGATCATAACTACAACTCGACTTCTATTCGACGGCCGTTCGACTGCTTATTAAAGATCGTTAATGCCACACTGACGTAAATCTCGCCATTAGTGGCAGTCACGTTGAACAATTTATTTATTCAGGCCGCAGTGCAAAAGACTGCGCACACGGTCAAAGGTAAAAAAGGTAAAAGGTAGCTCACTTGATATAGCGCCACTTACAATTATTGACAGCAGCGTTTTACAACCTCCGAAAACGTAGCTGACTGGCATTGACTGTAGTACTGCGGAGCCACCTAGTGGCAGCCCATAGCCCACGCTAACGGATTGGGCCCACAGTATGCAGCCAGCAGACATCTGTACAACAGTACTGTACGTAAGGACTGGCTGAATCCCCATAGGGAGGAAGGATAAGAGTTTGAACTAGACTACTAAATTTCACGTAATAACACTTCTGGTGACTGTCGTGTTTCTACGGTTCAGAAACGTCCTCATCCTAAGATATGGGACCAGAGATGGATATGGGTCCACTTGCAGTGACGCAGACCGACAAAGCATCTCGTAGACCGAATACAACCCACGAACCAGGTCCACAGCAACAACCCGACAAAACCCAACCCATGGACAAGTACAATTTTTCAACCGAACCCAATCCAATCCGTGGATGGACCCAACCCACAGCTATGTCTGCTTGAGACCCAGCGGACTAACTGACTGACTGACGATGACGAAGCTGTAGTCGATCCAGAGACCACGCCAGCCACGCGGACACATCGGCATGTCGCGGCTGTGAACGGCGATCACGTTTACCGTGACATCCCGAACGGTGCAGTGGCTGATGAACGGCGTCATCTCAACGCCGTACACCGCCACCATTGGCAACGCGGCGGTCGTAGACAGCCAGAATCATTTTTCGTTGCGAATGGCGTAGTTACAGACGTCGTTTAAGTCGCATAACACGAACCGCATCTTGCTGAAACGCTGTAGGCACGACCTGGATGTCTCTACAAACGCGCGCGCCACAATGTTTCGTCAGTTAGGGCGGTGTAGTCATAACTACAACTCGACTTCGATTCGACGGCCGCTCGACTGCTTATCAAAGATCATTAATGTCACACTGACGTAAAACTGACCATTAGTGGCTGTCACGCTGACCAGTTTATTTATTCAGGCCGCAGTGCAGAAGCCTGCGCACACGGTCTAAGGCAAAAAGGTAAATGGTAGTTCACTTGATATTGCGCCATTTACAATCCTAGACAGCGGCGTTTTACAACTTCGGAAAATGTAGCTGACTGGCATTGACTGTAGTACTGCGGAGCAAGCTAGTGGCAGCCCACAGCCCGCGCTAACGGACTAGGCCCACAGTATACAGCCAGCAGACATGTGTACAAAAGGACTGTACATAGAAGTAGCCTACTAAATTTCACGTGATAAGACTTGTGGAGGCGGTCGTGTTTCTATGGGTCAGAAACGTCCTCATCCTAAAGTTTTGGGACCAGAGATGAATATGGGTCTATTTGCAGTGACCGAGACCGACTCAGCATCTGATAGACCGTAGTGCAGTCGAATGGCACTCGAACAGCAGTTCAATCGTAGTCGAATGGTAGTTGTAACCCCTACCAAACTGAGAAATCGACCGCACTGCCTACCATTGGTGCCTGCGGTGGCGACTGCTGCGTCAGGTGCAGAAAGATTTCCAGTGTCGACGATTATCGTGTCGCAGCTGACTGACTGATGCAGTGACCGAAATGTGACGGCAGGGTCGTCGAGCGCTGCCGAGTCTCTGACGTTGGCTTCCCGTCGCTTGTTTGACCCCGTCAACCAACTCATGGTCTGAAAACACACACACAGCACAACGTTCGGCTTCAGCTGCGTCGACAAAGTTCGATAGGTGTTAGCCTAGCATATAGAGATCTGCCACGAAAGACGCGGGTGCGATCAAGTCGGTGAAACTACCCGACTGTCTCTTGTCAGAGCATCTCAAGATGTTGCCGTCAAACTGAACAATTTGGTTATACAACAATTTCCAACACGTCAAGCGATATTCTATGTTTCTAAAATTGTCAACTTTTTCTTTTCTGAATAATTATCAGATGTCAGGGAATTTCAATAAAAGTTGACAAGAAACATCATGGGAAACGTGCTAAAAACAGGTATAATTTTGTCTAACTCGACCAAAAACTGTAACTGCACTACGTTGTAGATTTCGCACGCCTTACTCGAGCATTTTACAACATACCTATGCTCGCGCTATGCGGGACAGGATCGTCTGCTCGATGACCGAAAGCGAAAGAACAATGGACGCCGCGCGATCTACCATTTTTTTCCCGTCCGCCACGCCGCCCGAAATCTTTCGAGAAAGGTTGCCAGACATATACCTACGACAAGCATTCATTCGTTAACATTTAGCGTTTATGATCTTTTAAATACACAACAACAAAATACCGTAAAATTTTTCCTCACGCCCACAGACCTGTAGTAAGGCAATGGTAGGACATTAAGATGCGAATGACTGCTTGTTGTTTCGTACAATAATTACAACGTTTGTTACATGACGACACTGATTTGACGTGCGCATGACGTGAGTTTGATACAAATGATAAAAAGGCCCATATTTCGCATACGGGGTCAAAGTTCGACCTACTGAGACCTCTAGAGGCCAAATCGTTAGTAAGTAACCAGAAATGAAGTCATAGGCAGATAGAGTACGTCGACTTCTAAAATGCCGGAAAATTCCAGAAATTTTTGAATTGTAGTTTAGGAGTTATTAGAAGTCAATGTTTTTGTCGTTGTGCCCTGATGTAACCCTTTATAGTCGGATCAACATGACCTATAATATTTAATTACTTCAGTTACAGTGCAAAACAGTACAATACGTACGCCTACGGTCGTAGTTGATCGAAAAGTCGAAATGCGTCGAAAGTCATTCGAATCGTGACTGTACGTCCGATGCAGCTGATGTCGGAGCTCGACGAGCATGGCCACGTGACGGTAGAGGTGCTCATTAGCATCTGCGTCAAGCCGCGAGTGGCGCACTTGACCAGTGTCAGCGTCGCAGGACGCCAACTCTCCTTCCATCCAAACACCCAGCGTCGTCCTTCTTGTTGAATTCGGGCGGTCGGAACGGCAACGGGGAGAGCAGCAGTCCTTCGCCGTCGTCCACGTCGCGCAGGAGACAGTCTGTGGCGGCGTGGAGAACGGGCAAGGCGGAGCATAACCTCGACGTGCCGGCGTCGAGGATCGACGTCTATCTCGCGGTAATCGGCGCCTTCTGTAGGTGGTCAGCGCCGGCGTAGGACAGTATCGCCAGCTAGACGGTCGAAAACGAAACAACCATGCATGCCGCACGACGAACCGCGGTTTTTCCGTCCACCACGCCGCACGAACTCTGTTGACAAATATTGCGAAACATATACGTACCTGCCATCAGCATTCATTCGTACACATTTATCGTTTATCAACTTTTAAATACCCATCAACAAACTAACGTATATAAATATATTGCTTTTTAATCCCGTTCACAGACCTGTTGTAAGGCAATGGTAGGGCGTTAAGATGCGATTGACTGCTTGTAGTTTCGTACGATAATTACAACGTTTGTTACATGACGACAGTGATCTGATGTAGACATGACGTGAGTTTGGTACAAATGATAAAAAGGCTAAAATTGCACATAATGGGTCAATGTTCGATCTACTGAGACCTCTAGAGGCCAAATCCTAAGTAAGTAACCCGAAATGAAGTGATAGGACGATAGAGTACGTCGACTTCTACAATGCCGGAAAATCCCAGAACTTTTAGAATTGTAGTTTAGGAGTTATTACAAGTCAATGTTTTTGCCGTTTTGTCCTGATGTAACCCTTTATAGTCCGATCACGATGACCTATAATATTTATTTACTGAAGTTGCAGTGCAACACATAACAATACGTACGCCTACGGTCGTAGTTGATCGAAAAGTAGAAATGCGTCGAAAGTCATTCGAATCGTGACTGTAAGCAGTAGGTACGTCCGATCGAGCTGCTGTCGGAGCTCGGCGAGGATGGCCACGTGACGGTAGCGATGGTCATTAGCATCTGCGTCATGCCGCGGATGGCGCAGATGACCCGTGTCAGCGTCGCAGGACGCCAACTCTCCTTCCATCCAGACACCCAGCGTAGTCCTTCTTGTTGAATTCGGGCGATCGGAACGGCAAAGGGGAGAGCAGCAGTCCTTCGCCGGCGTCCAGGTCGCGCAGGAGGCAGTCTGTGGCGGCGTGGAGAACGGG
>Ga0209678_1000622_pt1 | contig 10600 bp, 6 predicted proteins | sample WorMetilvaeELBA1_FD_187404 | JGI IMG/M metagenome (GOLD analysis project Ga0209678, IMG submission 187404) | Marine gutless worms symbiont microbial communities from Max Planck institute for Marine Microbiology, Germany - Olavius ilvae ELBA.1... ...
GCGCATATGTTCATATGCATGAGTGGAGTTAATAACTATCTCAATAGTAACCGTACGAAGTATTTGGCACAACTCTGAGGCAGATTTTTTTGCATTTTGGAAAATTTCCATTGGCGTCACCTACCAACAGAACTATAAAACCTTTAGTATATTGTAAATTACATATAGTCTTCTAACAGACAGTGGAAACTACGTCCAAATCGATCCATAACTGGCGACACTATCCTTCCTCAAACTGGTTAAAAATTGACCAAAAATAGCGGTTCTGAATTTGGCACTCTGCTGTGGTGCCATATGATGCTGCAGTAAAAACCACAATATAGATGGACAACTACTGTCCCTCAGGTGCACAACGGCCCCACAGATACTTTGGAAAATTTACTTCCTGTACGTCTTTTGGTGCGCACAAACTTTTTCGTTCTGAGCCATTTTTGGACAAACTGTACAAAATTTGACACTTGCTGTCAGCGCTATATAGTGACGTGCGGAAAAAATATTATATAGGTGCACATCTACGTTCTCGGCCTTATAACTAGTGCAGGGAATTTTTTCAAATCATTCAGCTATCTGTACGAAGTGGGGCTCACAAACTTTTCTGCAGATTTTTGGAATTTTCGCAATTTATGACCTCAATTTCATGAAAATTGTGGCGCCACTTAGCAATGAAAATAAGAACTCTCTAGTGCTTCTAAAAGGCCGATCATTTACGAAAAAATGGTGAAAACAGGATCAAAATCGACCCATAAACCATGACACAATACTTGATCAAAATATGTTCCTCAAATGAACAGCGTGCCGAAGAACCGGAGAGTGACAGACAAAAAAGAAATACACAAACACCACATTTTCACACCTACAGCGGCGCGCATTGTTTGATCTTCCCCAAACTTTGCATAGTAACAGAGGACGTTCAGACCATTAAAAAGGTGGAATCATTTTTCGATCCAACGCATAGTTTTAACTACAGGGAGCACGGATAAATAAAATACTAATGCAGGGCAGTTGTATAAAAAAAACCCAACAACTGTAGAAAATGGTCAAAAGATGTGCCCCTATGGGGCGACTCATTACCAAAAAGTGGATTTTTTTGCCATTTTGGAGGCCACAATCCCACCCCTCCCCCGTGCACCGATTAGCATGAAATTTTGCATGGCCAAGTGGACCCATGTGCCCCTCCGTTGTGCAAAATTTCACATGAATCTGTGCTACGAGTCACCCCTGTGGGGAGAAAATGCTGATTTTTGGCCTCTGAGTAAAAACAATACCGGCAGTTTGCCGCTTTGCGGCAATCCTGCCAGTAAAATCATTAGCCATCATCAATAGCTATTGAAAAACCATTCACGATACATTCCTACATATACGAATGGCATCCAGGTATGTGCAAATTTGTGCTGATAACGCACTCTCGAAAATTCTCAAATTTCATGATTTTTTCCTGGGGTTTGAGAATTTTTCAAGTCGTGAACTTATCAGATTTTATTAACTTCTATAATTGACAAAAACATCAAAACAATAATTAGGACAAATGAACAATAAAATTTGCTCACATCACTGTATAATCAATTGAAAGAATAATGATAGCCATGCACATCTGTCAATTTCTATTAGCTGTATGCATTTATATGGCAGATCGCCATCGCATCATAAGACATTTTAGTGTTCCCATAATTTTACTTAGTCATGGAGCCTGGTGTGGTGATATAAGTGACATGGCTATTGTTCCATCGAAATTGAGATATTCCCAGTCAGTGAGTGAGTGAGTACTTTCTTACCGGTACATCAGCACACAAGAGGCCATTCAGATATTATAAACAATTAAAAGTTAAGTATATATGGATAACAAACGATAAAAATAATGTATGGTCTGTATGATAGACATTATAGGTAACAGATGCACAGATATTCCCTAAAGTGCTGCAGATCACAACAGGAACTGTATCTCACTGTAAATGTGTATAGCCGGCCACATGTATCAACTGTAAACAGTCTTCATCATCACGTCACATGGTCTGTATATACACCCATTTTTTTACTTTTTCCTCATGCAGCTGGTGTCATGCACTGATTTTTCACAACCTTGTACAAAATAAGGACACTGCAGTAAGTCTTGTAAACCATAAAATCATTAAATTCCTGCAATACTGCTACTACGACTACTACTTTAGATTTTAATATATTGGTTCACTTCCAGAAACACTTCAACTCCAACTGGTTCCCAAGTTTGCCAAAACTCAACCTTCTGGGGACTGGTGAAGTATAATTATGATGTTTTACAGCCAGATTCCCTTCCTGTCACCAAACAGGGTCAACAACACAAAGCAATGAACTTTGTTGGCGTAGTTTTAAAACATTATAGGATGTCCAAACTTTGACCTACAGTTAAAATATAGCACAGAACTGAAGCATACTTTTCATCAGCTTCTTCTCTACTTGTATGCTTCTTATTTGTCTCATTATGGTGATGGTCCCGAGACTTAGAGTGAGAACGGCTTTTTCTTCCAGTTTTCCTGAACATATTTAAACAGATTAACACATTCACATAATTGGCATTAATAGCTAAGATGCATTGAATACAATTCTGGTTATGGCAAATTTACTACAGTTCCCACCTATCATATCCTGTAACACCAAAGTAACTAATGACAGTGGCTGGGCACAATATACAGACTAATAATGCTCATACAATCATTTATAATGGCATTGGCCATTTTTCCATTTTCCCAGATTCTAAAGTCAATAGCTCCTTTTACATATGTTTCTCTGTTTGTTCCTCAATAAACTGATCAGCCACTACCTGTACGAGACAGCAAATGCTATGAAGAGACTCGATACCTTGCTCTTCATCATGGGTTGACAGGCATTTCTTTGGATCTGGGGGAAGTACCTAATCAGGTAGCTAAGTTGCCCACAGTCGACAGACAATGTTCTCCAACTGTACATTGGTTTTTCCAACATTCTGTGTGCAGTAGAGACAGTGAAGGATCCTGGTATGCCAGTGTGTCGGGGGTCCGTGCACAAGCTTCAGTGTCATATCAATGTTTAACATGTACTAGCAACAGATGGCTAGCCAGCCAGCTTAGTCCACCACATGGAACCAAACAAAAAAATAATGAAAAGGAAAAACGAAACTGCTGGAGTAGTACTATTTCAAGGCACATGGCCTTCCAGACAACACATCAACAGTGTCAGGTTCACTCGCAGTTCGTAAATACTCAGACTAAATCATAACTGACTTTTCAGGTGATCTTTTACTGCTCTTATCTTTTTCACTTTTTTCCGCCCCACGATGACGGTCTCTAGATCGGGACTTGGAGCTTCTTTTTCTTTCTGTCCCTCTGCGCATACAAATTTAAGCAAATAACAAATACACGTCAAGACTATACATGCATACTCTTCATAAAGTTCCACACTAATCCATTCTGACAATACATTTCACTATTGCACAACTACTACTGGTACTGCTTTAGGTTTTTGTTTAACAGACCCATTTCTCCAGCTGTCACTCCAGATTAGGTCCGGTTCCCACAGCTATCCCAAATGCAAAAAGCAACCTTTGGGGATTGCTGGTGCAAATTTTACAGGTCGGATGCCCTTCCTGTCACCTAACCAATGGTGTAAACATCGTCATCATCCGAATTTAACGTCCTTGACTCTTTGAAAAATAAACATAATAGTAATCCAAGGATAAACGAAATTTACTATAGAAAAACACATATTTGGTAAACAACAAGTTTGGTTAGGCTGGAGATCAATGATCACTCAACACACTGAGGTCAGTTCACTGATAACTCCTTCAGCCAAGAAAACAGCACAAACACAAAAAAGGAGCTTAACTCCTTTGCAAAATTTGTTTTGCAGGCAATGTTTGAGACATTAACATTAACATACGTTTTTTGTATTGCGCAGACCCCTACTGTAAGACCGAGGGTGCATTACATAGTCATTATATCATATGTTACTCAGAGCAGTATGTGCAATTGAAAAGAATTGTTTTCAGTCCTCGGTGAAAAACAGATGTCGATTGTGTTCTTTTCAGTTCAGTTGGTTCCACGCTCATGGTGCAGCAGTTGAAAATGCTCGATCCGCCGTTTTCCGGTTCATCCATGGTACGACATAGTCTCCGTGACTGGCGTCCCACAGTGAGGACTGGGATGAAGTGGCAGCAACTGGCTGGAGTAAGTCTGTGATGTAGTCTGGTGACTGTCCAAGTGATGCCTTGTGGATGAGAAAACGCAGCTCATACATGACTTCTTCACTGATTGGCAGCCAATGTAGTTCTCGCAGAGCAGAACTGATGTGGTCATGTGGCTTGAGGTCAAGCATAACTCCATGCTGCCACATGCAGGACACGCTGTAACGGTGCCAGAGTCAATGCTCGGAGACCAGCGAGTACTACGTTACAGTAGTCGAGTCGTGACAGTACGAGAGTGCAAACCAATCGTTCTGTGATGTCTTGGCCGAGCTGACGATGCACTGAGTGTAGATGGCGTAGGTGAAAAAAGCAACTCTGCACCAGTCGCAAGACGCGGTCGTGTAACGATAACTTTGCGTTGATCAGAACACCAAGATTCCGGACTGCAGTGACTGGTTTGACAATGCTCTGGCCCACTCTGATGTACAGTTCGTCTGCAGACAATTTTCGCAATTTCGCCGCTGATCCAAACCACAGGATATCAGTCTATCTGCATTTAGCTGGAGTCGTTTTGCTGCACACCAGGTACAGACATGAGTGACACAGTTTTCAATACGCGTGACCACTGACCACATATGGGACATCAGCTGGTTTGCCACAGCATAAACATTGCATGTCATCAGCAAACAGATGGTGACTGAGGTCATGTTGGCTGAAGATCTCGCTGACGTCTTCGGTGTAGTCGATAAAAATTTTCAGGCCGAGGACTGATCCTTGAGGAACCCAAACTTCCGTACCGTACTGGCCGACTTGTTACTGTTCACACGAACTGTTTGACTTCTGTCTCACATATAGTTATATACTCATGCAAGATCTCGCAGACGTCTTCGGTGTAGTCGATAAAAATTTTCGGGCCAAGGACTGATCTTTGAGGAACCCAAACTTAGTAGCGTACTAGCCGACTCGTTACTGTTTGACATCGACAACTTTCTCGACAACCTTCGACAGAAAATTAAGGTTGGAGATGGGTTGATATGAGGCAACATCGTTGGGGTCTAAGTTTGGCTTCTTCAGGCATGGTCAGATAATCGCCTTTTTTGCAGCAGTGCAGAAATGTCACTTGATTGAATGATGCATTACAGATGGCAGTGATGACTGGACTGATGATATCATTGGACTGTTTGATTAGCCATGTTGGTGCAGTGTCAAGCAGGCACTGCTTCAGTGGTGATTTCAGGAGAATCGTTGCGATCTCGTCTGTTGTGACTGGCTGAAACTCAGACAGCAGCTCACTGACTACTTGATCACCAATTCTCAAAGGAGATGATGCGGACGTTGATGTTCAAATTCACTCAATTTTCGTCACAAAGTATTGTGAAATCGTCAGCAGTCAGACGATTGGAAGTGTGAGCGTGTGGATGCATCAAGTTCCACAGCTTTGACCACAGTGCCGTGGAGTTGCCATGACAGGCGTCAATAGCAGACGCCAATAGTGTCAAAGTTTAATCTGGAACAGCACGTGTTGGTCAGCAAACTGCGCCCACCAGGCTAATCTGGACTCATTGGATGGCTTCTTGCTATATGCTTTCTCCAGCTTCCTTGTTTTTGCCTTCGAGCGTCAGCAGTCTGCATCACACAATGTTGCCGATGGTCAAGCATTAGATCGCACTTTCTGCAGTGGCACGAATTTATCCAGTAACATCGTCAGTGTCTCATCATAGCAGCAAACCAACTCTGTGGCATCTGAGAGTGGGTGTAGCACCAACTCTGATGGAGCTCACTGGCGAAGCTCTTGTAATCAACTGTTCACCAGCATCATTGCCAGAGCACTGCACCATCTGCTGACTGTGCAACGGACACGACGGACTGGTCAGTGCAAGTAAGGCTGGAGATGGGTCGATATGAGGCAACATCATTGTTGCCACACAAAAAAAAGACTTTCCTTTTATGTCGCAGACTGATTTAATCAATTACTAATGACAGCCGGTGTTCCATTAAATATCGCACAAATTACCAGTGCTTAAAACACATGCAAGTCATTTCTGGACACAATCAGTGTGTGCACAGCAAAAGAGCAGACAAAAATGCCAATGTTTATTATTTCTATACTAAATAAAGCACCCTGTCACCCCTTGGGATCTGTATCACTTCTTGAACACGAATGTCTGGATGTATCACATTACCTGCGAGACGCTGACGGTGACCGACGTGACCTTGATGTATGCCTATGACATGAATCTCGACTGCGAGACAGAGACGGCGATCTGTTTGATTCCCTTGATTTTGAGCAACTTTTTGACCTACAGCAGCCACTGTATATCCCACAGCAATATGTACTTATTACTACTATTGTTATATTAGTATAAATGCTGACTAGGTCACACCAAGGTCTACTCTGCCTTCCATCCCTCCAGGGTCAGTAAATGAGTACCAGCTGTGGTTGGGAAGGCAAAGGCTCATTCCACTTGCAGATGAAATGCAGGGTGTGCAGGTAAAACTGTGATACCACTTGACAATGCACGCTATACCTGAATGCATCTTAGAGATGTTCCACGTATAGGCACTATACAAATCGACACTACCTTTACCTTTATCCAGTAGCACTTTATTATGCAGCAAGTGTGCTACAATTAATGAAATATATAAAAAAAACTTCAGCCATCTTTATATTTGACCAATCACCTTCAATAAATACCAGCAAATACCTGTACCATATTCCATTATGGTAACATTAAGTGCATGCATATGAATTGATGAAGCCAAATTGTCTTACAATTCTGGTTGCTTGGTTCCATCATTCTTCAATTCTCCACTGCATTTGACTGGAGAAATGTGTGATCTTTTGGAATCTTTCAGCAAAGATTCTTCCTCGTGCACGTCTGTTTCCTTCGTCACTGATGACTCTATGTCTACCATTCCAGTTGTTTGATTAATCTTTTTATTCTCAGTGCTTTGGCAAACATGCTGTGAATCTAAGGAAAAGACTGTGGAATCCTGTGGTATGTTATCATTTCCTGGTGCACACACATTTCAACAATTTCGTGCATATATCAATATACTAAAGAATTCATTAACTCATTCATTATCTATCATCATTAAAACAGTCTTTTAATGCAGAATCCTGCAAATTAGAAAAACTGTCAAATCCTGTTATCAATGAACTGACGTTTCAATTCCAAAATTTTAAGACTGAAAGTCTTGTAAATGCAGTAGAAAAAAATCAAGATCATTACTGTCACTTAAATCGTTTTTACAAAATCTAAATCTGAAATGGGCAAAACCAGACTTGAAAAGTAATGAAAAGTAAGTCGAGTCAAAATTTTGGAAATCGCTGGTGTACCTCTGCAGAAGTGTTGCCATGCACCACCTCTGCAAATATAGAAGCAGTGCACTACAAGAAGTACCTCTTCAGTTTCCTCCATCCTTGCCTTTGACAACAAAAGGCTCCTTCTTGCACCTTGGGGAAGAGTTGCCAATCTATTTGTCAGCCCTCTGATGCCAGTACTCCCCACAACCCATTACAATGCTTAAGTACACATATTAAAAATATGACAGACAGCAAACCGAGTTGCCAATCTATTTGTCAGCCCTCTGATGCCAGTACTCCCCACAACCCATTACAATGCTTAAGTACACATATTAAAAATATGACAGACAGCAAACCAAGACTTTCTTACCAGAAGCATCACTACTTGTGATACCCTTGGATATGAAAGCTGCACTTGATTCAGATATTTTTAAACCAAACTTTAATGTCTTCTTTCCAAACAATCCCACAGTTGTTGACTTTACAGCAGACTGTTCATCTGTCAGTGATTCAACATGTGATGCACTAACAATACGAGCCATATCAGGTGGCAAAGCAATTTCTGATGGCGATGCAACAATGTTTTGTGTCTCAGCAGCATCAAAACACATGAGCTTCTCTGTTGATTCAGTACTGTGGCTGGCAGTGAAGTCACCACTCTTAAGATTAGCCGACTCCCTCTCAGCCTGCAATTCTTTACTCTTTTTTATCGATGTTGTAAGGCGCTTGTGCAACTTCTCCATCATCTCCTCACTCAAAACATCAACCTCATCATCAGACACCAAAATGACAGAAGAATCCTTTGCATGTCTTCCCTCTTTCTTATTCTTACATTGTGGCCCAGAATCGTCTTCAATGCTGCTTCCAATGTCATACCTTCGCTTACTTCCACCATGTCTACTACTGTCATCAAATACAGTACTTCTACTATTTTCCCGACTCAATTTCTGATCCCTGTTCATTTTTTCTCTGCTGGAAGTTTTCTTCATGAATACTACATCATCAGATTTATCATCTTTTGTAAATACAGTATGTTTTTCTGAGGCTTTCTCAAGTGAAGGACTTCTCTTTCTGGTATTTACTGGCTTGTCACAACCCGGATCATCTCGAATACATTTATGTTCTATATTGGAATGCTGCTTCTTGGGACTATCTGACATTTTGTTATTGTCTGTATAATGTCTACTCTTTGAATTCGCTCCAGATACATGTTTGTCGTCTTGTTTGGTTGACTTTCTGGTATCATCCAAATGTTTACGTGGCAAAGTAACAGTACTTTGTTTAGGTGAATGACAAACTGCATCTCTGGAATACTGCAAACCTGCAGTTACTTTTGCTTGACTGATGCAATGCTTGCCAGAACTGTCAGCCAGTGAACTGGCACAGGAAACACAATCACATTTATCATCACACTGTCGGTGTGATTTATCCGTATTTGTACTTAATCGTGTACTGCTTTTGTGCTCTGACAAAACTGCTTCATGGTTCTTCACAGCTTTTCCATCGGCCTTTGTTGGGTTCTGACAATGACACTGTAACTCATCTGTTTTTGTCTTCTGTTCATCTGCTGCTGTACCGATCTGCCTCCCACAGGTAGAACATTTACTACATACACCATTTAAAAAAGTTTCCTTAATATCAGTGGAGTTAGCAGACTCCTGATTTGTTGAAGACGTTTCCTGACACTTTTTGTTATTCTCTGTAGACGTTAACGGACCATCTTTCCTCTTAGCATCATCATCACTCTTCAAACAATTACTAGTTTCATCATTATTAGTGTACTGTTGACGATCATTGTCACTCGAGTTGCTTTCCTTTGAAGAATCCGACGATTTTTTATGGTCTCGACGATGATGACGACGGTGTTTTGAACTACTCTCCCTGCGCTGAGATTTATGCTTCGTCTTTTTCTTTTTCTTCTTATCTTTGTTTGACTTGTGGTGTCCTTTACGGTCTTGATTTGATTTGATGCTGTCAGCACCCCGATCGTTGCCATTCATCCCTTTTGTCTTGGCAATTATGAAATCTCTAACCATCTGATCAATACTCAGAGAACTACCAGCTGCAACCTTTGAGTATGATAGAGCGTCACTGATAGTCGGCGAATGATCCTGAATATGTTCAGTTGAAACAGACACCGTGTGAGAACCTGCTTCGACTTCTTCCGCCATCACAGTAAGATAAATGTGGATGAACACATAATACACAATCAAGTGGTCATATAACAACGCATATATTCTAACTTAATTCGGAAATTATTCACAAAACTCCAACCAAAAACAAACAAACAGAATATTTAATAGCTGTGCGCCAATCGGTATGACGAAACGCCGCATCGGCCGCAGTGCAATCATTCTGTGTAGTGTCAGTGTGTCTGTACTTCTGCTGGTCTATCATCATCCTTGCCTTACCTTACCTTACCATACGGGGAAGACGTTTTACCGCCTAGCACTGAAGCCTCTAACGGGCCCAATGCGCATCCCGGAATTAACCGTAAGGTTACAAAATCCCGAAGTGCAGTATTGACCTGGGTCCATACCAACACCTGGATGGAACCATCCCCCTCTTAGGAGAGGGCCTACTCACTCGAACTTACTTACTAACATGCACTCATGGTATCTCCAAGAGAATATCAACCCGAAAGCACATAAGCACATCCATCCTGGTCACCATGACCAGCAAGACTCCAAACCAGCTAGGAAACCAGGGTGCCTTCTCCAAGCACACGTATATTGACAGCATTACTTTATAACCCAGGGTGCCTTCACCAAGCACACCTTGTATAATAACAGCATTACTTTGTGACCCAGGGTGCCTTTTCAAAGCACACCCTGTACATTGACAACATTACTTTGTAACCCAGGGTGCCTTCTCCAAACACACCCTGTATATTGACAGCACAATTAAAGTTACCCATTAGGAAAATCTGTTTCTGGGGAGAATACTAGGCGACACCTCCTGTCGTCAGCTGGGCCGAGCAGGAATCCTGTCATCAGTCCAAACCGAGCAAGAGTCACCACACTAGTCAACACCCAACCACAGACCCCAATGGTATATTTTGTCCAAGATGCCTTGCGCTAACACATCTTGAACTGGACCGCAAGTCGCCAAGTCACTCGTGACCCCTTGCGCCGACGAGCCACGAGGACGGTCCCAGGAAA
>Ga0209678_1000624_pt1 | contig 10533 bp, 9 predicted proteins | sample WorMetilvaeELBA1_FD_187404 | JGI IMG/M metagenome (GOLD analysis project Ga0209678, IMG submission 187404) | Marine gutless worms symbiont microbial communities from Max Planck institute for Marine Microbiology, Germany - Olavius ilvae ELBA.1... ...
AAAATTCATGCGAATTGTAGAACAAGTCGCTTCATCAGCTAAAATAACCTGTAGACAAATTAAAAATGGAATCCAGGCTGATTTACTTCTACGAAATTAATTCACTTGGGCTTTCTATATAACCAGATAATAAAATTATAAATGATAGGGTTGTCCTCATTTTTGTCGGAATCCGTATCGAAAGTTACATCAGAAATAATGGTAAAAAACAAGTTGTTACAAAGCATAGCCATCCAGCGTTTCCAGGGGATGTTTCTTTCTAAAAAAACGGAGACAATGATAAGCGGGCCGTAATCGATTTTAGATAAGGCTTCATTTTTCCAGTCGGGGAGTTGTGGAATGAGCTTCAAGGCGGTTTGCGGTGGTACCGCCATAACGGCTGATTTGGATTTTATAATATGCTCTTTTCCATTTTGCTGAAAATAGGTGCTTACAATTCCATCTTTTTCTTCAACTTTGACTACTCCTGCCCGATTCATGATCTTTCCGTTCAGAATGCTCACCATTTTATCGGTAATTTTCTGTGTGCCGCCTGTAACAAATGCCAGATCTCCTGCGTAAAATATGTCCATCGTTAAAAGAGCCCCAATACCGGCGGATGTACGCTCCGGCTTTGATAGGCATGCGCCCTTAAGGTAGGAGTTGACTAAAGCCAGTAACTCCGGACCGTAGCCCTTCTGCAGATCCTTAAGGTTTTGTTTGGCAAGGGTTTGCCAGCGGGGATCGTCCGGGGGTAGTTGAAAAGTTTTACTCTTCCGGTACATGTTGGAAAAGAGTCTTAAGCCGCCAAGCACGATCTTCAAGTTCATAAGAGAAAAAATGTCCAGATACAGATTATTATTCAAATAGAGGGCTATGGGGGTTGATCTTACATCATGTGTAACTCTCTCTATTCCAAGCTCATCCACCAGTTTGATAAAAGAAGTTTCTTCTTCATTTAAATACTGTGTGCCGATGTTATAGGTTGTCTCATTGATCTTTTCGGACCAAACCCTTCCGCCGAACCTGTCTTCCTGTTCTAACAGCAGGAGTTTTTTGTCTCTCAACATATACGCTGCAGTCAGCCCGGCAATACCCCCACCGATAATAACGGTGTCGTAAATTGTTTCTTCAATTCCGACATTGTCCGCATGATTTGCCATACTTCACATCCTCCTACTCAAAGACAAGTTTGTTGACCCGGTTTATAACGTGTTCGTAATAAGAATCTGGCAGTTTGCCATATAGGCGCGGGCCTACCGTCATCATGACCGTCAACTATTCAGTGAAACCGTTTTCTCGCATTGGTTCACTATTAATGAACCGGGCCATGCCTGTCTTCATTTTTCGGAATTCATATTTTTGATAGAATCCTTCCTTCCCAGGCGATGCGTACAGAATAACGTTGCAGTGCGAGACCTTGGATAGAATGTTTTTCATGATAATTCTCCCGATTCCCTTTCCTTGGAAGTCAGGGACAACGGCACAATCATAGATAGCCGCTTGATAGGCACCATCAGATATTGCTCTACCAAAACCGATCATACGATTATCATGATATACAAACACAGTGACATAACTATTTTTGAAAGCTTTTTTATGCACGTCGGGTTCATAATAGCCCATTTCAACATCTTTTAATGTGTCTAAGACAGTTTCCCAATCCACATTTGAACAATCCAATCTGACTTCAATATCCATCGATATCCTCTATGTATCCTATATATTAATTGAAAATTTCTGGTTTGAAGATTATTACCAAGACTTTACTGTATTGCGATTTTTCCGAAATTCTGAACACATCGTATGTTATTTCATGGCGATTATAAAATCAGGAATACCATCAATGCATGGTCGTAGTCCACGATTAAGAAGACTTCGAAATATTCCCTATAAAGTCAAGCAGCCAGAGAATTGATCAGCGCCTGCATTGCGTTTGTCAGGAGGCTGTTTTTCCTGCGAATGAAAATGGTTGGAGTCTGACCGTATTCTTCAGAGATGGTATGCGTTCGAACCGATTTTTTACGTTGGAGCTTTTCGACAACCGAAATTGGGAATAGAGTTACACCCATGCCGGAAGCAACAAATCCCAGTATTCCTTCCAGGGTCCCTAATTCCATAATCGCCCCCGGAATGATCCCATTTCCCCTTGCCCAACTCTCCAGAACGGCTCTGTATGAACACCCTCTGCGGAAAACCAAGAATGTGGGATGATCGAGTTTGGTTAGTGATTTTACCTTTGGCTCGGTGATGACAACAAGTCTCTCCTTAAAAGCTGTGTGCTGTTCGATGTCTTCATGGTCAATAGTTCCAGCTACAAATGCGCCTTCGATGGTATAGTTCAAAACTTTTTTAGCCAGTTCTTCTGTCGTGCCCGTTGAGACATGGACCCTTACATCCGGATATCGTCGATGAAAGTCCGATAGAAAATTAGGCATTCTCACTGCTGCTGTAGATTCCATGGTTCCAATCGATAACGGGCCTGAAACACCATCTTCATTTCGTACAGCGCGAGCCGCATCCCTCAAAAGACGAACCGCTCCGTCGGCATACGGAATTAATATTTCCCCACTTGTAGTAAGCACCATACCACGGCTTTTACGATAGAAAAGGGGAACTTCAAGCTCCGCTTCTAATTGCTTTATTCTTGCTGTTACATTGGACTGCACGCAGTGTAATTTTTCTGCAGCCTTGGAAACACTTCCTTCTTCAGCAACTGTTTTGAATATTTTCAAGGTCCAGATGTCCATGCCATACTCCTTTTTAAATATCATTATAAATGATATAAACTATCTTAAATAATAACTTGTAATGATAGTATAATGCTGTTATATATCTGTCAAACAATTTTTTCATGGAGATTTTCATGGTTGCTATCAAAAAAATATCTACAGCCCACTTCATATCAGGTGGACTCTGCAGCCTTGTGATCGCAATGGGTGTGGGGCGCTTTGCGTACACGCCGTTGTTACCAGGCATGCAAGAACAGTTTGGATTTAACGACGCAATCGCCGGATTGATCGCGTCATTGAATTATGTCGGTTATTTGCTGGGTGCTGTTTTATGCCGAAAGTCCCTAACCAATGCGATGAAACTATGGGGATTCCGCTACTCACTGCTCATCAGCCTTTTGACGACGCTGACAATGGGTTTGTTTGATAGCACTGGGACCTGGATGGTTCTCCGGTTTCTTGGAGGTGCTGCGAGTGCGGGAGTTTTTGTGTTGGGTTCGGCGATTGTCATGGATCAGCTCGAAAAATCGGCATCTTCACATCTCGCGATGCTAATATACAGTGGCGTGGGGCTGGGCATTGCACTTAGCGGGGTTATCTCCCCTGTTCTGACAGAGGCTTTTGGCGTGCAAAATGCCTGGATCGGACTGACGATCATGTGTTTGCCGCTCGCAACGTGGTGCTGGTATACGCTGCTCCCACCAGCTCAAGTTCATAATGAGCAACGTATTCAGAAAGAAGAAGCCAGGGTGACTAATCCCAATTTACTGGGATGGCTGTCGGGAGCATACTTCTGTGAAGGTTTTGGATACATCGTCAGTGGCACTTTCATGGTTGCTTTCCTGAAGCAAACGGCAGGTGTCAATTCATCGGGAGAAGTGGCCTGGATAATCGTTGGCCTGTCCGCGTCTGCAGCCGTACCCTTCTTCCATCTGCTATCCAGATACTGGGGTCCCGTCAAAGTTTTGATCTTTGCCCACGGATTGCAGGCAATAGGCATTGTGCTTCCAGTTATTTCCAGGCATTGGCTTGCTGTCAATCTCGGAGCTGTTATGTTTGGAGGCACATTTATGGGCATCACCGCCCTAAGCCTGTATATCGGAAAAACACTTCGTCCTAACAAAAGCCAGGCGGTTATCGGCCTGCTTACTGCCGTTTACGGTGTTGGCCAAATATTAGGCCCTTTGGTGTCCGGAATTCTTTCAACTCATAGCGGGAATTTCAAATCAGCACTCATCCTATCTTCGGCTATTGTGACAATCGGGGGGCTACTTTTAATTATAGGAAAGTTTCGAACCGAAAACAATGGGTCATCTATATTGAAAAATCAGGAGGGATATCATGCCGTACGTTAATATTAAAATCACGAACGAAAATGTTACCAAAGAGAAAAAAGTAAAACTGATTGAAGGCGTCACTCAGCTTTTGGTGGATGTACTCAATAAAAATCCAGCAACGACTGTCGTTGTAATTGATGAAGTCAATACTGACAATTGGGGTATAGGTGGAGAGTGCGTAACGGAGATACGCAAGCGCTGCTAAAGTGTCAAGCGTAAAGTACCTGTTATATATTGAAATCATTGGAGAAAAAAACTATGAGAGTACTTTACAACTACTTCAGAGAACATGACTCAGATCATTGAAAGAAATAGCCTTCTAATAGCATAAAGGGCAAAATGCTAAATCCTAAAATCAATGGATGCACCAACAGGAGGTTATTATGGACAACGAAACCTATTTGCGAGTTGAGCAATTTCGTCAACTCAAGGAACAAATCCGGGGCTGTGAAGAGTATTTAATTGTCGGCATTGACATTTCAAAGAATCAGCATCACGCTTTTTTCGGCACGCCCAATGGAATAACAGTAAAGCGCAGATTGATTTTTAAAAATGACTTTAATGGCTTTCTAAGTCTACTTTCAATGGCTGAAGTTCTCAGAGATCAAAACGGTCTATGGCACATTGTTTTTGGAATGGAGCCAACCGGAAATTATCATAAACCACTTGGTATGTTTCTAATAAATCGTAATCAGGAGGTTGTTTTGGTATCGGGCATTGCAACTCAGCGCAACAGGGAACTTTTAGATGATCGCTGGGACAAGAACGATACAAAATGTGCCGCAAATGTGGCCGATCTTATTTCTCAAGGTAAATGTCTGTTTTATGAACAACCAACGCCGGAAATAAGCGGACTTAGAAGCCTGTTATCACTTCGGGAGAGGATGAAGAAAAATTATCATATCCTCAGAATGAGAATTCGCAACAATTTAGTGGCGGAATATTTTCCTGAATTTGACAGATTCGAAAACCGGAAACAAGTGCTTAAAATGTCAGGTTTCGATCTGAGTGCTAAAAGAAGTGGAAAAGGCAGTGATAAAGCATATCCAGTCATATCCAAGAAAGGAAGCAATACATTGCGCTATGCGCTGTTTCAAGCGGCAGTGATCGCATCATCAAGAAACAAATACTTTATACAATATTATACCAATACTATGAAAGGAAGAGAAAAAGAGCGCGGTATCAAGATCAAAATGAGAGTAAAACTGGCAGCAAAACTACTGATCATTGCTTGGACCATTATGAAAACAAAAAACGCATTTAATCCTGATCTTGTTCAATCAGTGAAATAAAATACTAACGGTTTGGGTCAGAGAGCTCGGTATGTACCTTGGAAGCACGGATTTCGCGAGGGACAATAGAGCCTCAAATTTCAACCAAAGAAACGCAAGTGTATAAGGTGTCCGGTGAAACGGAGGCTGGCTCTGCTGGGGAGCAACCAGCCAAGGGATAGCCGGATGTGAGGAGCATTGAATAATGCGCCTGGTGGGGCAGGATGACCTGCCCCACCAAATTCCCTACCAATTATTCATGCTCCTTTCACATGCCTTAAAAAACCCAATAAAATCAGATTGAGCGAAGCGATACCATTTTTAAGATTTCGGCGAGATAGCCTGATCATACCTGTTGAGAGCACAAGGATCTCGAGAGGGACTATTCAGGGCCTCTCTTTGGACTCCAAAAGCTGGATAAGGAATGATAGGCCTTTACTAAAATTTATGAAAGGTCGGATAAACGTAACAATGAGCTAGGAAGTCCGCCGAAAAGAGAGGTGCCGAAATCAATGATAGATCTTCAGGGACTCGTGCGTGCCAAAATTATATGGTAACATAACATGCTGTTATTTACGTATTTTATAAATTCTAAACTTTATGCTTGACATGGTGAATATAGAATGTCCCTAATTTCCGTCCATTATGTAAATAGATGAATGGAACGGACGTCCCCATTAGTCCTCCCGCGATCCGAGCGGAAAGATTGGTAACATATATCACGGCAACCAGACCGAAACCATTTATTCTTATGATGCTAAATCCACCCGCCTGCTGGAGATGCAGACAACTAATCCAGATATGGTAGATGTGCAGCATCGAACCTACCAGTATACACCGGCTGGTGATATTAAATCCATAAACAAAACCAGCGGACCTCAGAGCATCACCTACAGCTATGAATATGACAAGCTGCATCGGCTGATTGGTGAAACCAATACCGGTGGGGGTGACGGTTTTGATCCATCGATGCTGATCAAAACGTTTGATGACAGCGCGCCGATTCATGCCGTCAAATCCGTTATTTTCAACGGATCAAGCACCCCTTATGAATATGAGTATGACGGCAATGGGAATATGACCAAGAATTGGGATTTTACCGATCCGTCTCATCCTGTTGAAAGAACTATCCAGTATAGTGCCGACAACATGCCGACTCAAATCACTCATAACAGAGATGGTGACAATGTTACGGCAGACCTGAGCTATGACGGCGAGGGGGTGCGTGTTAAGAAAACCGTTGATGACAACTATTCGATTTTTTACATCGGCGACCACTTCGAGGTTGCCGGCGGCGAAGAAATAAAGTATATTTTTGCCGGTAACTTGAGGATTGCCAAGGTGACTGCGGCGGAAAAGCTGTTTTATCACAAGGACCATCTGGGCAGTACCATCGCTATCACAAACTATTCTGATGGTTCAGGAGCAGAAACCGCCGAATATTTGCCCTTTGGTCTAACCAGAGCTAAAACCGGCACCGAGGTGACTTATTATAAATTCAGTGACCAGGAAATAGACTCCGAGGTAGGACTCTACAATTACAATGCCCGGCTTTATGATCCGGCCATTGGGATCTTCATCAGCCCCGATAGCATCGTGCTGGATCCTTTTGATCCGCAGATGCTCAACCGGTACAGTTATGCCAGAAACAACCCGCTTTATTATGTCGATCCATCCGGCCATAGTCCGTTGGCCATTGGGATGGTGATCGGGGCGGCAATAGGCGCTATAATTGCAGGCAGTCAGAATGATTGGGATGCCGGCTCGATGGTTGCCGGAGGGGCATTTGGTTTTATCTCAGGCGTCATGGGTATGGGTTTAGCCGGGTTTGCCGGCGAAATGGTAGCGAGCCCGATAGTTGGAGATATCATTGGGACCGCAGCTGCTGTGGGTGTCAATAGCCAATTAAATAGAGTGACGGCAGCAGATACAGTAATAAATGCAACCAATACTTATCTCGTGCAACCGACGCTTTATTGGGTGAATGCCTTAAATAATGCTGTGATCTATCCTGCTTTTGATCTATTGGCACTACCTGATCGACTGATAGGTGCCGTGTCAGGCACGACTTTCGAAGAACGCATGGCCTGGTCCGCTCAATTTCCGGGTGGCCTTGATGATGCTGCTTTAGGTGTAGTTGGTGTAGTCGGTCGGTTGCCTAAAGTTTTACGAGGGGCTGCAAACCCTAGAATTAGACAGACAATAATTAGAGGTCAACAAGAGCATGCGGCATTGAAGGCTAATATTAAAGCTAAAGTCCAACAAAAACCTGGCTGGCTATCAGAACCAAGACTTTTAGGGGCTGATGGCAAGATACACAAACCAGATATTGTGACTCCTAGTGGCCATATTATGGAATTAAAGCCTAATACAGCTTCAGGTCGTAGTACAGGAGCTCGTCAGATACGAAGGTACAGAGATCAATTAGGAATGAAAGGAAGGATAATCTATTACGAACCATAAGTTTCAATAGATAAATAAAAATGAAGTCCTAGGTGAAGAATATGATTGATGAATTAATAAAGTCTTTTTTGCATCCAGAGTTGAAGAGTAAAACCTTTCGCAGAAAAGGTTACACCTGGAATCGTTCAAAAGGAGAATCTATACAAGTATTTAATCTTCAGCGTAGTCAATACAATATAGAGGGTTCAGAAAGCTTTACCTTTAATTTAGGGGTGTTCCTTCCAGATATTCATCATATTTGTTGGCACAAAAAAGTTCCAATATTTATTAAGGAGACTGACTGTATAATTAGAACACGCATAGGACCAGTAATTGAAAACAATTTTACCGGAAATGCAAAAGATATTTGGTGGGAATTAAAAGCAAAAACAGATTTAGATATTTTATTCAGAGGACTCGGGACAATCTTAACGGATAATGTTTTACCATTTTTAGATAAATGCAGTTCTAATCAAGCTGTTCACGACTTTTTAGCCAGTCTAGGAGGTTGGCAGAACGAACAACCACTGAATCGTATATACTTGTCAATATTGAAAACCAAGTTAGGCGATGAAAATGGGGCCGAAACTGTACTTAAAGAAATTGATGTAAAAAAATACAAAGCATGGCTTCCACGGATTAAAAACGTAGCTAAAAGAATAAGCGTCGATCTATAGAACCCAAAGAAAGGAAAATAACTGGGACATCATAACAAATTAAGATAACGTGACCTGGTCTCAAATATTAAATATTGATGGAAGCGCAGGCAGTTGGAGATTAATCTTTGGCTGCCCTTTTGTTTTAATTACCCTTATAAAATCGACTCCATCCTTAATCCGGGCGGTGGGTGGGCATTAGATCAGATCCGCCGCTTTCTTTGATGTTGAGTTTGTGCCTGGCGTGATAAATGTCCCTTTACATAATGGCGATTTTATCGGACGGCATTTTTACCACCCTGCCGGAGGCTTTTAAAAAGACAAAAATTCTGTACGATAAAATCACTTATGTAAAACTGCACTTTATCATGCCAGACGCAAACGGTTAAGATAGACCAGCGGCGGTTCCTTATTTTTGGAGGGCGGGCGGGGGTTAAGATAAGGACCGGCTGCGAGCGCAGGCAGCGAAAGACCTGTCCTTCAAGGTCTGCAGCCCGAGCACGCAGACGTTCCGCTTTATTTTTCAAGTGCTTTAAGATGGGAATCAATGGCTTTCAAAATAAATTTTTGTTGGCTCTCCGGCAGTGCTACAATCTTTTTCATTCTGCGTTGAATCTTCAGACTTGGTTGGCCGCCATTGCTTTTTGAAGGCTTAACGCCTAAGAGTTCATCGGTTGTTACTTCAAGGGCAAACGCAAGTCTGATAATCATTTCATAATTTGGTCGTATTCTCTGTCTTTCATAATTGGATATCAGCTCACAAAAAAATTAGGGACAGGCACCTTTTAAAAAATGTGAATACTTCCGAAATCCTGGTTCGGATTGATTCTGATGGGAGATGATTAGTCTGTATTTTGACTAGAACAAAAATGCTCGGCGTTTGTCGCAGGCAATTGGGCATGGTAGGCTATAGCTTAATCGATAAACCTCCAGTGGCGGAGACGGTACCACTGGTTAGAGACTGTATTTCTCAGATTGATTCGGATAGTCGCTTAAGCGAATAAATCCCTTCCAGGCCTTTGACCGGTTGGGGCTTTTTCTCATGCTTTGATTTGAACAGCGTCTTAAACCGCTGGTAGTGGGTAGATACAAATTCCTTTGATCCGATAATACCGGAATCCGTAAAAAAGCGTGTCCGATATTTGAAGCGATCGCTTTTGCTGAGTTCAAATCCCCGGCTACGCTCTTTTTCAAGTGCTTTGTCCGCGATAACCCTGATGTTGCCTTTCTCGGGCTGATTCAAGGACCCGACTTCATAGACATATCGGCGATACCTTCTGATGCGCTCTTTTTGGTTTTTAACACTGAATTGCTTTAGGCCGAAATCAGTGGAAAGAAAATTGTCCTGATTATTGGTTTGCACATGGTAGCCCAGTGAATTCCAGCGGTATTGCTCCGGCAGGTCAACCAATCCTGCTCGCAGGGGATTCAAATCGATATAGGCCAGGCAGTTGATTAGCGTCTCTCCGTTTTCTACAATCACGCTTTTGAAACGGTCGCCCCAAAAGTAGCCCCGCCGGTGGTGACGCCGGTTGTAAAACCGTGCTAAGTTAACTTTGATTTCCCACATAAACTCAGAAAGACTGGACAGTTTCATTCGCAACGACGGTACCAGGCCGTCAGCGAAAATGCGCTCATCACCATAAAAATTTATATAGCGCTTTAAAATTTCCTCATCGCTGAATTTGTAGTCGGGCATCACTCGCACCAGGATGTGAAAGTGGTTGCCCATCAGGCAAAAACCCAATATTTCAACCAGATACAAAGCCGCATAGCGCCGAATCAAATCCAGCATAAAATCCTTTTCAATATCACCCAAAGGAAACCCGTCCAGAGCGGTGCGGGACATCACATGATAAACCGTGCTTTGATCGTCAATAATCATTCGCTGAGTTCTTGGCATAGCTGACCCCTTTGTCCTCAAATGTTAGCCATATATGACACAATGAGTTTCAAGTGTCAAGCGTAAAGTACCTGTCCCCTATTTCGCTAAAATACTGAGGCTTTTGGCATTGGCGATGCGAAGCAGTTCGATAATGCCCAAGGCCTCATCATGGCTCAGGCTACTGAAAGGCACGATCTCAATGGCCAGTTTCTGCGCACAGCGATAGCGCTT
>Ga0209678_1000625_pt1 | contig 10516 bp, 8 predicted proteins | sample WorMetilvaeELBA1_FD_187404 | JGI IMG/M metagenome (GOLD analysis project Ga0209678, IMG submission 187404) | Marine gutless worms symbiont microbial communities from Max Planck institute for Marine Microbiology, Germany - Olavius ilvae ELBA.1... ...
ATGTCTGTCTGTTTTACTTGTCTATGCAACTCAACGCACCACAAATTGCTTTGCGTTGGCAATTTTAATAGGTACATACCAACTGGTTAATAACATACGTGCCCGCAGAGGTAATTGCCTGCGTCTGTATTTGCAGCGTTACACAGCAGAGCTCCAGGACAGAGCTCCACTTAAGGCACAGAGTGCCATACAGTTCCGGTTGGATCGCGATTCCAGCAACAAGAGACTGTCTCAGCTGGCACTGGATCTTGTGGTGTCTCCTGCCTCTCAAGCCTACGTTGAACGATTATTCTTGCTGTGTGGTGATCTGACAGCAAGAAAACGGAACAGTATTAAGGTGTCCCTGTGTAGGCGGGTATTTCTGAAACTGAACCGTCACATTCTGCATTGGACTCAGTGTACTGTGAACTGAAGTGTAACCTGTTTTTGGTATTGTGGAACAGCAAAAGATACGTTGCAAAGACTGCGTTTTTGACTTTTACTGACTTACTTAGTGTCGTCATTAGTCGTACCATATTTACATACAAAAATGTCAAAACTAAAACGAAAATGTTGCCAAAACAAAAACTAAAATGACACTTAAAACTAAAAACAATGGGTCAGTTGCTAAATTCAGTTCAGGAATAATTCCGTATTCGTTATTATGATTCTTGCTCCGTTTTCATTCTCGTTCTGATTCCATTTTATTGCCATTAACTAGTTAACTAATTAATCCCATTAACTAATATCAATAATTTTAATTATAAACTTCATTTTGTTAACAGTATTAATACTGATACACACATACAGCTATCCAATCATAAAATACTCTGCATGGCAACAACTGCAGTATTTTCCTAACAGTGAATTAAGAATTAGTGAATAATCACAATTCTCACAAAAAGATATGTTTGGATATTTACGCTTCTTTAAATTTCAATCAAAATAGACATCTTTATTCATCGTAAATGTTATGTATAAATAATATAATATGCACAGAACATACAGTTTTTCAATTAGTGTTCAATCGGTTTGTTAACATATGAAGTTAATCACAGCCACATCCAGGTACCTGAGCTGTTGTCTTTCCCGCTTCCAAGCAGCCAGAATCTGCCGAGATTCAGCATCCTGATGAACCTTCAATACATCACTGCTAAATAATTCCTGAACTACACAGGTTTTTTTTTATGTGGGAACGCACAGTAAAATCAATTTCAGCAACCCATCCACCCCAAGAAACCGAAATGGTTGGAAACGTGAAGACAAAGGCATTCACAAAACGAACCGTAACTGACAACTTCTAAATACTTTGGCGCCACGCGACGCTATGCATGAGCACAGTACTAGCTGTTGGCCAGTGTCTGTCAGTCAGTCTGTCTGTCACACTCACGTGTTGTGTTCAAACAGCTACAGATTTCGTCAGACTTCTTTCTCGGCCTGGTAGCCCCATCATTCTAGTTTCTTGAGAACATTTTACGCTACCCACTTCTAAGCAGACCCCCTCAGCGGGGTGCGACAAAATCACAGGGAGGTGGGAAAAATTTGTAACTTTCGACTCAAATTGCCGTTTATCCTAGAAGTAGTACGAGACAGGCCTGTGGTTGGTATGGAACTATAACAGGAAATCATAGGTCATCAATCGATCCGGGTTGGTTCCGATGACCTTGAGTGACCTTGAAAGGCAGGACACGAGGGTCATTTTTAAGGACGATCTCCTTCGTTATGCTCATACTGTGACCTAGAATGACCAAAGTCAGCAGATTAACATGTGGCATAGTTCTAGGGGCTCAGCCACGCCCCCACTACAAGGGGGAGGCCCAGCATCATCAAAATTTCTGAAATCCCTTAGCTATGCCCACAGAGTTTGACCTAGAACAACTAAATTCACTGTAATAGCATACATGGGAGAAGAGGCGTGTTTTATGGAGTTACCCGTGCCGTTGCTTATTGCACAAATGTGTCACATGGTTTTCATCGATAGTGGAGTTTCTTGTATCAATATCATAAACGTGCTCTAAGTAACTCATGACGAGCCAACTGGCAATTTTGACAACAATGTTTCTGCTACACAAACTGTGTCACAATCACGGCACAATCTGTGCACTATACTATACGGTCTGTGACCTCGAGGCCGGGTCCCGTGAGGTCGACCCCATAAAAGACTTCCTTACCCCATGTTGGACTGTAATGCCGAAACTGCTGGCTGTACAAAAAACTACTAAACCCAATGTATGACTAATAAATGCTCCCTCGGCCTCGCGGACATGGGTGACGGACAGTGAACCTCTCGTGGTTGGTTTATCCTGGCAAATTTTGCAGGTCTCTGAATGTCAAACAGTTCAGCTGTGCACTGTAGAAAACAGAGATTTTGCATTTTATATACATCACAAAAAAACTACTAAACCCAATGTATGACTAATAATTTTTTTGGAGACCTGACAAAGTTGTAAACCGTGGAAAGAAAAGTCAACACTACTGCAGTGGCAACTGAAAACGAACCTGCATAGCAGAGATGAGTGCTTCCAAAGCATAACTCCATGTGACTGTCTTCTTGTACTCCTCCGAGTTGATGATGTTGATTTCATCCTTCAGTCACCAAATGTAACACATGCTCAGTCGTTTTGCTAGTATCAGCAGCAAATAAAATGGCACCAAGTTTCATTATCAAACTGATACAAAGCATGCACTATAAAACAGTCTCTGGCATGATAGCTCGTGCACAATGTGCACAAAGACCTAAAACTGCGAATCAGAAATAAGGTGTAAGTTATCCACGTGAATGAAATTTTGTGAAAAATTGCCATCATGTAAACGATCAGTGTGGTATCTGTAGATGTACATTTCAGAAACATCAACAAATAAGCAACATATCCTGATAACAATTACCTCCACCAAGGAGGTTATGTTTTCATGAGTATTAGCTAGTTTGTTTGTTTGTTAGCAAGCTTATGCAAAAACTACTCAACCGATTTCCACAAAATATGGCGGAAAGAAAATGCACACGTTTATGGAAAAAAAACAAGATTTTAGTGGAAATACGGATCACGTTATACTAGGGTTAGGTTTAGGTTGTGGTGGGGTTACGGTTATGGTTAAGTGGGGCACTGCCATGCTCCAAGTGGTATGATATATGGTAACAAGTGTACAACATCAGCGGCCTTGGCAGAGGTATGCCCTCTACTGAGTGCCGTTCTTGTATTTTAGTATCTTAAGCCTGTAAACCTCTAAAATTACTCAAATGCAGTCAATAAATTAAACACGCAAACAACAACAACAAAGACTAGTGGTTACATTACACGGTGCCACAGCAATGATCCAACATACTGCGGAAATGGATCAATGCAGCCGGCCAATTATTATGGCAGACACACACTGTTTGGATCACAATTACAGCGAGCTACAGTATTTCCATTTTCGTGCTTGCTTACTTAGAAAAATGTAACATGTGAACATGGTGAAAGGCAGTTTGCTTCTGTTTACAAAGACCGACAGCATTTGACAACGCTGGACAGCAGTATTCTCGATCTGCAAAACTACGCAGTCAGATGAAATATAAAATGGCAAAGTACACAAACAGTACTATACCTCCAGCTCTGTGATAATGGCACCAGTTCGCCATCCGAGCTTCAGTGTCACATCCTGAAACAACATATCCACCAGTCACAATCCTGACACACAGACAGAAAGTGCAGATGTGAAAACACACATACGGCTGAGTATTGTTCAGTGCCCAGTGTGTTATTACACTGTGCGCTAGCTGTGGCGCAGTGTATTGTAATCGGTCCTGTCTGTTTGTGGCTGGGTGTGTGTGTTTGTGGGTGGGTCTGTTACCATGATAACTCGAAACTGCATGCATTGATCCCCACCAAACTGGGTTTGTAGGTAAAGATGGTGACCATCTCCAGCTGATTAAATTTTGGCTGTCCCATACCCCCGGGAAGGGGGTCTGCGGCGGGGCGAAACTTTAGTTATTTAACTGTTCGATTTGATGGAGCACACAGCAATACTTACAGCGAGATCAGTGTATACGTGATCGCCGACATAGAGCACTCTGTCAGCAGACCAACCAGTCAAGTTCATCAGGTGACTGATGTTACCCTGTCATCAACAACAACAACCCACACACCAATGTCAAATTACTGAATGTGTAACAATCAGAATAACAGGCAAATGTGTTAGAAACAGCTGAGCAGCTCTGTGGACCCTAAATGTTCACTTCTCGATGTAACAGCTGAGCAACTCTGTGGCCCCTAAATGTTCACTTCTCGATGTAACAGCTGAGCAGCTCTGTGGACCCTAAATGTTCACTTCTCGACGTATTAAGTAAACACCTCTCTCTCTCTCTCTCTCTCACTGTTTTAATGGCTATTTTCCAGGTGGACCTGGTTAGCCAGTACCAGAATGTCTCCATTCTAGATTCTATGTAATTTTGATTTAGTAACACATCTGTAAACTGATTATTGGCACCGACTATGTAGCATGGCGGTATAGATATTATGATCACTTTGTTACGATGGTGTGTGTGGGTGTGTACTATTAAGTCTCATTTGTTTGAGTTTTAGACTATTTTCATCATTGTGTTTTGTATTTTGTGTTCTTTTCTTTTCTTGTATTTGTATTTTGTCTGCTGTATTTCGAATTAAAACACATATATTAAGACGATATAACGAAAAACAGTGAACAACAGATGCCAGCTGTCAGTGAACTCAAGAGAAAATGTCTTTTCCGAGACGGCCTGTCTTCCATCAGTCAGTCTCATGTACACATCTCACTGCATTCCACTGTAATGTTAGTTCACTGAAAGTGATACTTTCTCCTTTCAGTGCTCTAACACTGTTTGTTGGCAACAGGAGCCTTGGATGGTCGAGACAAGGACGGAAGACCCCAGGTGAGCTTGGGAGAACAAACCTGTGTATTGTGATACTTTTTCTCTTCATGTGGTTTGACCTGCAAATAGCTGGGTGTTGGTTTGTTGGTGGTGACGAGACCTGTAAATAGCTGGGTGTTGGTTTGTTGGTGGTAATGATCTGACTCGAGCTTTGCACGTCTTACAGTTCCACTAGTCACCACTACCTCCATCATCCCTAGCTCCAGTAAAATCCAGACTAGACACAATCTGGTGCAGGCTTACATGGGTTGTCCTGGAAGATGTCCGTTAAACAAGTTAAATGTGTTGCTGTTGGCCGGTGTCAAAGGCCACAATGTACAAAAAACCTACAAGAACCTGCTTCAGCAGCAATCATTAAAGATTCCCCCCCAAAGACTGTTAGGGGAACCTGTGTAGATTGTGGTAATGAAAAATGGATGGTTAAGCCTCAGATGAAAGATACTGTGCGTGTAATCAGTAGGTCAATGAAGCACAACTTGGCAAACCTCTTGATATATGCAACCCTTTTCCAGCATGTCAACCTTGTTCCAAGATTTTACACCCTGCTTTAGATCATACTTCCGAAATGGCCTGCACACAACAGAAAATCAACTAACACTCTTCCATCGATAAACGGTTGTGAATTCACATGTCTCTGCACAAAATAACACTGCAAGTCGCTATGAAATGCTGACACTTTTATTGTATGGTCTGCAAGAAATGCTCTGAAGAAATTTGAGACATCTTTACAACACCGGCCAACAATTTGTGTAGCTGCCGCCAAAACCAACTGTCATTGACACTGCAACATTCCACAGAAAGGTTACGTTTTCATTGGCATTAATCCATTTGTTTGTTTGTTAGCAGGATTACACGAAATCTATGCAAGTGAATTCAGCATCGGCTATGGAAAAAACCATCAGATTTTGGTAGTAATCTAATTTATGTAACATTAGCTTTAGGGTTAGGGTAGGGTTATGGTTACGATTCATATATACCCACAACATTTTATCCAGCGGTTGTCTAACATTAATGGTTCTGTGGTATCAGCTACTGCCTCGGCAGAGTATGCGCTCTACTGAGTACCATTCTAGTTAATAAATGGCAAACTGACATAACAGCCATTACAAGGAAGTTATGCATCAAAACAAATCGTCAAGTACCATCAAAGCACACTTCAAGGTTGAAACTGAACATGCACAATGAGCAGCCAAAGACAATTAAGATCTCCTGTGGGTGAAAACCCCCTAAATCACCCACTACAGCCAAAATTTAAACAGCAAGCGGTTATGAAATGTTATCACTTTTATTACAAAGTATGCAAGAAATATGCTGTAAACAAAATGACATTTAAACACACAGGTCCAGATATTTCCACACTTGACAAGAATGCCAGAGCTTATCCCAGTTTGTAAGCAGACAGCCCAGAGGTGACACTAGTCACAAACCCACAAACACAGCATCACTGACTGTAACGTCACATGTTGACACATTCAAGGTCTTCGGAGATAATTTTCCAACTGACTTCTCAGCTCGCTTAATGGATGCTCGGACCAACTCAGCCTCTTATCCTCAGTGGAACGGGACCGAGTAGTAGCTTAACTGGTATCGGCTACACAGTGAATGCCTCAAACAGCTGACTACGAGGATGTCATGTCTGCACTAAGAGTTCAAATGTCTGTTAGTGCAGACAATGGATGGCCATATAGTGCACCATGGTACCATTAGCACATGCCAAACAGCTGTCACTTACAAGCCTGTCAACTCATTGCTGCCAGTCATTAGTGATCACCAGTCACATAAGAGGCGCCACAGCAAGTGTGCGGGCCTTGATCTTTACCTCTATGTCTGTCACAGAAGGACAGGACAGACTGGAGAGCTGCACTCACCGATTCGTCTCCGTGAAGAACTTCGGTTTGCGTGCTCGCGTGATGACGACGTCAAACAGATCGTACCACTCGATGCCGACAAGATGAGTCATGCCTTTGTCTCTGATACAATCATTATGTACACATTGATACAGTATGTACGTCAGGTCAATCTCACATCTACAAGGTATTCTGACTGTCCTCACTGATATGACAGTTTTGCGTTACAACATCCAGTGTGACAAGTGACAGGCAGCAAGATCAATCTGCTGATAGCTGACAATCAACAACAGAAGAAACAACACATCAGCGACAGATACTTTCCACGCAACCCGGGTAAGCCAGTACCAGAATGTCTCTACTCCACGGAGTTCACTGGAGCAAGGATTATGGAAGTGGTAGCGGTAACTGGAGCTACAGAACATGCGAAGTTCCAGTCACATCGGCATCACCAACAAACCAACACCCAGCTTTCTACAGGCTGGATGCCCTTCCTGTCGCCCAACCAAATGATTGTTTGTTTGCTTGGTGTTTAACAGCACTTTCAGCACATAAAGGCTATATTGTGCCATAGGCATATGAAATATATATTGTGTAGGGCCGGGGGGTGGGGGGAACACACAGCAACATAAACAAACCAAATGAAAGAAAAATACACACAAACATGCTCTTCCACCTGGGCTTTGTGGAGATAATCTCCTCACCACATGAAGGTGTCATCAGAGGGGTCTTTCTATAGCCAATCACTTGCATCTGCTTACCCCAAGGAGATCTCCCAGCAGTGCACTCCCACTACATACACAGAAGCAGTGCACTGTCAGGGGGTCTTCTTGGGGGTCTTCCATCCCTGTCTCTGACCACTAATGGCTCCTGGATCTACCTTGAGGTGGATCGCCAAACCTCTCAGCAGCCTGCTGACGCAAGTACCCCCGCCCCGCCCAACCAAATGAAGGCTGAAAGCATCACAATACACAGACTTGTTCTCCCAAGCTCACCTGGGGGTCTTCCAACCTTGACTTCACCGTCAATGGCTACTGGTTACCTTATGTAAAGGTTGCAAAGCGTCTCGTCAGACCTCCGACGCCAGTACCCAAAAGTAACAATGTGCTTTACATAATCCTGCTGGACATGCGTCACGAATATATACACAAGAAACAGCCTATTGCTTTGTCTGCCCGAGCTGTATGCTCAGACCACTTCAGATGCAGCCACCAAATCTGACGTGATAACTCGATAACTCGTGTGGGACTTTTCTCATCCCAACCCACCAGCGTGGACGCCAGAGAGGCATACAGACCCCACAGCACAGCACGGGCAGATTTCTAATAAACTACATAGAAAAACAGTCGAAAGTGCAATAAACTGAACAAACACAACTGAAGAGATAAAGAAATTATCGATGAAATTCTCGTTTAAAACCGGCGTTAAAATTTACACTGGTGGTGATGGTGGCAGCAGCAGTAGTACGGTTAATGAGAAAAACCAATAATCAAGAAGCACAAAATGCTTCTACACAAACAAGGTCCTACCATAGCTTTTCAGAAACAGCAACGCATATAAGCAGTTCCCACCACTTAAAATACCGTAGGAAAACTGATCTTGAGCAAAATACCCCATACACAGCATACTCACACAAACTCAGCAGTACTGTTTGTAATCAGAAACAGTTTCTTGCCCGCAGCGGACAACCTCCGTAGCAAGTCCACAATCTCTGCTGGTCTCACGAGGTATTTATCTACAATCAGCAGCAGAAAGTCACCGAGGAAAGCAGTAATGTGGCGAGCTGAAACTATCAATGCTGCTGCAGTAGAATTTCTTCGTATCATTTCAACTACCCAGCAAAGAAAACAGCTAAAATCATCTAGAGGTAACCAACTGAATATTTCTCTACAGTTAATGAAATAATACTCTTAAAATTTACAGCAGTAAGCAACTGTGCATAAGAGACTTTCTTCGTTTCAATACAGCTGCAATATTCTTATATCAAACAAGTCATCCGGATTTTAAAGAAAAACATCAGAATTTAACGTCATTGAATCCCTCGTTCAAGGGCTCGAATGTGCCTACCGAGGTAGGAGTTTTACTGGCACATGGGAACAATTTTAGCAACATGCCCTTCCTCCCACCACTACTGACTCACATGGGAACCTGTGGGAGTTGAACCAAGGCTCGCTCAGGCACGGCTCCTATTATTACATCAAATGAGTGACTAAATTTTCAGCTATTTGAAATTCAGCTGCAGTTCAACTGGTTTATTTCAAGAATTATTGAAGGGATGAAAAACTCAGCAGTGCTGTTTGTGATTAGAAACAGCTTTGTGCCAGCATCAGACAATCTATGTTCTCAGATAAGAATTCTTTGATTTCTTTCCCTCTTAGAAGATCAATTTGGTCATAGTCTGAAGATCCAGTCTCATGCCAAATTTATTCTGAACAATTCAGTCTGATCAGCAATTCTATAATGCAAAACTAAAGGCCTTTTTCTTCTAGAGATCACACTTTTCTCTTAGAAGAAATCACTTCACTTTTTCTTAGTGATCTTGCCACACGTAAATGTACACAAACTAAATCAAGATTCTCGAAGCTTGCAATACAGCCAGTTTTCAGCAACGTCTGCTGTGGCAGTACACTGCAAATAAATGGCGAGCTGAATGAGAGTTAACGGTAATTTCTTGCTGCAAGAGAATAAGGTCTTAGATTAGTTCTTAGATGAATTCACAGATCGTTTTTTTTATCTGAACTTCGGTCTTATCTGGTAATTTGCTGTTCAATGATCGAAGAAATACGTGTTATCTTTTTACTTAAGTCACCTAAGGTCCACTATCTACATTACAGCAGCATGAAGGATGGCACAGAAAATTTCTAGCAACTATGAACTGCAGTAAAGTAAAACTGCTTTACTGCCTTGGCTTATTTGAATTAAACAAAATTAAAAAAAAATAATTTAAGAATGACATCAGCTGGGTAGTATGACTGATTAAACTGCTAATATTTTTGGTAACCAACAGTAGTACAGTAATTCTCCTAAATTTTAAATAAAGAAACAACAACTTACCAAGATTGTTCACTATAGCTTGATAAATCTGACCATTTAAATGCATTCTCTGCACGTTTTTCTGCAACAGCAAATCCAAATATTACACAGCAGAACAAAATATGTCTATATACACATTTCTTTAACTATGGCAGACTCCAGCCTCAATGCCGCTATCTAATGACACCAACATGGACGGACAGTGGCCAGAAAACAGAGGTTTTGCTTCATATTATTTTCTTTATTAATCAGCCATAATCTTGAATATACACTGACAACTGAGAAACTATGGATGGATTAGCTTTAGTTTTTCTTCCTTTTGTTTTTAATTTTTGTCTGTACTTTGTGTACGATTTTCATAATAAATAAATAAATAAATAAATAAATAAATTATTGGTATTCAATAAAGCAGCAACATCAGCAAGTGACAACAGAATCAATGTGCAACGATAGCTCAAAACAAGAAACATCAAGATAATTTCTGAAGAATTACGGAAAAATCGATACATATGTGTCGATGTGTTTGGCTCTTCTAAAGCTACGAGTTATGTTGTGCAGAAGACATAGAATCAGGTAGGTATATACTGAAGACTATATGATGTAAGAACTTCATCACTAATAAAAAAAAATTCCAGTGAGGCATACTTACGCGAACATCATAAAAGACATGTTCCGGGCAGTACGTAATGTCGTAGTCATTCAGAAACTGTACATCACATAGTGATAGGATTATTAGAAAAATTAATAAGAACAAACGTTTTAGTTTTTT
>Ga0209678_1000629_pt1 | contig 10440 bp, 10 predicted proteins | sample WorMetilvaeELBA1_FD_187404 | JGI IMG/M metagenome (GOLD analysis project Ga0209678, IMG submission 187404) | Marine gutless worms symbiont microbial communities from Max Planck institute for Marine Microbiology, Germany - Olavius ilvae ELBA.1... ...
GGAACACTTTAATTTTAGGCATTTTAGGCACTTTAGGCATTTTAGGCATTTGCTGGCGAACCGAAGCTGTTAAATACAGGCAAAATGGTTATATCAACCTGTTTGGTTCCGGCTTGTCCGGGTTAGGGATTTAGGGATTCAGGGATTTAGGGATTTAGGGATTTAGGGATTCAGGGATTTAGGGATTTAGGGATTCAGGGATTTAGGGATTCAGGGATTTAGGGATTCAGGAATTTAGGAATTGAAGGAATTCAATCTTTTATAATCTATTGATTTTATCCTTTAATCCCTCAATTCCTCAATCCCTCAATTTGGCGAAAATTGACCTATATCGTGTCCAAAAAGTTGACTCCTTTTGAGAGTAAGTTACGAGATCTGAACCTGTATATTTTATGAATATCCTGGGAATTGAATCATCCTGTGATGAAACGGCGGCCGCGGTTGTCAAGGACGGCCATCTTATTCGGGCGTCGGTGGTATCTTCCCAAGTTCAGGTTCACCACCGCTATGGCGGCGTGGTACCCGAACTGGCTTCACGCAAACACATCGAAGCCATCGTGCCCGTAGTTGATGAAGCATTGAGCGAGGCTCGTCTGCCGCTGTCGGCCATTGAGGCAATCGCCGTCACCCGGGGGCCCGGACTGGTAGGTGCGCTGCTGGTCGGATTTTCATTTGCCAAGTCATTGGCTTATGCGCTGGGCGTCCCCTGGGTGGGCGTAAATCATTTGGAAGGACATATCAACGCGGTATTCCTGGAACCGGAACCGCCCACGTTTCCGTTTGTAGCGCTCCTTGTATCCGGCGGGCATACCGGGATTTACTACGTGACCGGCCACACTGCGGCTGACTTGATGGGCCAGACCCGGGATGATGCCGCCGGAGAAGCATTTGATAAAGTCGCAAAAATGCTGGACCTGGGCTATCCGGGAGGCGGTATTATCGATCGCCTTGCCAAAAAGGGAGATTCTGAAAAAATCAAATTTCCGCGATCCTACTTGGACAAGTCCACTTTCGATTTTAGTTTCAGCGGCATTAAAACCGCTGTCCTTCGTTACATAACAAACCACCCGCAAAACATCAGGGACGAGATTCCGGATATAGTGGCCTGCTTTCAGGAGGCGGTTCTTGAAGTTCTGACATATAAAGCTATCCGGGCGGCTGCTGAGAAAGGCTGTGACCATATCGCCCTGGTAGGCGGTGTTGCCGCCAACAGCCGGTTGCGCCAAATGCTCACAACCGAGGCCGGGCTTAAGGGAATTCGCGTGCATATCCCCTCGATAGAGCTCTGCGGCGACAATGCCGCCATGATCGCGGGGGTGGGATACCATTACTTAAAGGCCGGGATGGTGGCGGGGCTGGCGGACGACGTGTATTCAAGATCGAAATGACTCGGCCCCCGGATGGATTGTGATCAAGCTGGGAAGGACAAATTTCAAATAACAAATAACAAATAATATCCAATGACCAAAAATCCGAATTCGAAACCAAGAAGCGGAATTTAATTTTCGATACCCAGATTCGGTCATTGATATTTTGAATATTGCCATTTTAAGTTCCGATATACTTTCTTTTTGAAGCCATAATTCTTTGGGCAGATTTGATCCCCCTGGCCTTCATCCCGGTCGAATCCGATATTTCCCTTACGATTTGTTCAAAGGCAATCTCAATATTCGGGCCTTTGTGGCAGATGAGAGCCAGGTCGATGTCAGCCGCCATGATCTGCTGAATGGAAATTGATATGTTATAGTGCTTCGTGATGGCGCCCATATCCAGATCATCGGTCAATACCAGGCCGCCAAACTCCAGGCGACGCCGTAAAAGATCATGGGCTATATTCCTGGACAGGCTGGCCGGCCATTGACCATCGAGTTCCGGATAAAAAATATGGGACAGCATGATGCCGGATACGCCGTGTTTTATAGCGGCCTCAAATGGAATCAAATCAAACCGCTCAATGGCATTTAGATCATCCTTGAGAACCGGCAAATCCAGATGCGAATCCAAAATAGTCCGGCCAATGCCCGGAAAATGTTTGGCCACCGCCATTATATTGTTTTGCTGCAAATGCTCAATGACTTTTAGTCCCAGCCGCGCGACCCATTCCGGGTCGCCGCCGAAAGCCCTTTTGGCCATAATGCTGTTCATGTCCTCCGGTGCGACATCCATAACGGGCGCCATATTCATGTTAATCCCGACCTGGTTCAGCTCGGCGGCCGTCACCTCGGCAAAATGTTCGGCATCCTTTTCATGTCGCATCTGCGGATTGCCGGGAAATTGAGTAAACGGCGCCTTCAGCCGGGCGACCTGCCCCCCTTCCTGGTCGATGGCAATAAACAATGGCGGCTGTCCGCATTCTTTGGCATAATCCTGGACCGCGGCGCACAGGTCTTTGATCTGATTTGGCGTCTCAAGGTTAATGGCAAAAAGAATAATTCCGCCGGCTTTGATATCAGAAATTAGGTGTCTGAGATTCTCATCCAGCCCGGTACCCTCAAAGCCGACCATCAGCCTCTGTCCGGCCAGTTGTTCATTTGATAAGGTCTCTGGATTCATAGTCTTCCCGCAAACTAATCGTAAACGTTTACCGGTTCGAGGTTCACCGTTCAGGCGTTTCCAACAACTTCGAATTATAGCCGGTCAGCGCTAGTCTATCACCGCCCTAATCGGCAGGCAAGCACAATATAAAATCGACATATACAGCGTCACGCCAGTTCTAATCCATTGGTCTTTAATAAGGACTAATGGTGCTAAGGATTAATGGGCAAGTCAGCAGGACGCTGTGTATTCGCTGTAAATTTTTAGTTGGCAAGGGAACTCGTCAAAGTATAAGGTTGTCCCGGATTTTTGCGTGAATGGTTCAGCATGTCTTCGATCAGGTTGTCGACCGCTGACCGTGGAAGTGGTTTGGAAAACAGGTAGCCCTGACCAAATTGGCATTTCATTTCCAAAAGGATCGCACGTTGTTCAAGGGTTTCGACACCTTCGGCCACGACCTGCATATCGAGTCGATGGGCCAGTGAGATAATGGCTTCAACTATATTTCTATTCCCATCGGGGGTGCTTTTTATCCTCGATACGAAACTGCGATCGACTTTGAGAGTGTCGATGGGAAGCCGCTGCAGATAACTCAGGGAAGAATAACCGGTGCCGAAATCGTCAATAATGAACCGGAGACCGTAATCTTTCATTCGTTGAACCAGCCGCACCGTTTCTTCCACATCTTCCATTAGAGCTGTTTCGGTTATTTCAAGTCTCAGGTGATCGGGGGGTAAATTGATTTTGTTCAGCAATTCCTTAATGTCGTTTAAAAGCGTGGGCTGCAAAAAGTGTCTGCTGGATATGTTAACATTCATGGTCAGCATCTGTAAATTTTTGATTTGCTCCTGCCAGGCTTTAAGATCATGGCAGGCTTCTTCGACCATCAGACGGGTGATGGGGATGATCAGCCCGGTTTCTTCGGCTATCGAAATAAAAGAGCCCGGATAAATAAGGCCCAGCTGAGGATGATTCCAGCGAATCAGAGCCTCGAAACCGGTGATCGCCCAGGTTTCCAGAGCAACAATCGGTTGATAGTGGATTTCAAACTCGTTTTTATGAATGGCTTTTCTTAAATCGGTTTCGCGCTGCAGAAGGTGCAACGCCTTTTCATGCAGTTTCTTGTCAAAGATTTTGAACTGAGCTCTGCCTTTCTCTTTGGCATGGTACATGGCGGTATCGGCATCGCGTATTATGTCTTCGGGCAGATCGTAGTCCTGGGTTCTATCCACCACACCAAAACTGCTGGGCGCAAAGACTTCTTCTCCGTTTACGACAAACGGGAGCTTGAGTTCCTGCTGCAGCCTTTCAGCAACCATACTGGCATAATTTCCCTCCTCGATGTCCTCCAACAAAATGACAAATTCATCCCCCCCGAAACGTGCCAGGATGTCGATATCGCGCAGTGAAGCGTGGATTCTATCCGCAAAGGCGGTCAGCAGAAGGTCGCCAACAATGTGTCCGTGGCTGTCGTTGACGAGTTTGAAACGGTCAATGTCCAAATATAAAACTGCAAAATTATAGTCTTGACGCCGTTTTCCGCGCTTGATCGCCATGTTCAGATGCTCCATGAACAGGGTGCGGTTGGGCAGGTTGGTCAAGGTGTCGTGGAAGGCTTGATGGTAGATCTGGCGCTCTGCTTCTTTGAGTTCGGAGATATCCGTCAGTGATGCCACACATTTATCTGTGCCCGAAATCGGTGCTATCGTGACCAGCATATCTTTCTGGTCACGTTCACGGTCAATTAATCTGCATTCCAGGTTTTTATCGATGCACAGTGAGCCCTCACTGTCCAATATTATGCGATGGCTTTTTTCATCGAGAAAATCGGAAAATGATTTTTTAAACTCTATTTCTCCGCGGTTGAATCCTGAAATACTGACAAATACCGAATTCGCGAGGGATATCGTCAGGTCTTTTTCAATGATTATGGCCGCGGCACCGCTGTTTTCAAATATAGTCCGATATTTATTCTCGGAGGCACGCAATTCTTGGGTTCGTTCGATAACTTTTTGCTCCAAGGTTTCATTGGACTCTCGCAGGAATTGGCGGGATCGATTTAAATTATTGATCAGCAGCTGAGTAAATAGGCTGATTAAGAGTATCAAAGCGATGGTGACAAAACAGCCTAAGCTTTGGCCGGCAGCTATCGAATTCTCGAGGTAATAGTAAAAAATCGATGCACCGGCTCCGATGATAACCAGACTGATTTTATCCAGTAATTTTGCCGGCTTTATATTTGGCATCCGCTACCTCTGCAGTATTGGTGGGGTGTTCTTCGGCCTCGTAATCGTCGAGACTCAGGGCTCGAAAAATTTTACCTGCGAACATTATCGGCAGCTTCCGGGTTTAACTTGAATTGTGTTGGAAAATTTGTATCCCTTGAACCATAATAAAAAAAGCAGAGCCATAGGTGACTCTGCTTTTTTTTGCCTGAGATGAGCTTAATTATTAATAATATTTATACCTTGCGGGATTCGTAGCAACGCCTTTCAAAAAATGAGGCCGTATTTACATCCCACACCGCTTCATTTTGATGAATCAGTTTCGGAGGGCCCTCCCACGCTCCGCAAGCCTTTACAACCGTTTCACCCAAGGTGAATTTGCGGCCGCAGGCCGCACATCCCTCGGCATTGAAGGTATTGAGTTTTTCGAGGTCGATAATAAAGGTTTGTCTTTTTTTTTCAGTCGCCGTCATCATTAATTTCTCCTATTCTTTACCACTACTGCGCTCGGAGAAAGCCAGCCTTGAGGGGCAGCGATGGCGCAGTTTGTAGGTATTGTGATGCAGGTGTTAAGCAGGGTGTTGAATATATGCCAATTCTGCATTTAAAAATTCATCCCTTTTTTTGTCCTATGACGTCACGAGTGATAATTTTGGATTTTAGATTGCGGATTGATGGAATCGCTGCGCTCTATCAATTATAATGGATAGAATTCCTTAAATCCGAAATCTAAAATTGGATCCAACTTGTAGAGGAACAAAAATAGACTTAAAAAGCCCTCATGAAAATAAACAGTTTTTACCATTTCAGGTGTTATGTAAAAGCTGCTGGACGCTTGGTTAAGCCAGTCTATAAACCCGGGTGCCCGTATCTTGAAACTAAGAGTGGGAGATGCCCGAGTCAAGCGGTCCGGGGCGATTTCTTCCAAAGTTCGACTCAATATCGATAACAGGGTCCATCGGACCAGGATAATCTACTTTTTTCGGTTCAGTTGATATTTGCGAACCGCGCGATTATGCTGTTTCAAATTGGTTGAAAATTGGTGCGTGGTGTCTTTTTTCGAAACAAAGTAAATATAGGATGTCTTTTCCGGAAATAGGGCGGCTTCCAAAGACGCCCGCCCGGGGTTGGCGATCGGGCCGATGGGAAGCCCTTTAATCCTGTAGGTATTGTAAGGGGTTCGGGTTTTCAAGTGTTTGCGGGTTAGATTGCCGTCAAAGTCTTTGATGCCGTAGATCACGGTCGGGTCCGATTCCAGGCGCATTCTTTTTCTCAGTCGGTTGTGAAAAACCGATGAGATAAGTGGTCGCTCGAAGGATGCCCCGGTCTCTTTTTCAATGATCGAGGCCAGTGTAACGACCTGGTGTACGGAAAATCCTAAGCTTTCGGCACGAGCTTTCCAGTCGGGTTTAAAAACCGACCAAAAACGCTGCACCATGACCGTGATTATCTTTTTGACCGTGGTGCCTTTCGGGAAAAAATAGGTGTCGGGAAACAAGTATCCCTCCAGCCTATCTGCGCTCAGGCCCAAAGCGCGTGCCAGGGTGGCGTCTTTAGACGCTTCGCTAAAGGCCTCCTTTTTCCCGAAACCGGCTTGCTCCACCAACCCGGCAATCTGATTTGAATTATAGCCTTCCGGAATGGTCAACTTATACAGTTTGACCTCGCCTTTGACCATAATCTGCAGGATTTGACGGGGTGTCATGGCGGCTGACAGGAGATATTCGCCGGCCTTCAGACGTTTGTCGATGCCCTCAAAACGTGCGATTAAACCTAGTTTTAAAGAACTTTTAATGATCTCCTCATCGTAAAGCACGCCGGCCGTGGCTTTTAAGGATTGGCCGGGGCGGACGTTGATGAGCACTTTACCGGTGTTAGCGGCATTTGCCGGGGCATCGGCAAACATACGAAGTTCAAGATAAAACCCTAATCCGGCGCAGACGGAAAAGAATATCAAAATACCGATCAGCAAAAATGCCTTTTTCAATTTACTATATGCTCCCCTAACGGCAATGGTAACTAAATGACGGCCACTGTATAAGCATAATAAAAACGGCGGCAATTTGTCAAAGGAGTAATCTAAATTGTACGTATAAAATTTATTCGGTTGACCTCGGCAAGTCGTCATTGAATATTTATTTTGTCGCAGAAAATCTGGTCTATTGGGCCAGATTAGAGACAATCTGCTATGCCATCTGCCCAAGCTATTTGTGGTACCGGTTAATTTAGCACAGGCTTGCTATTCATGGTGTTTTGCTTGACAAATTTCGAGCAAACGCATAGGGTTAATGATCTGCCATGTCGTTGATCCTAATGGCGGACCTTGATTTTGTAACTGCAGGAAAAACATCCGAACGACAATGGATTTTTCTTTTTTTGAGAGGAACACCCGATGGGGAAACCTAAGTTAAAGCAGCACCATATTAACCGGGATTGGTGCAAGGGATGCGGCATCTGCGTGGAATTTTGTCCTAAAAAAGTCCTGGAGCTCGATGAGCAGGATAAGGTTGTGGCAGTGCGACCGCAAGATTGCATATGTTGCAGACTTTGCGAGCTGCGCTGTCCGGATTTGGCAATAGAAATAGAAATAGAAAAATAGGATATCCAGATGGGCGAAACATTAAAATTTGTTCAAGGCAACGAAGCCTGCGTTGAAGGCGCATTGTACGCAGGGCTTGATTTTTATGCCGGTTATCCGATTACACCTTCCTCTGAGATTGCCGAGCTCTTGGCCTCGCGGCTCCCGGCTTTGAGCGGCAAATTTATTCAGATGGAAGATGAGATCGCATCATTGTGCGCAATTGTCGGTGCGTCCCTTACCGGTCGTAAAGTCATGACGGCCACCAGCGGTCCGGGCTTCTCTCTGATGCAGGAGGCTCTGGGCTATGCGGTAATGACGGAAATTCCATGTGTGATCGTCAATGTTCAGCGCGGCGGTCCCTCTACCGGAATTCCGACCCATGGCAGTCAGGGCGATGTCAACCAGTCTCGCTGGGGAACCCATGGGGATCATTCGATCATTGCAATGACAGCTTCCAATCATCAGGATATATTCGCCGTTACGGTTGAAGCATTCAATTTGGCTGAAACCTATCGCACACCGGTCATATTATTGTTTGACGAGGTGGTGGCTCACATGCGTGAACGCCTGGTGATACCCGAGCCCGGCAGTTTACCCCTGGTGGAAAGACTCAGAACCTCCGTCAAAGAAGGGGTTGATTACCACCCGTATCTACCCCGTGAGGACGGCCGCCTGCCCATGTCGGATTTCGGCGGGGTCCACCGCTACAATGTTACCGGTTTGTTCCATGATATGTGGGGATTCCCATCCAGCGAACCCCGCGCGGTCCATGGGCTGCTGCGTCACTTGGTCGATAAAATCGAGAACCGGACCAACCTGATCGCACGGTACAAAGAGTACTACCTGGAGGATGCCGAACATTTGTTGATTTCATACGGCTCGGCGGCCCGTTCGGCCCGGCATGTCGTCGAAAATCGACGGATGCGCGGTGAAAAACTGGGATTGCTTGAATTGCAGACCCTGTGGCCATTTCCCGAGGACATCGTGCGTGCGAAATGTACCGATGCCAAATCGGTCATTGTGGTCGAGTTGAATATGGGACAAATGCTCCGCGAAGTAAAGATGGCCGTGGACGAACCTCAAAAGGTTTTTCTTGCCAATCGCATCGATGGCGTGTTCATCACCCCGGAGGATATTTTGAACATATTGCGATTAATTCAGGGAAAGGGGGTTTAACCATGGCAGTCAAAGATTACCTGAGAGAGCGCTTTTTCCCACACCTTTGGTGTTCCGGATGCGGTCACGGCATGGTGCTTAACGGCCTGCTGCAGGCCGTCGAAAAACTGGGTATGAGCAAAAATGAGATCGTTATGGTCTCCGGTATCGGCTGTTCCGCCCGTATCAGTGGTTATGTCGATTTTCATACCCTGCACACAATTCATGGTCGCGCATTGGCCTTTGCCACCGGGGTAAAAATGAGCCGCCCGGAGCTAAACCTGATCGTTCCCATGGGTGATGGCGATGCCCTGGCGATCGGAGGCAATCATTTTATTCATGCGGCACGCAGAAATATCGACATCACCGCCATTGTTATGAACAACAGAATCTACGGTATGACGGGCGGGCAGTTTTCGCCGCTCTCAGGGGAAGGCATCAAGGCCACAACCGCTCCTTTTGCCAATATTGACTACAGCTTTGATGTGGTGGAGTTGGCCAAGGCAGCCGGTGCAACTTTTGTGGCCCGCACTTCCAGTTATCATGTTCAACAGATTAGCGATTTGATCAAAAAAGCCATCCTGCACGAGGGGTTTTCGGTGGTGGAGATATTGAGCCAGTGCCCGACTTATTTCGGACGCAAAAACAAAGCCGGTGATGCCGTGGATATGGTGAAGTGGTTTAAGGAAAATACCACCACCATCGGGTCTAAAGCAAAACAGGAAAATCCGGAATTAATAGAGCGGGGCATCTTTGTGCAGGCGGAAAGGCCGGAATATTGCGGTGAATACGACAAGATAGTTGCCAAGGCAACGGAGGGCAAATAGCCATGGAAAGATGCAGGATGGTATTTTCAGGTTCCGGCGGGCAGGGCGTGATCACGGCATCCATTATTCTTGCCGAAGCGGCCGTTTTGTATGAGAACCTGAATGCCGTGCAATCGCAATCCTACGGTGCCGCGGCCCGGGGAGGGGCTACCCGGGCCGATGTCATCATTTCCGAATCGATAATTGACTACCCGAAAGTGATTCAACCTAACCTGCTGGTTTGCCTTACCCAGGAGGCATACAGCAAATTTTATCCCGTGATTCGGCCGGGGGGGCTATTGATTACGGACACCCGCTACGTGAAAACCCAGAAAAAAGTTGACGCGCAGCAAAGAGAGTTGCCCATGTTTCAAAGCGTGATGGACAAAATCGGTAAACCAATCGTCTTTAACATTTGCATGCTGGGTGCCGTGCTGGAAATGGTCGACTTGATCAATTCCGAGTCCATTATGAAGGTGTTGGAAACCCGGATTCCAGCTGACTTTCTAGACCTCAACCGCCGGGCCCTGGACCTGGGGCTGGCACTGGGGCAGGAGTATAAATGAATATTGAATATTGAAAAATGAATATTTAAGGAATTCTGTCCATTTTAAAAAGGCCTGAACAACGTGATTCCTCACTTCGAAATTCGTTATTTCTTGTTCGATATACTCTTTTTCGGGGTCTCTTTATCGATTAGACTGGCCGCTTGTTTGGCCAGAGGCGCCGCTGATACCTTTAACCTCTTCCTAACCTCTGAACCTTGAACTCTAAACCCCTAACCCGGACAAGCCGGAAATGACGAATAACAAATGACGAATGACGAATTGTGGGATCGCTTCGCTCTGTCTATAATATTACAATCGATCATTTAACTTTTAGCCTATATTTATTAACCCGGCGACAAATTCCGTCATTCCCCGCTAAAGCCATCCGGGATCTTCGACCGGCCGCAGCGGAGCGGAGAGCCGGAATCCAGGAGACGCCTCAATTTACTGGATCCCCGCCTTCGCAGGGATTTTATGGAGCTAAATAATTTAACATTTTTGTGTTGGTTATCAAAAATTGGTTTCTGTGTCCATCACTAATAAATATTTTCGGTAAAATAATGACAAATAAAATATGGCGGTTTTATAAT
>Ga0209678_1000630_pt1 | contig 10416 bp, 12 predicted proteins | sample WorMetilvaeELBA1_FD_187404 | JGI IMG/M metagenome (GOLD analysis project Ga0209678, IMG submission 187404) | Marine gutless worms symbiont microbial communities from Max Planck institute for Marine Microbiology, Germany - Olavius ilvae ELBA.1... ...
CAGGCCCGCTCCAGCGACGAGCTCCACGCCGCCATAGCCCGCATCATCGACCGCTTCCCGCCAACCCAATGCGCCGCCTTCTTCGCAAACGCCGGCTACGCTTCCGCCTAATGCGATCCCGCTCTAGGCGCATGGGCGAACCCCAGCGCCTCTGCGAGGCGCGCCGCGACCGCCTCGCCCCTGTCGCCGAGCGCGTGGCGCGTGCCGACGGCGCCGCCGAACTGCAGCGCGTGAAGGCGCGGCGATAGTCCTGCGAGCCGGTCGAGGTGCCGCGGCAGCGGCGCGCGCCAGGCTGCGATGCGGTCGCCGACCGTGATCGATACCGCCGCTTGCATGCGCGTGCGGCCCATCAGCGGTGCCGCGCCGAAGCGCTCGGTCAGGGTGTCGATCGCCGCGACGTCGGGGCGGAAGCTCGCGCAGCCGGCGAGGATCGCCTCGGCGGCTGCGTCGTCGATCAGCCCCTCGGCGGCGAGGGCGCGGGTCAGCGCGGCCTCGAAGGCGCGGTAGCGTTCGAGGGTCGCCTCGGCGGCGAATGCCCCGGCGACCTCATCGTCGCCGAACAGGCCGCCGAGCAAGGGGTCTTCGAAGACGCCGACAGCCACGTCAAATGTCGAAGAACACGGTCTCGTGCTCGCCCTGGAGGTGGATGTCGAAGGTGTAGGCGTCACCGCCGCGTGGCGCGATCAGGGTCGGCACGCGGACCTTGTGTTCGATGCGGCTGAGGATCGGGTCGTCGGCGTTCGCAGCGTCCTCGTCGGCGAAGTACATCCGCGTGTGGAGGCCCAGGTTGATGCCGCGCGCGACGACCCAGACGCTGATGTGCGGCGCCTGCAGCCGGCCGTCCGGGAACGGCACACGGCCGGGTTTGATCGTCTCGAAGGTGAAGACGCCGGTCTCCAGGTTGGTCGGCTGGCGGCCCCAGCCTGTGAAGTTCGGGTCGGCTTGGCCGCGCGTCTCCGACGGGCTGTTGAAGAGCCCGGCTGCGTCGGCCTGCCAGATCTCGATCAGCGCGTCGCTGAGCGGCGTGCCCGTGCCGTCGATGACACGGCCGGTGACGGTGATGCGCTCGCCCTTCGTCGCGTCGTTGACCATGGCGACGCCCAGGTCGGCCGGATAGATCCCGGCGTTGCCCAGGAAGTTGGGCGTGCAGCCGATATGGACGTAAGGCCCCGCGGTCTGCGACGGGCTCTCCTTCAGGTCGTCGATGCGGGTCATCTCAGTTGCCCTCCGGCCGGTTCTCGAAGCGCGTCGAGCGCCGGCCACGCAGCACGGTGTCGAAGCGGTAGGCGCGCGCGTCCATCGGCACGGTTCGGTTCATGTCCAGCGGCGCGACCAGTTGCTCGATCGCCGCCGGGTCGGCGATGGTGTTGACGATCGGGCACAGCGGGATGTGCGGGTCGCCTTCGAAGTACATCTGGGTGATCAGCCGCTGGGCGAAGCCGTCGCCGAACAGCGAGAAATGGATGTGCGACGGCCGCCAGTCGTTGACCCCGTTGGGCCAGGGATAGGGCCCGGGCTTGATGGTGCGGAATTCATAACCGCCGTCGTCGTCGGTGATGACGCGGCCGCAGCCGCCGAAGTTGGGGTCCAGCGGTGCCAAATAGCTGTCTTTTTTGTGGCGATAGCGGCCGCCGGCGTTGGCCTGCCAGACCTCGACCAGCGCGCCGGCGACACCCCTGCCTCGCTCGTCCACGACGCGGCCGTGCACGATGATGCGTTCGCCGATGGCGCTCTCGCCCGCCTTGGCAGAGTTCAGCACCAGGTCGTCGTCGAGTTCGCCCAGCGTGTCGTGGCCGAACACCGGACCGGTGATCTCGCCGAGCGTATTGCCGAACGAGATCAGCGCTTTCTGCGGCGAGCGCAGCACGCTGGTCTTGTAGCCCGGCGTATACGCCTTCGGCTGCCGGTCCCGGTCGCGCGGAAAGAAGGCGCCGGTCTCCGGTGCAACGTTGCGCATCTCACTCCTCCTCAACCGCGGCGTCCATTTCGGCGAACGTCGCCTTGACGATCTTGATCGCATGGTTCGCGGCCGGCACGCCGGCATAGATCGCGACATGCAGCAGCGCCTCGCACAGGTCCTCCCGCGTGGCACCGGTGTTGGCCGTGGCCCGCACGTGCATGGCCACTTCCGCATCGTGGCCCAGCGCGGCCAACAACGCGATGGTGACGATCGAGCGCTCGCGATGGCTCCACTGCGGCCGCGACCAGACGTGGCCCCAGGCCGCCTCGGTGATGAGCGCCTGGAATGGCGCGTCGAACGGGGTCTTGCTGGCCTCGGCCCGGTCGACATGGGCGTCGCCCAGGACCGCGCGGCGGGTCGCCATGCCCTCGGTGAAGCGTGTCGTCGCGTCGTTCATTGCACCCGCCTTGCCGGTCGTCGTCTGCACGAGGACATTTGCATATATTAACCAGAATGAATAATCATGATTGCAACTTAAACCATGCCATTCTTGATATGGATATAATTCGTCGCCTCAAACTCCGGCATCTTGAGGTCTTCGTCGAGGTGGCGCGGCAGAGCAGCGTCAGCCGCGCGGCCGAGGTGCTGCACCTGAGTCAGCCCGCGGTCACGCGCACGATACGCGAGCTCGAAGAGATGTGCGGCCGGCCGCTGGTCGAGAAGGACGGCCGCGGCATCCGCATCTCGCACTTCGGCGAAGTCTTCCTGCGCCACGCCGGCACCAGCCTGGCCGCCGTGCGCGCCGGCATCGCCGCGCTCAAGGAACTTAGCCTCGCCGAGGGGCCGCCGGTGCGCCTCGGCGCGCTGCCGACCGTCTCGGCTGCGGTCATCCCGCAGGCGGTCGCCCGTTACCTCGAGTCCGGCATGCCGAACCGCCTGAAGATCGTCTCGGGCGAGAACCGCGTACTGCTCGACCAGTTGCGCGACGGCGCGCTCGACCTGGTCGCCGGGCGGCTGCCGGCGCCGGAGAGCATGCAGGGCCTGACCTTCGAGCCGCTCTACCGCGACCGCGTGGTGTTCGCCGTCGACGACGGGCACCCCCTGGCCGGCCAGACGCGGATGGCGGTCGAGGCGCTCGACGCCTACCCGGTGCTGCTGCCGTCGCGGGACTCGATCATCCGGCCGTTCGTCGACCGGCTGTTCATCGAGCAGGGCATCCCCGAGCCCCGCCAGGCGATCGAGACCGTCTCGGATTCGTTCGGCCGCGCCTTCACGCGGCAGTATGCGGCGATCTGGATCATCTCGCGGGGGGTGATCGCGGCGGAGATCACGAGCGGCCAGTTCGTCGAACTGCCGGTCGACACCGGCTCGACGCTCGGCTCGGTGGGCCTCAACACGCGCGCCGACCAGCCGCTGGCCCCGGCCGTCGAGCGCTTCGCCGAGATCCTGCGCGGCGTCGTGCGCGACGACGCGAACGCCTGGTGGGTGCCGCTCTAGCCGGCGACCTGCGCCCAGATGGCGTCGAGATAGGTTTGCGTCCGCGCCGTCGTCACGCGCAGTGTTCGGCGTCGGCGCTCCAGCGATGGATCTTGATCGGCGGGCCGCCGGCGAGGCGCGCCCGCGCCGCCTCCCACATTGCCCGCCATTGCGCCGGGTCGCGTAGCTCGGTCTCCGGGTGGGCGCGGCTGCGGGCGACGAAGCCGGGGAAGAAGGGTCGGCCCGTTGGATCCTCTTTCGCGTTGTAGCGCAGGTCGAAGCTCCAACGGACGCCCGGCGACGTGTTCGCCAGCGAGCCATGGATCGTCAGCGGGTGGAAGAAGATCACGCCGCCGGCCTTGACCGGCACGGGCCTGGCGCCTGCTTCGTCGACATAGCCGTCGGCAATCGCGGCCTGCGGCTTCGGGCAGTGCGGCAGCATGGACCCGCGATGGCTGCCGGGGATGACCCGCAGGCAGCCGTTCTCGACGGTGGCGTCGGTGATCGCGACCCAGGTCGTGACCATGCGCGTGCGGTCGGCCTCGGGCAGCGCCACGGCGCGGTCCTGGTGCCAATCGGTGAAGGTGATGTGTGCGCGAGCCTCCGTCGCCGTCAGGTCGGCTGACGGCGGCTTGATGCGCACATGCTGGATCGGGTTGGAGGTGATCTCCGGCCCGATGAACTGCTCGACGGCGTCGAGCAGGCGGTCGTTGGTCATCAAGGCGAAGATCGCGGGACCGGCGTGGAACGGCAGGTCGGGCGTGATGTCGCCGGGCGGCAGCGAAATGTCCATGGGCTGGAAGTAATCGAGGCCGGCCCGGTAGGCGGCGATGATCTGGCCCTCGAAGCTGCCCGCCGGCGCCGCCTGGTCCAGCGCGCCGTCGGCGATCCAGCCGGCTCGTAGCTCGGCCATGATGCCTTCGTACTCGACGATCACCGGCTCCAGGACGTCGCGGCCGAGCAGGCCTTCCACGGCCAGGTAGCCGTGGGTCTCGAAGAAACCGAGTTGCTCAGGGGTCAACATGGTGGCGGCAGCATAGCGGAACAGCGTCGGCTCAGCGCCGACCCTGCTACTGTGCCGCACCTGACGCAGTAGGCCAACGGGGGAAGCGGCGATGAAACGAGTCGGCGTCGTCGGGCTCGGCGACATGGGCGCGGGCCTGGCGAAGAACCTCATTGCCGCGGGCTTCGAGACGACGGGGTTCGACCTCGATGCCGCACGCCTCGCCGCGTTCGAGGCGGGCGGCGGCAAGCGTGCCGCGTCGGTCGCCGAGGTCGGCGCCGCGGCGGACGTGGTCTTCGTCATGGTCCTGAACGGGACGCAGGCGAAGGCCGTGATCCTCGGCGACGGCCTGGCCGCGACGATGGCCTCCGGCGGGGTCGTCGTGCTCACCGCGACGATCAAGGCCAGCGAGGTGCGTGAGATCGCCGTGGCGCTTGACGGTACCGGCATCGCGTTGGTCGACGCGCCGGTCAGCGGCGGCCGCCCGGGGGCGGAGGGCGGCACGCTGACGCTGATGGCCGCGGCTGACGACGCGGTACTCGATGCCATCCAGCCGGTGCTCGACGCGATCAGCAAGACCGTGCACCGCGTCGGGTCCGAGCCCGGCTTGGGCCAGACCGTCAAGACGTGCCTGCAGACGCTGATTGGCGGCATCTTCTCCGCCACATACGAGACGGCAGCGCTGGCAGCGAAGGCCGGCGTGTCTGGCCAGGTGCTCTACGACGTGGTCAGCTCGACGGGGGCCGGCTGCGGCATCACCAACGGCTCGCTTACGAACATCATCGACCGCAAACTCACGAACACCGGCAGCCACATCAACACCATGCACAAGGACCTCACGATCGTCGTCGACCTGGCGCGCGAATTGGGCGTGCCGCTGTTCACGGCGGCGACGGCTCTGCAGCTGTTCTCGGCCGCCCGCGCCCGCTACCCGGACGGCGACAACCAGGTCGTCGCACGGCTGCTCGAGGACATCGTCGGCGCCGAACTCAAGCGATAGGACGGACGGAATGAAGCTCGGCGTCATCACCGACGGCATCGACCGCGACCTCGCCCACGCTCTCGCCGTCATGGACGAGTACGGCCTGGAATGGGCCGAGCTGCAGTACGTCTGGGACAAGGAGATCGGCAACCTGGACGCGGCCGAACGGCGCCGCGCCAAGGAGCTGCTGGAGGGCCACGGCAAGCGCGTCTCCAACATCTGCCACCACGTCTTCGCCGGCATGCCGATGGCGACCAAGCCGGGGGTCGAGGTGCACACCCGGCACATGGATACGCTCAAGCGCTGCTTCGAGGTGGCGCACGAACTGGGCTCGCCGCGGGTGCGCATCCTCTCCGGCAAGAAGGAGCAGATCCTGTGGGGGCGCCACGGCGCCGAGCAGTGGAACGTCGCCAAGGGCGCCTGGGACGCCCTCCTCCCGCTCGTCGCGCCGGCCATCGAGCTCGCGAAATCCGAAGGCCTGCCGCTGGTCGTCGAGACCGGCAACGGCACGATGGTCAATTCCTGCTGGACCGCGCGCAAGCTGATCGACGACCTGGACGCCAAGGACACCCTCGAGGTCCTGTGGGACCCGGCCAACAACTGCTGGGCGCACGAGACCGCCTGGCCCGACGGCTACGAGACGATCCGCGACGGCTATCTCGGCCACATGCACATCAAGGACGTCTTCGCCGACACGCCCAAGGCGACGCTGGAGGTGCGGCCCATGGGCGAGGGCCAGCTCGCCGACCAGTTCCAGCCCATGGCCGACGCCCTGCGCGCCGACGGCTACGACGGCGTCGTCTCCTACGAGAGCGTCTACCACCCCGGCAACGGCGACTTCGAGGCCGGCTTCCGGCAGTGCGTCGGCACGTTCAAGGAGCTGTTCGGCTGACGGCCGTGCCAGCGCTGACCTGACGCGGCGCCCGCCACGCTTGTGCGGGCGGTCGCGACCGGCGAGGCTGGCGCCGACATGATCCCCCAGCTCGACGTCGCGCCGCTGTTCGGTCCGCCGGGCGCGGCCCGAGACGCGACCGACGCCGCGATTCTCGCCGCCGCGACCACTGCTGGGTTCCTGGTCGTCGGCGGGCTGCCGCCGACGGGCATCGACGCCGCGGCGCGCCGCACGCTGCTCGACGTCTTCGCCCTGCCGGCGCCGGCGCGTACAGGACTCCTGCGGCAGAAGTTCGAACCCGCCAACGCCAACGTCTACCGCGGCATGTTCCCGGTGCAGCACGGCACGCCGACCCGCAAGGAGGGGTACGACCTGGGCCCCGACGTGGCGCACGGCGCGCGCGTCGTGCGCCACGACGACCCGCTGTGCGAGGCGACGCCCCTGCCCGACCCCGCGCTGCTGCCCGGCTGGCACGAAGCGGCGGCGCGCACCTACGGCGCCATGGAGGGCGTCGCGGCGGCGCTGATGCGCGCCCTGGCGCGCGGCCTCGGGCTCGCCGAGACGACGTTCGACGACGCCTTCCGCGGCGGCGTTTCGACCCTGCGGTTGCTGCGCTACCCGGGCGACGCGGACGGGTCCGGCCTGATCGGCGAACCGCACGTCGATTCCGGCTTCCTGGCGCTCTTGGCGCAGGATGCGACGCCGGGGCTGGAGGCGCGCGCGGGCAACGGCTGGACGCCGGTGCCGCCGGCCGAGGGCAGGCTGGCAGTAAATTTCGGGCGCCTCCTCGAACGCTGGACCGGCGGGCGGATCCGCGCCACCGAACACCGCATCGTCGCGACCGGCGCCGAGCGTTTTTCGATCCCATTCTTCTACGAGCCGCGCGTCGACGCCGAGATCGCGCCGCTGCCGCTCGCCAGCGCCGCCCCGTTCGCGCCGTTCCTCTACGGCGACCACGTCTGGGCGGCGATGTGCAGGTTCATCGAGTTCGAGGGTCTCGAGCCGTTGCGCCCGCGCAGCCGAATCGGACTAACCTGACGGTCCAATCGGGAGGCCCCATGGACCGGTTCGTCGTCGACGACCTGGCATACGAAATCCGCTGGAGCGACCGGCGGCGCACGGTCGAGATCGCCATCGAGCGCGACGGCGCGCTGATCATGCGCGCGCCCCGCGGCGTCGCGGTCGGCTGGCTGATGGCGCTGGCCGGGCGTCACGAAGCCTGGGTGCGCCGCAAGCTGGCCGAACGCCGCCCGCCGGCGCCGCCGCGCGCCTTCGCCCCCGGCGAGCGCTTCCCGTATCTGGGGCGCCAACACACGCTTGCGCTTGTGGACCAACAAGACGCGCCGCTGAAGCTGGTGCGCGGGCGGTTTCATCTGCGGGACACGGCGAAACGGCCGCGCGATGCGTTCGTCGCCTGGTATCGGGCGCGCGGAGCAGCGTGGTTGGCCCCGCGCATCGCCGCCTTCGCGGCGCGCATGGACGTGGCGCCCACCGCCGTGTGGGTGCGGGCGCTGGGCAACCGCTGGGGCTCGTGCGGCGAGAACGGCGTGGTGAACTTTCACTGGCGCACCATCGCCCTGCCGCCGCCCGCCATCGACTACGTCGTCGTGCACGAGCTCGCCCACTTGCGCGAAATGAACCACGGCAAGGCGTTCTGGCGCCTGGTCGCGGCGACGATGCCCGACTACCGCGACCGCGACCGCTGGATCGACAGCCACGGCCCGGCACTGATCGCGGGCCTGTAGGGGCACAATGGACTTCGTCGACGCCCACCATCACCTGTGGGACCTGGCCGCCGTCGACTACGTCTGGCTGAAGCAGATCGGCGCGCCCAAGCCGTTCGGCGACCCGACGCCGATCCAGCGCGACTACCTGGTCGACGAATTCCGCCGCGACACGGCGGGGAGCGACCTCGTCGGCTCGGTGCACGTGCAGTGCGACGCCGCACTCGCCGATCCCGTCGCGGAGACCGCCTGGCTGAGCGGCGTCGCGGACGCGCACCGCCTCCCCAGCGCCATCGTCGGGTTTGTCGACCTCAGCAGTGACGCAGCCGGGGAAACGCTCGCCCGCCACCGGGCCTTCCCCCGCTTCCGCGGCGTCCGCCAGATCGTCGGCCGCGTGCCCGACCGGCCGGAGATCAGCTTCACGGATCGGGACCTGATGGCCGAACCGACTTGGCGCCGCAACTTTGCGCGGCTGGCCGAGCACGGCCTCTCCTTCGACCTGCAGCTCTACCCGGAGCAGATGGCCGCCGCGGCGGACTTGCTGGCGCAACACCTGAATGTGCCGGTCGTGATCGACCACGCCGGCAGCCCCTACGACCAGACGCCGGCCGGGCTCGACGCCTGGGCTGCCGGGCTCGCGCGCATCGCGGCGCTGCCGCAGGTGCACATCAAGGTCTCGGGCCTGGGCATGTACGACCGCGCCTGGGACGCGACGCGCAGCCGCGCGATCTTCGAGACGATCCTCGAGCTGTTCGGGACCGGTCGCACGATGTTCGGCAGCAACTTCCCGGTCGACAGCCTGATGCGGCCCTACGGCTTCGTCGTCGACCAGTTCCGCGCCTGGGCCGCGCCGCTGCCGCCCGCCGACCAGGCTGCGTTGTTTGCCGACACCGCGCGCCGGTTCTACCGGCTGGACTGACAGATCGCGCCGGCTTTGGCCGCGTGCGGCGGTCTGGTATCCTGCCCGATAGCGGACCGGACCGCGAGAGACCGGCCGCCGGGAAGAGCAAGCGTCGCCGGGAACACGGGTTCATGCCGGTCACCTACGACCCCATCATGGTCGGGGCCTCGGTCCTGGTCGCCATCATGGCGTCGTTCACGGGCCTGCGCCTGGCCAGCGGCCTGCGCCTGATGGACGCGCGGGCGCGCAAGGTGCAGATCGCCAAGGCCGCCATCGCGCTCGGCGGCGGCATCTGGTCGATGCACTTCGTCGGCATGCTGGCGGTGCAACTGCCGGTGACGATCAGCTACGACGCGCTGTTCACGCTGGGCTCGGTGCTGATCGCCATCCTGATCACGGGCCTGGGGCTCTACCTGATGCACGTCGGTCAGCGCACGCTGGCCAAGACCGCGGCCGCCGGGTGCCTCACCGGGCTCGGCATCGTCAGCATGCACTACGTCGGCATGGAGGCGATCCGCGGCAACTGCATCGTGGCCTACGTGCCGGCCGGCTTCGTCGTCTCCAGCCTGATCGCCGTCGGCGCCTCGATCTGCGCGCTGGCGCTGGCCTACCAGAAGCGCACGCTGGTGCAGCTCTGCCTCGGTGCCGTGCTGCTCGGCATCACGATCTCGGCCATGCACTATTCGGCGATGGCCTACACGCTGTTCCTGCCGCTCGACGAGGCGGTGCGGTTGGCCAGCCCGATCCTGTCCGACGGCTACCTGGCGCTCGTCGTCGCACTGGCGGCGTTCATGGTCTGCGCCGTATTCCTGCTGACCGCGCTGCCGATCTACGACGCGCCGCTCGCCGCCGCTGGCGCGCTGGGCGGTGGCGGGACCTTCGCGGCAGCGGGAGACATCGCCGAACCGGCGCCGGTCGAGCCGGCGATGCCAGACCGCCGGCGCGTGCCCTACGAGCAGAACAACCGCACCCACTTCCTGGACGTCGAGCGCCTCTGCGCCATCCAGGCCGACGGCCACTACACACGGCTGTACGACAGCACCGCGAGCTATTTCTGCCCCTGGTCGATCTCGCGGCTGGAGAGCCACCTGGCCGGGCGGCCGTTCGTACGCACCCATCGCAGCTATCTCTTGAACCTGGACTGCGCCCAGGCCTTCCAGCGCGAGAAGGACAAGGCCTACGTCATCGTGCGCGGCAATGGCGAGACCCGCGTGCCCGTCAGCCGCTCGCACCTGGCCGACGTGCGCCGGGCGCTGGGGCTTTAGCGTTGTACGCGTACAGGGCACGTACGATCGCGAAATTGTCCCTGAAGGCGGCTGATTTCGCATTTCGTGCAACGTGCGCGCATTTCGTGCAGGTCACGCGGCGCAGATGGATCGGCCCGCCCGTACGGTCGGCCCTGCGCTAGGCTTCGGACTCATAACCAGCAACAGACGATGGCGGCGAGGTAGACGGCGGCGGCGAAGTTGACCGCGAGGCGGTCGTATCGGGTGGCGATGCGGCGCCAGTCCTTGAGCCGGCAGATGGCGCGCTCGACG
>Ga0209678_1000631_pt1 | contig 10408 bp, 16 predicted proteins | sample WorMetilvaeELBA1_FD_187404 | JGI IMG/M metagenome (GOLD analysis project Ga0209678, IMG submission 187404) | Marine gutless worms symbiont microbial communities from Max Planck institute for Marine Microbiology, Germany - Olavius ilvae ELBA.1... ...
TCTCAAACAATTATGCGATGTCATGAATCAGGAGTCATACGTCTACCCCGGCACCCGAATGAAATTGGTATTTGCCGCGCAATAAGTTGCAATTGAAATTACGCGAGGTCAGGAGCCCTGAATTTACTCATTGAGGTTCGTCTGAACGCGTTATCACTGCCGCCGAATTTTGCCGCACACCGTCAAAACCCGGGTACAACATATTAGCTGTCTCCTTGTTATCGAATTTTACGATAAGGACACCGGAAAATGGATATTCTTCAGCGCAGTTTCTGGTAAGAATAGATACTCATTCAACTAGGATAATCAAGGGGGCATGGTTGGTCAAGATGAAAATGTCGACAATCCGCAATGGCACGCCAAATTAATCGCCTGGGAATTTCTATGATGTATTGAAATCATGCAGCATTTAACGACAATGGTTATGTGCCGCCCACATTCCAACCGGAGTCTGGGGTAAACTCCACCGCTCTGGGGTGATCTAAAACCCGGATCATCTGGGCTCGGATCATTACTTTTCAGGTGCGAGTCAAGAATCGCAAGGGTTCTTGACACCGGCAACTGGAATAATTAGTCTCTATTTCGTGGCTGGCTCGAATGATTTTACCATACCCCGGTGTGGGTGCAATCCGGCGGGGATCAAAACTTCAACCGGCCATTCTCGGGCGTAACTGCAGAAATGCAGCACGATTTGGTCCGTTGGATGTTGAGGCAAATCCAGCGGAATTTAATTGACACCCTCTACCTGATAAAGATTGAATCAGAAACAGCATCACATAGCGGAGGAAGCATGATGTCCGACAATGATAATGCACAGAATAAGTTCGAAGAAGGCATGGCTGAATTTGTAAACAAAAATTATGGTCCTTGCATTGAATATTTATCCCAGGCAATTGTTTTGGATCCCGGCTTTACGCTTGCTTTCAAAAGCCGAGGTGCGGCTTATCTAAGACAGGATAAACCTGAGCAAGCCATCGCCGATTTCAATATGGTGATTGGGATGGATTCCTCAAATGCGAGAGCCTACCATTTGCGCGGTCTGGCTTATGAGAAAGCCGGGCAGAACGATAAAGCCCTGGATGATTTTAACAGGGCTCTTGAATTGAAGACCGATTACGGCGCCGTATATTACAGCCGAGCCAGTTTGAACAATAAAATGGGGAACACGGAGCAGGCAACCGAAGACATCCGTATGGTAACAAATTTGACGGAAGTCAATATCGAAACCTTCGGCAATGCAAACAATGTCTGGCGTTCGCAGCAATTGCAGCTCGAATCCGTATATAATGACGATATTGCCATGGAAAGGTAATCTCGGGCCTGAGAGTCCTTCTTCAGTTGTATGTGGCAATTTTTATTGTGAAACAATCAAGTTGCCCAAAGAAATGCCTAAAATTGCAAAATGTCTAAAATGCCTAAAGTTGAGGTATTCGTTCGATTATAAAATATTAAGGCGCAAGTTCTGGTATCTTTTCATTCGCTGATTACTGGATTTCCGTCAGCGAAGCATCAATCGTTCATAATAAAGACGGAGCGAAGCGACACCACAATTTTAGTCATTTTAAATTTTAGATCATTTTAGATCATTTTTTCCGGTTTATCCGTATTGGGCAAATAATAAACATGCGATGCAGAATTAGGGAGGCTCGCCGGCCATGAAAGCGATGGTATTGAAGCAGATCTGCAGTCTGGCAGAAAACAATTCCCCGCTGGAGCTCGCTGATTGGCCGACACCGGCACCGGGTGACAGGGAGGTATTGATTAAGATATCGGCCTGCGGGGTCTGCCACACCGAACTCGATGAAATCGAAGGTCGCGCCATGCCGGCCCAGCTGCCGATCATTCTAGGCCACCAGATTGTCGGCCGGGTGGTAAAAAAGGGGCCCCGGGCAGATCGCTTCAAGCTGCGGGACCGGGTCGGTGTTGCCTGGATCAACTCGGCCTGCGGGCAGTGTTTTCAGTGCAAAAGCGGCACCGAAAATTTATGCGATAAATTCACAGCGACCGGACGGGATGTAGCGGGTGGTTATGCGGAATATGTCACGGTGTCGGAAGATTTTGCATATGTAATCCCGTCCCGTTTCACCGATTCCCAGGCGTCCCCGTTGTTGTGCGCCGGTGCAATTGGGTATCGCTCTTTGTACTCAACCGGCATGCAGGACGGTTTTGTCTTGGGGCTGACCGGTTTTGGGGCTTCGGCTCATCTCGTATTGAAAATGGTCCGGCATAATTATCCGAACAGCCGGGTTTTCGTATTTGCCAGGAGCCAAAAAGAAAGAGAATTCGCCCGGGAGCTTGGTGCCCACTGGGCCGGTGCGACGGAATCAACCGCTCCTGAGGAAATTGACTGCATTATCGACACTACCCCGGCTTGGAAGCCGGTTATTGAGGCTTTGAAAAATTTAAAAAGCGGCGGGCGGTTGGTTATCAATGCCATCCGCAAGGAAGAAGTTGACCGCGATGCGCTTTTAAATATCGACTATCCGGAGCACCTCTGGATGGAAAAAGAAATAAAAAGCGTTGCCAATGTCACGCGCCACGATGTCGGTCAATTTTTGAAATTGGCCGACGAAATACCTATAATACCGGAGATCCAGGAATTTGCTATGGAAGACGCGAATCGGGCGCTGGTAGAACTGAAAAACCGGAAGATCAGGGGCGCCAAAGTATTGAAGATTGAAGACTGAATATTGAAGATTTGTGGAATTCTATCGGTTTTTATATAGACGGAGCGAATTGACATCCCTAATTCGTCACTCGACATTCGTCATTCATTCCAGGTCATTCAATTACGACGTGCGCATGCTGGATCTCATCCTCGCTGCAATCGGTATCATCAGCATCCGACATCAAGCTGTCTAAATACATGTTGATGATTCCCTTCAAGTTTTGATTGTCCAAATACTTCGATATGTTTCCACGAGTTGGCCCCACAAACCACCGCACAGAGGGCAATGTTTGAAACATGGTCTTTAATCGATCCGGATTGATTGTTTTCATTGAATTTGGTTGTTATCCTTCCGATTCCTAACTGCTGATAATCGGTTTATGGTGTCCATAGGCACATGAAGAAAAACACGAAAAAATCAAATGGCAAGAGTAAATGATGTTAATCCACTGAGAAACGATCAAACGGTTAAAACAGTGGGGGTGTGAAATTACCACCCGCCGCCGCGGGCGCTGCCTTTTGCAGGTGGTTGATGAACTGAAACAGCTCATCAGCCGGTGGTGGAACTATTACCGATAGCCAAAATACTGTGAAAATTTCTTATTTTTGGTAAATTCAATAAATAGTTTCTGCAAATTCGTGGAATTCCAAAAGCATACACTGGAAAACAAAAACCAATCAATTTGGTTTCTTCATGTATATTTAGTTCGTCTGTGATAGATGAGAGCTCAACTTTGCAGCCGCTTTTAACAAAAAAATCTTTACACGTATCTAAAATTTTATACGAGTTGCCTGTTCCTGAAAAATATTTCAAATATACAATCATGATAATTTCTACTTCTTCTCTCACCGAACGGTGAGGTAAGCAGCCAACTGCGGGTTGGTCGAACCTGAACCAAATTTCCGTGAACCGCGGTAGGTCACCGGTCTGCTTTACCTACTGGTTCGCAGCCGGCATTTTGTTTATGACATTTCAACTATGCGAACGTGCTCTCAGAAAGGGATTCCTTCTTCATCTGAATCACCATCAAAATCAAAAGACATCATTTCGCTTGCCAAATCAAAGAAGACACCCAAAGATTCACACAAATTCTTCACAATTCGACTATGAACTTCTTTTTCATTAATATCTTTGACTTTCGACATTGCTTTTAATTCGGAAGTTAATTCCTTTGACAATCCAATTATTATTTTTTCGGGATCCATTGATTCTCCATTTCATTTTTTATTGCGCACGTTTTGAGCTAACCTACCGGCCTCCGAACTCCCGGACCTGCACCGGCCATCACGTAAAACCGTAGAGTTTTTCCGGTTAGGTTAAGCGATTGGTTGTGTGCCGGGCACGGCCCGGCTGCTAAATGGTGATGCCGACGACGAATTAGGGTCGGACCACGGTGAACGCCTGACAAATAGGGATCAATGTGAAAAATAACCCCGTTTTCGAGGCCTAAAGTGATTGACGCCAAAAAGGGCGGTTTAAGGAATCGCCATCCACTGGATTGGCTCCAATTTACCTTTTATAGACAACTGCGTACTCTCAGCTAGCATTTCAGCCATGCTTTGATCGATGAAGAAGGCATACCCACGAACACGTTCACGAAAGCCAGGGTGTCGTAGGTCGATTTCGTTGATGCGTTCGGGAAGCTCTGCTCCGGTGCAAGTATCGCAACAAGGAGAAACTTGCCACAAAAGAATGCCGCGATCTCGCAAGTCCGCTTCGACGCGATCAAGGCGATCGCAATCCGTCTCACGCGGCCAAGCCTCCTGCTCGGCCGAAAGCCTTGCAGAGGCCTGTTCGAGCCCTTGGGCCGCAAACTGGATAAACAGGTCCCACTCATCCTCGGGGCACTCGTCCTCGATATAGACTTCACGGCAGAATTGTAGGATGCCGTCGCGGTCAGAATTTGACAGTCGAACTTCACCTAAGACCAGAGAGCGAAGTGTCTCCCGAAGATCCTCTCGCTTGCTGTCGTTCCAAGTTGGTTTTTCGGTCATACTCCAATATTCCCGCAAATTGTCTCGGCTAACGTGAAAGTGAGCAGCCGCCAACCTGCCGTTGAAAAATATAAAGTCTTCAGAATTATAAGAAAACGGCTATGAAAAAAAAGGCATCAATCTCGCGGTCTGCTCAACTGCTTTGTTCTGCCAATTTTTATAGGCTACCAACAACTTCGAACATTTTCATAAGAAAGAATTTTTTCATCTTTTGTCAAAATCGTGGCATTTTCTTCCCTTGCCGTTGCCACAATAATTTGATCAGCCGGATCATTATGGAAAGGTTGCGGTAGCACAGTTGAGCGGTATGATAAAATAGGTGAGAGGGGCACCAATCTTAGTTTTGGCATATCAAGGGCAGTATTTATCCAATCCTCTGGGGCGCACGAAATTCCTACTTTCTTTTTTTCAAGGAGTTTGCTGAATTCCCATGGAGAAATGGCTGACAATAGTAACTCATCATACATCTCAGCATTGCCAATTAGCCCTTTAACCCTTTGTGACAACTTCTGCGGGATCATGTTCCACCAGATCCAGGTATGCGTATCAAGCAGATAAATCATTTGCAGGCATCCCACATTTCCTCACCCAATGGTGAAATTACATCTTTTTCAAAAACAAGAGCGTCAGAAAGCCTGCCCGGCGTGGGGTTTATATCAGAAGTGCGATATGGTGTTATTTGGGCTAATGGCTTACCGCGTTTTGTTATGACAATTATTTCCTGAGTTTTTGCAACTTGGTCCAAAATTTTCAAAGCATGTGACTTAAATTTGCTAATTCCCATGGTTTTCATAATGCCACCTCCGTTATTGAGATATAGTAGTCAATTTAAATGGTCAAGTCAAGGGCAATTAAGGGTATTTCAGATGACAGAACGGTTGAGGTGAGCAGCGGCCCAAATAAATTGCAAGCTTGCACGGCCTTTACATAAAACCGCGATCTTCACGCCGTCTGTTCCACTGATGGGTTATCTGGTATATTATGTATTATTGATAGTCTACGTTCCGGGAAGCAGGACTACTAACAGGCTACCGAGTAATCACACTTTTATAAGGGTAAAGCCTTCATCAAGCCAACCGGTTATACCGCCTATCATCTTTTTCACAGGCCTTCCCAGTTTGGCCAAACGAATCGCTGCCTTCTCAGTAGCATTGCAATGTGGACCGGCACAATAAACTACGAAAAGTGTATCCTGTGGATAGGCACTAAGACTGTTTTCATTAATGCGTGCATGAGGTAGACTTATTGCACTTTCTATATGGCATTTGTTGTAAAGTTCCTCTCCACGGACGTCAAGGAGCACGAAATCTTTGCGATTATTTGTAATTGCATGATGCACATCCCAACAATCTGTTTCAAATTCAAGCAGACTTTCAAAATGCTCTAATGCTCGTGCAGATTCTGCTGCTGGAGGTCTACTCACTAATGAACTCATAATATCTTCCGTGATAATAATGAATTGGTTGATAATTTATCAAAATCTGTGAAATCAATATCTCTTGATTTCCAATATCTAAACTAGGGTGCAGGATCGTGGGCGTGAGCAGCGGCCTATATATAAGCATCGATCCTGCACGGCCTTTACGTGAAACCGCAATCTTCACGCCGTCTGCTCAACGCATTCGTTATGCCATAATAAAATATATGAAGCTAAATCTATTTGAGACTTGCATTTAACATCAACAATGTGTATATTTCTATAAATTAATACACAAAGGAAAAAGTCATGCGCACAAATATCGTAATTGACGACAAATTAATGGCCGAAGCTATAAAGCTAAGCCAGTTGAAAACCAAAAAGGCTGTTGTTGAAACCGGGTTAAGGCTATTAATCCAAATCAAGAAACAAGAGCGCATTAAAAATTTACGCGGCAAACTAAATTGGGTTGGCGACCTTGAAAAAATGAGATTGGATCAATGATACTGGTCGACTCTTCTGTATGGATCGATTATTTCAATGGTCGAAAATCGTGGCAGACGGATCTGCTAGAAAAACTTCTTTCAGATGTTCCCATCATAATCGGAGATTTAATTCTGGCTGAAATATTACAAGGCTTTCGATCGGATAATGACTATGAAACTGCTAAATCCTTTCTGAGTGACCTGCCGTTCCGCCAGATGGGAGGGTATCAGGTTGCTGTTCAAAGTGCTCAGAATTACAGAACCCTCAGAAAAAAAGGCGTAACGGTTCGCAAAACAATCGACGTCATCATTGGCACATATTGCATTCTGGAGAGTCTTCCATTATTACATGATGACCGTGACTTTGAACCTTTGGAATCCCATCTTTTATTAAAGATTCTATCCCCCGAATAAACGGTTCAACTTTCCATCTCCAATTTCGTCTTAAGGGGTTCGTCGCTGGTGAGCAGCGGCCTTAATAAGTTACAAGTCTGCACGACCTTTACGTAAAAAGGCGATCTGCACGCCGTCTGCTCCACGCATTTGTTAGCTCAAAATAAAACTTGCTTTTTGGGGCGATAAAACTTTGAGAAAAAAAATAGCAATATTGCGGACGCAAGCAATTTAATTCCGGTAACTATTCGCAACCGAAATCCCACCTTGTCAGCAGCATCATACAAAGAAGCATTTTCTAAAGGTTTAGATACAAAAGGATCAAATATAATTTCAAAGCCTATATGAATTGTATAACAGATAATTATACTCAGAATAGTATATTTTAATTTATTTTCAATTTTTTTCCGCAGGAAGAATGTAAATGTAAGCCCCATCAATATTGGCCATGTATAAACCCAAATAATTTCAAAATAAATCATTGTGATTGCACTGGGACCTACATTCATTTCAATTCTCTAAAATTATTAGGACTGGAGCTAACCTGCCGGCTCCCAGAAATTGGAACTAGCAACCAATTTTACGTAAAACCGACTAATTTCCCCGGTCAGGTTCAGCGTATTGTTGTGTGCCGGGCACTGCCCGGCTGCTAAATGGTGCTGCCTGATATTATGACACGCATATCGGGCAAAGTCCAGACCCAGCCAGACGGAGGCGAAGGGTAGCCGAAGGCAAGGGTGGTACAGCAATGTACGCCTGAAGGAAGCTGGAGGTAAAAGCGCGGGTCGACGAATCCCGCTAAAAAAACAGCGGGACGCAAGCGCACGCATTGCCGCGCACCGAGAGGTGGAGGGCAGGCAGATATGAGGCGGGGTATGGTCGGGACGAGTCCGCAACACAGGACAAAGTCCTCTATCCGTTGTGACGTGCCCCGTATATCTGATCCGCCTACGGCGGACTGAAAGTAGCCGGTGCTTACCCCGGGAGACCCGTTGCGTCTCGAAAGTTGATACTGCTGAAAATATAACCGGACTATTAGGGAGAACCGGTTGACCAAAACCCCGGCGTCGGTGGGCCATCGCGTCCTGACCACCGTCGAGCCTAAACCCGCAAGGGGCAGGGAACACAAAGATAGGCATGCAACAGCAGACTGACAATCGAGTGAGCGGACCGCAAGGCGAGCCCATCACGTAGCGGGAGTCAGCAGCGGGCATAGTAAGTCCGCCGAAGGCGGATCAAGGCCCAAACGGTGCCGTCCCGCTCAAAGTCCGGGAGGTAAATGAGAGTGGGAATAGGAGGTGTGTCTAATGGGTTCATTGCATCAGACGTATGAAGAGTTCATTGCGCCGCATCGATTCGAAACCCCGATCCGCCGGAGGCGGACTACGGCTCATGGAGGCGATCTGTGAGCGGAACAACATCGAAAACGCCATTAAGCGCGTGATCAAGAACAAGGGTGCCCCTGGGGTGGACGGTATGACCGTACGCAAGATTAAGAGGTACCTGGATCGTCATTGGGCAAAGATAGAAAAGGCACTGATGGAATGCACCTACACGCCCTTGCCGGTGCGAAGGAAACAAATTCCCAAGCCCGGCGGAGTTCGCTTATTAGGAATTCCGACCGTGTTAGACCGGGTGATCCAGCAAGCCGTGGCTCAGATTTTCAACAGAATCCGGGATCTCAGCACATGACGCAATGCGAAAACACCGTGAATATGTGCAATCCGGACTGCGATATGTGGTTGACATCGACTTGTCCAAATTTTTCGATCGCGTAAACCATGACCGCCTTCTGGCGCGCCTGGCAACGCGAGTTAAGTACAAACGCGTATTGAAACTCATCCGCAGTTTCCTAAATTCCGGTGTCATGATCGGCGGCCTTGAGCAGCCGACAAAAGAAGGTACACCCCAGGGTGGGCCACTTTCGCCGATTTTATCCAATATCGTTCTGGCCGAACTTGATCAAGAGCTTCAAAAGCGGGGACTGTGCTTTGTCCCTTATGCCGATGACTGTGTCATCTTTGTCAGAAGCAAACGGGCAGGGGACCGAGTAATGCAAAGTGTCAGCCGTTTTATCGAAAAGAAATTACGGCTGAAGGTAAACCGGGATAAGAGCGCCATAGGTCGCCCGTGGGAACGCAAGTACCTGGGATTTTGCCTGACAAACTCACGCAAGAATCCCAAGATCCGTATCCACTGGAAAACGATCAAGCGGTTTAAACAGCGGGTGCGTGAAATCACCGCCCGCCGCCGTGGACGTAGCTTGTTCCAGGTGATTGGTGAACTGAAACAGTTCACTAGCGGTTGGTGGAACTATTACCGTTTGACCGAATCGTTCAACCGCTTACGTCCATTGGCTCATTGGGTCAGGCGCCGACTTCGGGCGTTGGTCTGGAAGCAATGGAAAAACCGCAAAACCCGTGTAAGAGAGCTTCTGAAAAGAGGAGTCTCCCGTAACTATGCCGTCACGACAGGCTGTGCCCGTAAAGGTCCCTGGCGGATGTGCAAAGTAAAGTGGGTTAATATCGTCTTACCTGACAAATACTTTAAATCACTTGGGCTTTCGTTTCCCTGGAGTTGAACTTGCCTGTTCGCGAAGCAATCCCGTTAGCGGGGATCAGCCGAACCGCGCAGTTCGGACCCGTATGCTGCGTGGTGTAGGAGGGGGGAGCTGTGAGGCTCCTCCCTATCCCGATAGCACTTTTTGGTTTATTCAATCCATTCTTCGAGCCAAGTCACGGCGTCGTCAATAACGGTGAACGCCTTACCGGTAGCTCCCCGATTGAACGCCACAGTTTCCCCAAATCTATCGACCAACGGCTTGTTCCCAACCACAGCTACGCAGATACGCTCAGACTGCTTGCGTTGCATTTTTGCGAGTGCAACCCCAGCAGAGAACCGATCCGTTGTGGAGGGAGTGGCACCCTCCACCTCCCTGATATCAATCAGAACGCCCCTGACCTCCTTTTCTTCAGCTATGGAAAACCCTTGATCGAAAACTTGCAGCAGAGCATCGACAGTAAGCACTCCAGTGCAAGACAGGAAGATGTATTCGGCTCTTATTTCTGCCTCAAATTGCATGCTCATTGGTTTCCTCGTCTTATAGCGCTAATGCCGCTGAGCAGCGGCCTAAATGAGTCCCGGGTCTGCACGGACTTTACGTAAAACCGCTATCTTCACGCCGTCTGCTCCAGTGGCATGGTTATATTCTGTTCCAATTTTCTTTTGGTTATTCGCAGAGAAATGTAAAGAAAAAGAATAATCCCAATTAAACAACATACTGAAATGATCCAAGAATAAAATATAAAATGATGATTAATAGCTAGTGTTCGAACGGGTATCCAGAACTCTTTGATATTGCTGATTAATATCGCATAAAAGGAAAACGAAGATTTTCCAGTTTAATGCATTTTTTACTTGCATTAAAAACTCGTAAACGGTAGTTATCTT
>Ga0209678_1000634_pt1 | contig 10336 bp, 8 predicted proteins | sample WorMetilvaeELBA1_FD_187404 | JGI IMG/M metagenome (GOLD analysis project Ga0209678, IMG submission 187404) | Marine gutless worms symbiont microbial communities from Max Planck institute for Marine Microbiology, Germany - Olavius ilvae ELBA.1... ...
CAGCCGGTGTCTGTTCCGGCAGGAGGACAAAATTGACTGAACTGTGTTGCTTGTCCACCAAGCAGCCTAGACTTTCTGGGAATAGGCCCACAGTTCAGTCCTCGCCTGTTTGAAGTCCTCCAAAACTAAAGTTAAACAACTAAAACTCTTCTTCCACTCCTGCGCAGAAATATTCCGGAAATACTTCTGTGCAGAAATATACCTGCAACATAAAAACAAACGTTAGACGTCAACTTAACACAGACATCGACATGAATCCAGCAGACACCGATACCATGTTGATAGCAATGGATGAGGCAGCGCAACTACCCAATGAATGTCGTCGAGAAATCACAATCTTCACAAATGACCAGCAGCAGTACAAGATGACCGTAAATATCACCTGGGTATATCCTGATCGTTTTCAAGACTTCATACCACGACTTGGGGTAATGCATATGTTAATGAGCTTTATCGGTAACATTGGACACATAACGGCTGATAGCTGACTAGAGGATGTTATGAAATCAGCCTTCGGCAGTGTTCCGAAAATGCTCACGGGAAAGATGTTTCCTCAAAATTTCAGGGCTCTTCAACTTCAGAGTAATGTAAATGTGTTCAGCGTATTCCCGGACCTTGAAAACATGGGTCTACACACGCTGATTAGGCAGATAGGACAAGTACTTACTTGTTAAGGATATTAGTATGGCGGCTGCTAATTAGCATAAAAATTAATGTTATGAAAACTGCTCAAACATGTGAGGGCGACACCCTTGCTAATCTTCATCAGAAGGGTCCAAATGTAAAAAAAACAGCAAAAATATGTCATGCAGACAGTAAAACACGCTTCATCCAAAATCAGGAGTCTGGAGCTTGGACTACTTTGCTGGAATGACAAAGGTACCCACCACTTCCCAGCCCAGATAGTTTGCAGCAATAGCAAATAAGGACTCCCATGGATCGACATTATTTCTGACAATTGAAACACCAGTTAAGTGTCACCAATGACCAAAGAACAATTCATAAAATGTTCAAACCACAAAACTATATAACAAAGTATATTAGCCACAGAGACAGACACACATACCAACATACACAGATAAAGTAGTACACACAGAGAGAACCGGAAAGACAGACACCGACAGCAACATGCAGACATACAGTAGTACAAACAGATAGAGACAGATTCAGAGTCAGACACACACACACATGCAGACCAACACACAGAGACAAAGAGAAAGACAGCCACACATATACACGTGGAGAAATACACACGTTGACAGGCACATACACATACCCAAACCAACAAAAACACAGACAGTAGTATACAGAGATAAATTCTTTACAGCCACACAGACAGACTGGTGTGGCTCGGTGGCTGAGTGGTTAGGACACTGGACTTGCGATCATTAGGTCGCAAGTTCGATTCCTGGCCTCCCTGCTATCGAGTACAACCCTGGGCAAGTTGTTAACGCACTTGTGCCTCTGTCACCAAGCAGTATAATTTGGTACCAGCCAATAGGCAGTGGTGCCTTGCGGCTCGGAAGGCAACGGTAGGTCTGGCGTCGCACTGGCCATGCGTCACAGACAATAGTGGTATAACCACCTACAGGCTCACGGCCTTAGAAAGGGAGATGAGCACCCCGCCTATATCCAGTAGGAGTGCGGCACAATTTACCTTTACACAGACAGACAGACATACAAACACACACACACTAATACATATACACACACAGTAGTACACACAAGTGCTATATCAACCTGTCAAAAGAGGAAAATTATCTAATTTATGTTAGTATTCACTGTTCAACTGAATCTTTGGAAGCAGAAACTTCTTAAAATTATTGCCACACAAGACAGTCAGCTAATGCTGAGAAAACCATGCAACGCATATAGAGGTCACAGTGACAAGAGAGACAAAGAGACACACACAAACAGATAAACAGACAAACGGAAAGATACTAGCGTACAGCGACAACTGGACAGAGAGACACACATCATACAATAAGAATTCATGACTTCTGTATTTAAAATGCGTAAAAATTCGCCAGTTTCACGAAATTTTCGAAATTTGTGAAAATTTACACAAATTAGATTTACAACATAACTCTCCATTTTAATGGCCATTTCCCAGGTGAACCTGGGTTAGCTCGTGTTTATTGAAGCAAAGGATGACGGAGGTGACGGTGGTGACAACTTGACTACTGCAGCTATAAGTCGTGCAAAGCTCCAGTCAAAGCATCACCACCAACAAACCAACATCCAGTTTTTACAGGCCAGATGCCCTTCTTGTCACCCAACAAACAGTGTCACTAGTAACTGCAAAGTCTACGAATTCCGTACACATACACACACTCACACACATTGACAGACACCTACTCACACAAACAACACACACAGGTAGACTACTTCACAGCCACACAGACAGACACACACACACACACACCAATACACACACAACTGCAATTTAAACCCTCTGTCATAAAGAAGAAAATTATGTAATTTATGTTATATTCAACTGACTTTTTGGAAGCAGAAACCACTAACATGACCACCACAAGAAAATCTCAGCTGATGGTGACAAACCCGTAGAATCCGCAAAGGTTGAGACAAGGTCACAGTGACAAGACAAACAAACAGACACACATAAAAGACAAACACGCACAAAGAGACATACAGATACACAGACAAACACAAAGAGACTAATGTACAGTGACACACACACACACACATAGAAACATACAGAAAGCCAGAGGCATAGACAGTCATACACACACTGACAACAGAGTACTATAGATAGAGGTAAACATCCAGACACTTAATATAGCGACTCTTCGTAGTGAATCACCACTGCAGAAGCGCACATGCATGGCACGTGTTATCGAGTGATCTCAATTTTACCTACACACCCACACGTTCATTTGCAAGCGGAATGTACAATACCTGCCTCTGCCTTCTCACTCGAAGCTGGCACTAATTTATCGATCCGGGAGGGATGTATTGGCGGGGGTACACAGTCGGCTAAAGACTGATACACAATGATCATTGCTCTCTCCCACCCTCACACAGAGAGACACACAGACAAACAAACAAACAATAGACTAGTGTATAGTAAACTCTGAAACACACGTACACATACACAAACACGGCCACATTAAGACAAGTGTGAGCCTGGATGTTGTGGCCAAAATGTGCGCTCCCTTCCCCTCCCGGTGGGTTCGTTTACATAAGTAAGTACGAAACTTATTAAGTATTCTTGTGGTACACACTACACCTATCAAATTGCACATAATAAAAATTAACACTTCCTGCAGTTCTGGACCCCTAAAAGCAACATCTATAGCAGCCCCCCTAACAACAGGCCTGCAAACAAACAAGAGAACGGTGTACACTGAATTTTCTCTGTCACACACACAAACACACACAGAAACAGACAAAACACAGACAAAACACTAGTGTAGACTGACAGACACACTAACAGACAGATAAACAAGATACTAGCCATAAAGCTTGTTTCATAAAATATTTAAGTCTAAATCTAACCACCTTGTAAATGACGACAATCACGAAGACGTCACCAACGACGGTACAGTGTCGGGAACGCCGACGTGAACAGCGACAGCAGTCAGAGCAGTCAGCGGGTGTCGTTGATGACGTCCACACCAATAGCAAACTGAGCAGGTACTGCAACGACGACGTTGGCAGTATCAGCAGTCAGAGAACAGTGACGACAACAGCAACAATAAAGTCACAGGGTACTGCAGCGATGACGTCAAAGACAACGGCAATCTGTTGCGAACGACGACGTGAACAGCGAAGCAGTCAGCAGGTGTAGTCAATAATGTCCACAACGATAGCAAACGCAGCAACGACGGTGGCAGTAACAGCAGTCAATGTCGTCAACAACGATGTCGACAGCAACAGTAAAGTCAGCGGGTACTGCAGCGATGACTTCGAAAACAACGGCAAGCTGTTGTGAACAAGGACGTGAACAGCGACAGCAGTCACCGGATGTCGTCAACGAAACTGTACAATACAACAATACACACATTGTACATGAGTGTTACTGTGTATGTGTCAACCGTATATTCATACCACAATCCCAACTGCAGTGTCGTTATGTTTAGAAGAATGAAAGTTTACCAACGCATGCTGAACAATCACGTACATTTAAGATTAGCTTAAAGTGTAAGCTTAGCTGCGCACTAGTTGATCAAAACATGCTTCAACTGATCGGTTACTTAAACTTCATTTAGTTGTTGCCAATTTGCCATATCCTCCAAGGCGCCGCATACACTATTACATAGCACGCGTGTTTATTGTAAGCAATCGTCTACATCCAATGGATTATTTACTGGACGAGCTGTTGCACCAGACCTCCATTCTAACTTATAACTGAGTGCTGCACAGTGCATTTTGTGTAGTGATGAATGGGATAAGATATTGAGCATTGTAGAATTAGCGCTCACACTTGCTAGATATCAAAATCTGGAGTATTTGCTTAGCGGCAAACATTAAGAGATGTCCGCAATTACAAGGTCATGGACCGTACAAGACAGCCTACTTTGCACACATCCTGAAGTGCCTCATAATACAACGAAATGTAACATTTTGTTGACTATTTCCCGCACCTCTCCACAAACAGCTCTGATCTAGTGAAGTTAGCACATACACTATTGAATGACTGAACTGTTTTCGGTAGTTGTAGCAGATTTGTTATTATGATTAGTTTGGACAGAAACATTTTGAGGAATAACAGTTTGAACAAGCTGTGTGACCTGTTGTGGGGCCGCCATACTATACCCCCGCCTCCTGCGAGCCGCATCGGTAGCCCACCTCACACGGACCAGTGCATTGGGGAGCAGACTGCACAGCCGGCCACGTCATCGCTGCTCAACCCAGCGCCAATAGTACCGGTAGGCCCGATGCACGCGACACAGACACAGACAGACAGACAAATAGACGTCAGATATGAATCATGGCTTAATGCCCCCTAACCATAGGGGCGGGGGCATAATGAAGGAGAGATGGGAAGAAGAAAATCAGAGGAGATGCTGTTCAAACTCTGTTCAATTTATCCAATCCACCGAAGCCTGTCATCAGCCAAAGGAAGATGAGTGCAGTGACATTCAGTATTCACACCTCATATCATGAACATTCACATCTGAGGAGGCTGTGTATACCAGCAGCTTCAGTTCAGTCAGTAATACTACTGAACTGATACATGATGAAGCCTCAGACGCACCTGGTTGTTCGACTTGTACTGAGCATTGATACAGCACTGCTTGCACAACACGTGTCTGTAAAACTAGTTGCTGTGACGATGACGAAAGAATGCAAAGGTAGTAGTGGTAGTAGAACTGGTAGTGGTAGCTTGCTGCTTGTAGTAGTAGTTGTAGTAGTAGTAGTAGTAACAAGCTGTGTGGGATGCCACCACAATATGCCCCCACCTCGTACGTAAACATGACTTTTGTCGTTGTGACCTTGAAAGTGGTATCCGAGTCATGTGTGACGTGGGCTACGAATTTTAGTCTGCCTACGTCTGCCTGTTCTCGACTTAGGCCCGAGGTACGTGAGGCAAGACAGAGACACAACCACATTAACACAAACACACATGTGATACACACATATAGACACACAGATATACACACATACACACACACACATTGACAGACACACAGACACCTACCCACACCAACAAAAACACACACAGCAGTAGACACACAGATAGACTTCTTCACAGCCACACAGACAGACACATACACACACCAATACACACACAGTAGTACAAACAAGTGCTATTTAAACCTTGTGTCACATACGGGAATTTTTTTTATAATTTATGTTAGTGTTCACTATTCAACTGACTCTTTGGAAGCAGAAACCACAGCTGATGCTAACAAACCCGCACATCGCATATAGACGTAAGACAAGGTCACAGTGACAAGAGAGAAAGACACACACAGACACACAAACACACACACTCACAGACATAGAAATACACAGACAAACACAAAGATAGTTGTATACAGTGACATACAGACAGACATACCTATAAACATACAGACAAGATAGTACTGTACAGTGAAAACACACACACACACACACATACATACATACATACATACATACATACATACATACATACATACAGACACACAGTCATAAAGAGAAACAGAAAAGAGACTACTATACAGTACTAAAGATAAACGTAAAGGTCTGGACACTTAATATAGTGCCTCTTTGGAATGAATCACCCCACTGCAGAAGCACTCCAGTATGGCACGTGTTATCAAGTGATCTCACAGTTTTACCTGCACACCCACATGTTCATTCACGAGCGCAACAGAGCATACCTACCTTTGCTTTCCAAGTCGAAGCTCGTACTAGTTTATCGACCGTGGAGGGATAGAAGGCTGAGTTGACATGGCCAACCAAAGTGGACAGTACACAGTCAGCCAAAGAGTGCTACGCAACGATCATTGGTCTCTCCCACACTCACTCACTCATATGCACACACACACACACAGAGACAGACACACCGACAAACAAACAAACAAATCTCAAACACACAAACAAACACGGGTGCATTAACACTAGTCTGCGCCGGGGTGCTATGGCCAAAATCTCAGCTCCCTCCCCCACCCAGTGGGTTCGTTTGCATAAGTAAGTATGAAACTAAGTATTTTGTTCTACACACATTTCTGAAATTAAACATAATAAAAAATTAACACTTCCTGCAGTTGCGGACCCCTAAAAGCTGCGTGAGCCCCTAACTACGGGCCTGCAAACGAACAAGAGACCGGTGTATACTGAACTCTCTCTCTGTCACACACACACAAACATACAGAAACAGACAAAACACAAGAGTACACTGACAGACAGACAAAGAGAAAAAATACACATATACCTACACACATAAAAACACAAATACACAAACACACAGATAAGAAATTACTGTACAGAAACGGGCAGACTAACAAACACAAACAAGATACTAGCGTTTATAAGCCACAAAGCTTGTTTCGTAAGATATTTAAGTCTAAATCTAACCACCTTGTAACTGACGACAATCACGAAGACGTCACAGTGTCGGGAACGCCGACGTGAACAGCAACAGCAGTCAGAGCAGTCAGCGGGTGTCGTTGATGACGTCCACGCCAATAGCAAACTGAGCAGGTACTGCAACGACGACGTTGGCAGTATTAGCAGTCACAGAACAGTGACGTCAACAGCGACAATAAATTCAACAGATACTGCAGCGATGACGTCGGTAACAACGACAAGCTCTCGTGAACGACGGCGTGAACGGCGATACCAGTCAGCACGTGTCGTCAACAATACTCTACATTACAACAATACACACATCATAAAGTTATGTTACTGTGTATGTGTAGACTGTGTGTTTACAGCACAATCCTAACTGTAGTAGAACAATGAAAGTTTACCAACACATGCTCTTAAATGCACATGCAATATGTCAACCGATGTTTTCGACTTAATACGGATATTTAGTCCGGTGGATGAGCCAATATTGTTACCCATTGGTAACCGGGAACAAATTTGCTACAATTGAATTTTTGCATTAAAATAAAGATCTCTGTTTGTCCTACAACAATCTGGATCCCCGAATTTCTGAAATGATGGGCTAACTTTTGTAGAAACATAACTTTTTGCACTATTTTGTCTTGGCGTAAGCACACAGTCACTACGCTCGCGCAGTTTCCACGACTGTCATTTGGCCTTGCGCAAATCCAAATAAGTCAACAGGAACATGTATGCTGTGAAAACTCCTTATTACTTACAATAATAACTCAACAATACTCTACATTGCACTTCTGTTCTTTTGCAAAACTGGCCCAGAACTTAATTTGCTGTTGCTGATGCAACCTTAAAATGCTACTGGCACACGGAAGTTGAAAACACACTGCAACTTGGAGGTTGGTTAAGCACTGATGGAAAATTTGGCCATTTTTTAAGACCATTTGGCCTTACATTTTGCTGGACGCGGCCGTAAGCCACTAAAGCTAGTTGGAAACAGCCTGGCTGTCTCTTGTGCTTACAGTTGTTGGTAATGTAATTGTTGTTTTTCAATAGTTTTCCTAATTTAAAAGTTGTTTTGTCTGTCTCTGAAGGTAAGTCAATGCTGCGTTTGCATTGTGGAAATTATCCGGATGGTTTATTTCGGCATGCATTTCGCATAATAGTGTTTTGCAGCATAAAGCAACTGGAGTGTTTCAATGGCTTCGCATTACAGCGCTGATGTTTGTGTAATCTGCTGCAAGCAATATGCTGGAGACAGAAATGAAAAACTGGGACACGTGAACTTTAGGGGTCCCCGGCTGTTTACGCCTAACTCTAATGTTATGTGGATGAAATAGTTCCAGGTAATAGTGACTGAAAACCCCGAAAATTCAAAACTAAACCCATCCTTAACCCTAATGCTAACCTTATTACTAACCGTAACCCTAACCCTATATCCCTAACCCTAATTACATGCCTTTACGTTATGTCAACTTTATTACGCCATTAGCCCTGACGTCATTGGGGAGCCCTAATCTTCACTCTAGCCGTTGAGTGAAACACTGGATCACGTGTGCTGCAGTTGTACATCAATGTCATCGCCGCAGGTAAATCGGGTTGTGATAATTTACGAAATCTTCAGAAAAGTAACGAAAACTAACACTAACCCTAAATCGTATAAACCAGTTAGTTAGGGTTATGGTTTGTGTTTGGGTTAGTTTTCGGTAGTTTCAAGTAATTATCATAACCCTGCAAATCCAAACTGCAGCCTGAGCACCTTCCGCCTACTGAGACAGCTGCACATTTTCACATTCTCAGAGTTCATTTCCCTGTCGTGCAGTGGCAGACTTTGTTACCAGCTGCTCTGAATTCAGAGCACTGGGGATGGAAGTTGAAAGATGGCATGTATGTTACAGTACACACTGACATGCAGCCTGTACCTGAAGGTATGCTATCTGTCATAGCTTGCAAGTGCAAAACAACCCATACAGCTCACAGATTGCTTCATGACGTAAACATGGCATGCAATGTGTTGCTGCATATAAACACTGTTGTGGCGAAGAATGTGAGAATGTCAGTCAGCATACAAACACAAGTGAGACGTCTGATGGTGATGAAAGCAGTTTTGACAACGATGATGGCATAAAACTTGTTGATGAAAATGATGGCATTGTGAATGATGCATGGGATGATGAAGGATCATTGATTTTATTCCGGACTGAACAGTTTCATATCTTATTATGTCTCTTACTATCCATTTTAATCGCCATTTTCCAGGTGGACTTGGTTAGCCAGTACCAGAATGTCTTCATTCTGGATTTTATTGGAGCTAAGGGTGCTCGAGACGTGCAAAGTTCCCGCCAAAATACTGCCACCAACAAACCAACACGGTCAACACCCAGGTTTTAACAGGCCGGATGCACTTTCTGTTTCCCAATGAACAGTGTGAAAGCACTGAAGGTCTTTTGGTTATTTGTTTAGTTTGTGGCCCTAAGACAAGTAGTTTGTAACTTATCAGTTTCTGACCGTCATTAATACAGCTCTGTATATTGACTGACTGATGTTTCAAATGGTACATGTAGTTTTGTTACAGATAATTTCGTTGTTTCATGTATTGACACAGTTTCAGTGCATTAACTGCTTTGTCATATGTTCATGAGTCAAAATAAACGGTATGGTAATCTGGGTTCGATAGATATGAAATTTTGCAGTAGTACTGTAGTTTTTCCCTTAGGGCCAAAGGCTGAGAACGGGGATCGAGTTCTTGGGGAGGGGGCAGCAAGCCCCTCCCCAGAAGCTAGGGAGTCTATCGGAGCGCTGTGAGATCCCTAGTGGAGCCCCGACCACCCAATGGTTTTCGACTATATTCAGCATGCTGCAGGATAGCCTCTCCTAACACTAAGATATTGTTAATTGTGGATTACCAAAAAAATGATAATTTCTTATCACATTCAATCTTGAGTCAATTATTGTGCATTTGGTGATGCTGTATGATGTTCTTTAATATACGAGACTAAATTCACAGTTCAAAGTCGAAAGTGGTTGTCTTCACTACAGAGAAGAGGAGAGGTCATGGGGGGGGGGACTCGACACTTTGGACAAAATTCCCCCCTGAGAGATGTCTAGATAAAACACTGTCAGTTCTGTATGCTTAAAATTAAAATAAATTTTTTTTTGTGGAAATAAAGTGGAATGTGATACATCGTGCATGACTATACATGTTACTGCTGTTATCGTGTATTATTATGCCCCCGCCTCTAATAGGCGGCGGCATAAAGCAATGATGTTGTCTGACGTCTGATGCGTGACGTTTGTCGCGTACATTGGGCCGAAG
>Ga0209678_1000635_pt1 | contig 10330 bp, 6 predicted proteins | sample WorMetilvaeELBA1_FD_187404 | JGI IMG/M metagenome (GOLD analysis project Ga0209678, IMG submission 187404) | Marine gutless worms symbiont microbial communities from Max Planck institute for Marine Microbiology, Germany - Olavius ilvae ELBA.1... ...
TGATTTTGTATGTGCTTTTCAGTACAAACAGGATGCGGAGTTGTTTTATCAGCAGCTCAACGAACGTCTGGGAAAATTTGGATTAGAGGTTTCACCGGAGAAGACGAGGATTTTGTTGTTCAGCCGGAGCATGCTGAAACAAAGCGAAACATTCGACTTTTTAGGATTTGAATTTCGCCGTGCGATCAGCCGGAAGTTCAAGCTGATAATCCGAAGACGAACATCGCGGAAGAAACTCAGAGCCTCAATCGCCGCATTTACAGAATGGATAAAAACGAAACGTAACAAGAAGATTTCCAAACTGATGGCAACCCTAAGGGCCAAGTACCGCGGGTACTGGAACTATTATGGTGTTATCGGTAATTACGGTAGTTTGAAGACATTCTATTACCGGACAAGACGCATCCTGTTTAAATGGCTCAATCGGCGTAGCCAAAGATTGAGTTACAACTGGGCTGGATTCGAAGACCTGTTGAACCAGTTTTTGATACCTGCTCCGAAGATTACTGAAAAGTACCCAAGTAAGCAGCTGAAACTCTTTGTGTAACGCTTGTCAGTGCGTAAGTGAGCAGATTCGAAGAGCCCGGTGCGGTAGTACCGCACGCCGGGATCTGTGAGGGGGCGGCTGGGTAACTGACCGTTCTACCTTGATTCCTTTCAGAGAGGAGCACCTTTCGGACAAAAGCGGGGGCGCTTTGATGAACCGTGTTTCAAAGCCGGGGGCTGAGGAAACCATCCCGGCGGTCTTTGCGCAACTCGAAAAACAGATGATCACGGAGGCCCTTTAGAAAAACAAAGGCAACCGCGCCCACGCCGCTCGAAAACTCGGCCTCACCCGCCAGGGGCTGCTCAACAAAATTGCCCGCTACAAACTAAAGGTCTAAACGGAATACAATTTTAGAATTTTTTGAAATCAGCCGTTAGCAACGATGAATATTACAAACAGATCCAAAAAGAAATTAAAAACACTGGCCGCTGTTATAATTGTCGCGTGCCTATCTGCCGGTGTCTTTAACCTACTTACCGTGGAAATAGGGCCCGGTCCTTTTGCCCAGGGAGTGATAGACGGGTTTTTTGTTAGTTTGCTGATGGGAGGTTACTTACTATTTGTGGCCCAGGGAAACCTGGCCATTTTTTTTAGAACTCTTAACTTCACCACTACCCTGTTGATCAATTCAGGGGTATTCGTTTTTGTCTTTCTGATCGGTCGCTTTGTCGGGAACTATGTTACCCACCAAGATGTTGGATATATAATACGAGTGTTTTTCACAGCGAATTTCTATCACGCTGTGGGACTGGCCATATTCCTTTCGGTTAGTATCAATTTCGTTATACAGATGAATCGTCTGGTAGGGCAAAATGTGCTCAAAAATTTTATCAAAGGCACCTACCACAAACCCAAAGAAGAAGAGAGATTCTTTATGTTTCTGGATCTCGAATCATCAACAAAAATTGCGGAGAATCTGGGTGATAAGAAATTTCATTCTTTATTGAGTATGTTTTTCTATGATGTCACCGACGCTGTGCTTGAAACCGACGGTGAAATTTATGAATATGTCGGCGATGAGGTGGTCGTTTCTTGGAAAAAATCCAAAGGACTCAAAGATGACAACTGCCTGCGCTGCTTTTTTCTGATCAAAAAGCAAATCGCTCAAAATTCCAAAATATATTTAAGAGAATTCGGCCTGGTTCCTGACTTTCGGGCCGGGCTGCATGGCGGCACGGTGGTTGCCGGTGAGCTCGGGGATATACGCCAAAAAATTGCCTTTATCGGGGATGTTATCAACAGCACCGCCCGCATGCGTGATTACTGCCGGGAAAAGAACAGGCGTTTTCTGATGTCCGACCGCATAATAGATCAGATACAAATTTCCGAAAAGTTCGTGACAGAAGACATGGGGGAATTTCAACCGCGGGGCAAACAGCAATCATTCAAGATCTACAGTGTAACGGAAAAATAATCAGTCGCCCTCAGGACTCTGCTTTCTCCACCCTCGGCTACCTATCCTTGATTATTTCAAACCGGCTTTTAGAAGACCTTCAATGATTTTTTGGCGGTCGGCCGGGTTGCGAAAGGCAGTACCGTAAGATTCGCTTTCCCACAACAATTTTTCTTGTCGGACCAAGCTATGTACTTGTGATATGTTAACAAACCTTGCAATCATAGTCGTTTTTCGGGCTTAGACCACTCTTTTCAGTGGCAAAAAGAGGGGTGTAAGGATTATGTATGGCTATGGGCTCGGACCAAGCTGAATGCCCGCTAATTAAGGATTTACGCCAAAAATAGCCCCCTATTTTGGGCTTAAAATAATGTTTTTGACACCAAAAAGGACGGTTTAAAAAAAGGCATCTCCTGATATAAATTAAGCAGGCTTTCCCCCTTAAATTTACCTTTTTGAGGGTAAAAAGGGCGTTCTAAGGCCGAAAAACGGTCTTGATATTAAGCTCATGCCTTAATTACCGGCGCTCTGCCTTGGTCCGACCCCAGCACCCTTTGACAGAGCATTTTCATTAAAATTTTATTGGCGTTTTAGGCCGGCCACATTAATTTAGGGAATTCTAAGGGACGTTCTATCTTTATATTTTGAATCTAAATATATATATGGAACGGACGTCCTCATTTTTCTCTAAAATTATATGGGACACAGATTTATGCGGATGAACACAGCTGGCACCTACGGATTCAGTAAATCGGAAATATTGGCTGGGAATATATGTTGACACATCTTGAATAGCGAATTTACTTCATTGCTAAATTTGCTTAGCCTCCAAGCGGGAATTCTATGGTACAAAAGCTTTAAAGTTTATAGAATTGACAATTTTTTGGGTTAAGCCATATCGGTATTCAGTTTATTTTTCATTGTCTCTTTTCGCACGACAACAAACAGAATATACTTTAAAAATTGAGAACGTCCCCAAGATTCCACGGCTTCTATGGCATCTCGCCCTTTGGCTCGAAGCCTCAAACGTGCTTTCAGATTTTCAATAAAGGCCTTGCTCCCACCGGCTATACTGTATGTCCACACCTTTCTCTGGCCTGATACAGCCACTGCATATATCGACGCCGATCTTTTGAAAATTTGAGAAGGAATTCTTGTTTGTGGCATCGGCTTGTCGGGTCGAAGCCGAAGGCGTAGCCTGATGTGTGATTTACCCCGGTAAACTCTTTTTTCTTTGTTTATTTGGGGTGTGCCAGACGTACCCCGGAATAAAATGTCTTTCTGCTCTCTCCATACGTCTCAAGTAAAAGCCGCATTTTTACCCTTAAAAAGTTAAATATAGGCCCGTTTCAGAGGCCAAAAAACGTAATTATCTGTTCCATTTCAGCTACTTCACGTGGCGACCCCCAGGGAGCAGATTTTCTGAAGGCGATTCCAATAAGAATGCAGTCGATGTTAAATCTCCAACTGCCTTCGCTTTCACCAATATTTAATATTTAAGACCAGACCCCTTTGTCTTTCCTTTCGGTATTCTCATAGCGGCGATAGTGGCCCTCTTTTTGATCGTATATTTTGTTAGAAGAAGAAAGCCTGCCAGTTAATTTAAGCAACAACTATCGAAAGGAAAATCAAAGCCAAACTGAGAACTTAGGCAATGGTCCGCAAAGCCTGATAATATAATAGTTGAATGTATACTTAAGCTTGAATAGTGAATAATAAATATAGATTAAAGCCTTATAAATTATTCACGCTTTGATCCCATATTTCTTTAGTCTTTACCAAGGTAATGGCAACCACGGCGAAATATTGAGGCGTTCGAGTTGGCCGCTGACTTCATGAACCAAGTAAGAATCAACGATAATACCATTTTCAACGTGAATAACCTGACGTTCAAGTGTACCATCAGCCAAGGCTTGGGACAAGGCTTCAGCTAATCGCGGACGAGACATACGACCATGCGGCTTGCGCATGAGTTCAATCCAACGACGAATACCGCGGTTTCTTAGCTGTGTTGCTCCTAAAAGCTCAAGTCCACCTTCTGGTTTTACTTCTACTACCCGAAAATTATTCGTTCTCGGATTCCAGTAAAGCCCATCCGGTCCAATACTTTCGGTGGCAATAAACGGAACGCCCTGTCGTTGCCACATTCTAATAATATTTCTGGCCACCTGCAATCGAGCAGGATCAGGAACCTTGGTCCCTTGCATCAAACGTAAAAGCTCATCAGCATCCACGCCCAGTAGATCCGCGAATTCATCGTGTGTGCGTCCAAAAAGATCTATGACCTCTTGTACCTCGTGCCAATTGGCCATCTCATTGGGAAGAATTCCGTCAACTTCAATAGCCCGATTGAACCCATCCCTTGAGACAGCCTCATGTGCAAAGCGTTCCCGTTCAGTTCCTTCTATTTTATAACGGCGGGCAATAGCGCGATTTTCCGGATTAGGCAGATGGCCTTGGCGGATCCCTTGTCGCCATTTATCCATTTCAATCCGCCATCGTTGTATCTTCGCACTCCATTCACTGATACGAAACGTGGCATCCACAATCGCCTCTTCCGCGGCAACGATTCGTTTTTCATGGATTCGAATGCGTCGTTGAAGTTTTCGTTCGCGCTCTATGAATTCTCCGGTAAGCTCATCACCGCGTGTTCCTTGTTCATCAAAAATCTGTTGATATTCTTTCTGAGAAATTTCTCCGTTTTGATAGCGCCGCTCTGCTTCTCTTATTCTTTCTCGAATTTCATTACTCTTGGCTTGGTGATTTTGACGTAATTCGGTAAGTTCATTTTGTCGATTTCCAAGATTTCGTCGATGTTCAGGGATGGCGCGTTTCTTTTGAGCGATTGTATTTTCTCCATTTTCAATCACACGCTCCGCGTCCAAAATCGCTCGACGTCTTTTTCCAAATTTTTGTTGAATAATATCAGAGTGCTGTCCGGAGAGCATTTCATACAAAGAAGACACATCCCCTTCATTTACCATTTGAAGCCATTCATCAAGTTCTAGTTGGAGTTCTCGAACCTCTGCCGGTCCTCTGCGATTTATTTCATATTCAAGCGAGCCAAGCTCTCGTTCTGTTCTTTGAAGCAGACGTCGTTGTTCTTGAATGGCGGAGTGTAAATCTGCTTCCCTCTGCTGAAATTGCACTAATGCTTGATTGCGACGATTTTGCAGCTCATTCATCTGACGGCCATGATTTTTCCTTGCGTGTGCTGCGGGATTTTCCAGTGATTTATATTCCAGTTCGGCAGCACGTACCTCTTTATCAATTTGGCGAAGAAATTGGTGATTTTCCTGACGGGCTTCACGCAGTTGTGTTCGGTGTTCTTCGAGTGTTTCTCTTTGGCGATTTAAGAATTGTCGTTTTTGTTCGATTTGTTTGGGACCTTCAACCTCAATTATTCGCCTGCGCGACTCAATAATCTGACGACGTAATAGAATTTGCTCATCGACCCGCGGGCGCACAATATCGTCTCTTAAAAGGACAATGCGACCCCTTGGTGGTGTTAGACGAACTCCTGAGACAGTTCTTAATCGGTTCATAGCCCGGGCATATAAATCCGGTCGAACCATTTTGATCGCTGTGATCCCTATAGGTACAAACGTTAGCCCAACATCTACCCCAGCAAAAATCTTATCTTTACTGCTCGCCCAACGCCCGTCGGGAAGTCGCCCGCTGTACAAGGTATAGCCACTCATTACCGGTGCAATCAGCATCTCGGGTAGCTGCTTAATGACTGCATATGGGACATTCTTTAATGACTCAAACAAATCAGAAATAGATTGAATTGGCCTTTGTAAATCTTCACGATACAATTTGCGTGCATATTGCCAAGCATTCAACAGATAATCTCTTTCTATGCCATAGGCATAATGAACGATGGAATTTTTCAAAGCATAAGGAAGATCCTTATTTGCCATTTGACGGAACACTTTGGCGCCTAAAGCATCAACCCGGTTTTGGATCAGTTCCAGATACGCTTTAGCAACAGCCACCAGGATATAAGCATTTAAGCGAGGTTCACGTTCAATAATGCGAAGGGCCCGATTCAGCATCTCCAGCTTTTCCCCAAATTCCAATCTGGCACGTTGATCCAAATTTCTCTTCTCGAGTGCTTGCTGAAATAGTGCGTAGTAATCGCGGATTGTCTCTTCTAGTTCATCCGCGATTTGATACATTCGGTTGGGACTCACAAGTAAGCTGGTCAAGCCATTTTTATAAATAACTTTGATCGTGTCGCGGTTTCCATCTGTTTCAATTTCCGGAAATTCTAACATGGATCCCGATGCGGTAACCTTGACTGCATCTCCTCGACTCTCATAATACCCTATTCCGCCACCAACGTGTTCAACTTGTTCTAGCTCAATGTTGGTTGAATCTGTTTTTGATTTGATATCAACGTTAATAGATTTCGGATATTCTTTTCTATATGGCGAATCAAATACGCGGATTTTGAAAGATCCACCGTGAAGTATTCGCGACAAACTCTCTGCATGAGGACTATAGTTTTTAGACATGTCTTCTTCTGGATCGAAAAGTTGCACAATTGGCGGCCGATGTAACGTAAATGAGATTTCATCAGATTCATGAAACTCATGTGACAATTCAGTAGCAGTTGCGAAAGCGCTAACTTGATATTGGCCTGGATCGAGTTCGGCTAGAATTTTTGAATTATGATCTTGGATCACATACGCTTCATGGTCTGGTGAATATAGAATTTCGATGAAGGTATGATTGCCTTCATCTCTGCTTCCTATACCGACAGATGTAACTTCAGGCGCTACACTGAAAAGTTCACTACGTCCATTTGAACGTGTGATGAAAAATCGGAAATCTTCCACGTGATTTTCATAGGACGGGTAGATTCCGGCAATACGCACATCAATCTTTATGGGTTCGCTAGATTCAAACTCTAATTCGTCGCGATTCGCTTCAATATTTACATTATGAATTCGAACATCTGTCGCCATGGCCCAATGGGATTGCTTGCCAAAGATTGCAATAAATTGATCACCAGGGTGAATAATACGGTTGTAGATATCAGGTTCGAATTCCGAGGAGGCCGATTCCTTTATATCAGGTGGGTAAACTGTAATTGCCCTTGTTTTATAAACATTTGTTTCCCCCGTGGGGTGAAGTTCTAGTTCATCATAAGGATTTGATTCATTGAACTCAGGTGGGGTCGTTTGCTCAGGTTCTGTCACCTCTGGCCATTGGTAACGAATATACTGGAGGTTAACTTTTTCTTCATTTAGTTCTTGTGGTTGTTTGTATCTGAGCTCAACATGAAAACCATCTCCTAAGGGGGAAAGCACTGTTGGCTTATCGGGTGTTTGATTGCGATCGGTATTAGCTGAGATAATTCGAACTGTAGGTTGATTGTCTTCTTTTGCGAGAACATAGATGGAATTACTGTATCCGCTTCCAACCTGTATAGTAATATTGTCACCGGGCTTGGCAATGATCTGTTCTTCAGCGTCTATATTAAATTGGTATTCACTTGTGACTAATATTCCACCCTCACCCGATCGCCAGTCCTGGCGATGATCTCCCGGCTGATGATGGGTTGACAATTGGACGCTTCGGCTGTAATTTCTTGCACGGATATTACTGCCAACTATAATGGACCTGTGTCCTTCTGGTGGGAGGTACCGAATCCAGAACTTTTCTCCCAATTTAATGGAGTTGATCTCAAGATTAAATGTTTCATCCATAAATAACAAATTCCGCTTCGAAAGTCGGGTATAGTACAAAGGGGTGGTCTCTTCAGTAGCAATATAAAAGCAGCGCAAAAAGTTGTTATTATCATCCCGCAGTATCACATATTCACCCCTCTGCATTGTGCCTTCAATCTTCTGAAGTTCACCAGTAATTTGGCCCGAAAATGATACATATTCCATAGGGCATTGATCAGAATACTGCGGGTCATCCTGCCGGACCGCAGCACCGAAGGTAATCCGGTTATCGTTAACCAGAATATTCTCCAGTACAATGTCTCCAAGGGTAAAACCGAGAGATTGGGCTTTTTCTGAAATCTCAACCAGATATCCATTGGTGATGCCTGCTTCAGATTTTCGGATCTCGACGACCAAATTTTGGTCCTGATGATTCCAGCTCCCAAACAGATCATCCGTCTGTAGTGATTCAGCCAAGGGGGTGTATCCGAATACCACCGCGTATAGGTAGCATAGCAGCATTATCCACTTCATGGCTTAACCTCCTTCATAGTGGAATGCATCGCTTGGATGCACACCGATGATTTAATTATCTCCAAGACGACCATCGATCGTCTTAACTCGACGGAGTTTCACCGTTGTCGTGTGGGCTTGACCGCCGAATGAGAACCGGACTGTTTTGGCAACTCCAGTCTTACGTAACATGTTCAGAAGGTCTGTATCCCCTAAAACGATGCGTCTCTGGTTAATATCTTCGATTAAAAGCTGGATTTCTCGGCTTGCTTGCTCCATAAACTTCCGGTTCTTTTCCTGGACTCTGGAAGTCGTAACTGGTGCGGCATACTTCAGTACATAATTTGGATGTGTCTCGGTTTTCAGACGAGGTTTCTTTGCACGTGCCTCTAACACCATCACGAAGTTCTCCAGCTTGGGCATGATGCACAAACGAGAGATGGCTTGTCTGTCTACAGTAAACTCTTTAACCAACAACTTTTTACCATCTTCGGATCTGGCTTTGTTATATCCTGCAGCTAGGAGTGTTTTAAGACTAAATTTTTCCCCGTATCGGCCCTCAATGATCTCAGCAACATTGTTGACATGCCCTACAAGAGCATTACCGGGAATCGTATGGACGTCTACATCACTTAGCCGATCAGTTTGGCTGGCTGGATACACCAAGTTAACACAACCTTTTTTATGCTCCACCTCGAAACTAATTACCGTGCTCATTTCTGATTGGGCTGAAGCCATGGCGCTCCAAAAAATCAGTATACCGGTAATGATATATAGAAAAATTATTTTTTTCATGCTAGTCTCCTTTCGAATGTGGTTATATGCTCATGTTTAGAGAGTAATGCGAATTGATTCCTAAAAGTCTTACGTACCGCTTTATATTTCAAACGCTATGCCAGAGGCTATTTCGTACGGAAAAAATGTGGAATGACGACCATATTATTCTGATATAACGACATATAATTTCTATCGACCTGATTCTCTGGGGAGACAGAACATAAGAGGAAGTGGTAGCTTCTTGTGAAGTTAATATACACTTTGTGGTACTTGATATAAATTAAATTGACAGAAGTGTTCTGCGGCCTGATAGGAACTTGCTTTTTCGAAGCGGATGAATCGAAAATGGTCAATTGTGTAACTGCATCAGCTTTGGCCCAACATATTGAGGCACCAATTAATCGGAACTAGTAGCTATTCTGGTAACGAAAGCAAGCTTTATTGTTAACATCGATTTTTTGACGTGGATTTGGTCATTTAGGCAATTTGGGGCATAGCTCACCAATCTGTCTTTCTCCTTAAATACATCTTTTCGACGGTAAAAATGCTATTCTAAGGCCAAATATTGGCCTTGTTTTTAGGCGAATACCTCAATAGTCAACGTTCTACCTTGGTACGACCCCACAAGGTTGACAAGCTTAAGGTGAGACCACACAGGTCAATCAATCGGAGGGTCATCCCAACAACGCCCCCTGGCGCACAATCCAAACAGGAAGCCTCCAAAAGGGTGGGTGTCAAGGTAATGGATGTTGGTTTTTGGCCCGCCAAGGTTTAAGTCCCGCCCATCGTTAGGACCGGAGCCGGCTCCGCCTAGGCTTGAAGAGCAGAGGGGTCGCGTCTTCATTCTTCACCTAGTGTCAAGAATGAAGACGCGACCCCTCTGTTTTTCAGTGTCTGTTAATTGGGCGCATGGCGACATCACCTCAATAATTCTCAAACCTTATGACTTGAATCTCTGCTTTCAAGCTGCATATCGAGAGTCACTTTTTCCGGGTACAGTCTCGCAAACAGAGCGGATTCGTAACAGTCATGTCTTCAGGTTTTGTGCGAAAAAAACAACCTTGCGCCAAATCGAGAATTGCTTAAGGCCCGCAACATTTTTCCTTGTGGTGATAGTAAGAAAGCTGAATGGTGTCCGCACCAACTATCTTGATGATTGCTGTGTCCGAAGAGCGGTGAACGAGGTAACCGAAAACCTGATCATTCTGACCGATTATTTTTCTAACCAAAGTGAAATTATTTATTTTGCCGGCTGCCAACGTGTCCCCAGTTGTAATTTCGACCCATCGCTTATCTAGTGCCTGAACGAAAAGTGGCCGTTTTTCCAGTTAGCCCGGCCGCTAATTATCACTCATTAAATTACTGCCGTTCAAAACGATGGCGAACAATAGCAAATCAATATTTAGCAGCGTTTTCTCTAAA
>Ga0209678_1000637_pt1 | contig 10317 bp, 4 predicted proteins | sample WorMetilvaeELBA1_FD_187404 | JGI IMG/M metagenome (GOLD analysis project Ga0209678, IMG submission 187404) | Marine gutless worms symbiont microbial communities from Max Planck institute for Marine Microbiology, Germany - Olavius ilvae ELBA.1... ...
AACCTTATCGTTATACCGGGACTGTATTGTGGAACTAAAACACTACGAATTTACCCAATCACTTGGATATAATTATCTACCAGACCGACGGCATACCAAACCGATGTAACTACAAAAATCGCGTTATTTGGACTAAATCACATACCAGACCGGATCGAAGTGACTACAACACCCGAAAGTTTGGCTAGGACTGACCACCTTTTCCCGAGTCGCAGAAAACATCACCACAACAGTGACATTCTAAACAACAATGCTGCACTATTAATTAACCATCTACATATACGCATAACATCTTTCTCAATTCTTTTAGAAACCCTTATAAGGTTTCGGTGACGAACTTTGCGGTTTGAAACTACGTTTGCAACTACATTACTGTTTAGAAACATTACATATAAGTACACTTCTCTTACATTTTATATTTATAAAACTGCTTGGGACGAATAACGGTTTCAACTGTCTCTCGGATTAGGTTCCGAGTCATTACTAGATCGCTCATGTCAGCGACAACCGACATCAAAATTACATTCAAACAAATTAACTTAAACGTATTTACAATAACGCTAACTAACATATTAGCCACAAAGTTCAAACATTTACATTCTACACAACAACCATTATAACTAATAGAATAGGTGCGGAAACGTCAACTAGCTGCAACAGGAAGCTGTGACTCCGTCACAAGACCCCCTCGGTCGAGGAAGTCGACGTCCCGACGACTTGACTCATCAGTTTGTTCGAGAACAGAGAGCTTCAGAGATGACGACGGACGTAGATGACGACTGCACGCGATGATGACCCCACTTCTGACGTCAGAATCATGCCGTCGTCGTTGTCGTCATCGTGAAGTCGTCAAGGACCGTAGCGTCGCTGTAGTGTAACCACGCCGGATGGTGGCTACGACACGGTCAACACCAATGACGCGGCATCCGATCCAGCCATCGAAGCTGCTCGCGTGTAAGTTCCCGGTCCTCAAGACGGCTCCATTGGTCCAAGCGGTGATTGGCGTTTGCCAGAGGTCGTCTGTTGGCATCGTAACGTTCATGACGACGATTACCGTAGTCGTCCCGACGAGATGAGCTGGCAAATGATGTGGTCACCGGACGGCTGGGTCTTGAGTGATACGGTGTCGCACGTTGATCCTGATTCGGCTTGTGTGGAATCTTAAAACTCGACAGACTGTTGGCGTTGGCACCGGTAGTCAGCTCCTCTTTCGATGACTTCTCATCGACAGTTGGAAGAAGGTTCTTTGACTGCTTCGGTGAATTGTTGTTGTATTTGCGGCGTCGCTCACCATCATCACACGCCCTTTTCAGGTTCTCTTTTGACTGTTTAGTGCAGCCACCTGGCTCCTTTCGCAAAGACCCGACATCATCCTCCTTCCTCCTGGGTTGACCACCTATTTCAGTTTCCTTCTGTTGACCACCGACACCTGGCCCGACACCACCCCCTGCACTCTGGCCAACATCCCCCAACCGAACAGCATCCCCTCCACCCCGCGACTGACCACCGTTCATCGACCCGACAACATCCGGTCTGCGCACTGACTCGATCCTCTCCCCACTCTGCGGCTGATTATCTGGTTCAACATCGTCATAACCTTCTGACTGACTACTATTCTTGACATATTCTTCCTTCTTCTCGACACTACGCTCCGGCTTCTTGTCTTTCTTTGTTCTGACCATACGAGGTCCATCAGCGGTTCTGGCTATCGTCGGCACCTTAGTAGCGAGCCTTTCCTCATCTGCTGGATACTCCGGTGTCTTTTCCAGCGAAGGCTGTGGAGATGGATGCAGCTGAATGACTGGTTCGCAACACATCTCACTGCTTGACTGTGCACGGTAAGGAGTGCTCAACGGTGTCAAACAGACAGCTAATGGACGTGACAACTCATGGAGGAGATCACTGTTGACGTCGTGAACGCACAGCAGATCAGCGAATGTCTTGGGCGATGACGGGCTTATAGCTCCAACAATAGAATCGCACAAGCCTGACTGCGAGGACTGATTCTGATCTTTCGGCTTGTGTGCTGGAGATACAACCGGTCCCGCAGCAACGACGCTGCCAAACTCGTTCAGCTCTGCCTCCCCCGCATCGACCACTGGCACAGACGGCACTACAAGCGACGATGAAGACACCGACGCCAGCGCCACAGACATGAGCACATCGCTAACGGGTGTTGACCCCATCAGAGGAGCGTCAACCGCCTGGCTCGTCGGCACCGCATCATTTGCAGTATCGCAGGTTTCCGCGTCTGGCTGAAGTGTTTCCGCTTCCAGTTGAACACCGAACTCGCGCTGCATCTGTGTACATGCGAAACGTGAACTCAGTGGAACGGGCAACTCTCGGTTGAGCAAGAAGTTGGATACCGGCGAATACGCTTCACGATCTTCAGTTGATGAGGACGAGTCGCGAGAATGCTGATTGTCGCAAGCCGTGTTTGCTGAATAATCGGGTTCCACCGCACTGAGACCGTGGGTCCAGCGAACCAGTGACTTCTTTGCGAGTGAGGCTCGAACATCATCTGCACCGAGAACAGCGTCGCCATGTGTGGCTGCTACTTTCTGAGCTGCTGTGAACGCTGAAATGACAATCGGCATACGCCAAGCCTCTGGTATACTCGGAAAGTGGTTGCTCAAATACTGCGAAAGCGATGGTAAGTTTACATGTTCACAACGCCTCAGCATGCACAGAACAGCATTTCTGATGTACTCCTCCGACGGTAGACTGGTCGGCTTGTTTGGTGCTTTCCTGAATGGCCGTGGACTGCGAGAACGAGAGGTTCTGTCAGGATTCGGTGATTGCTGACGCACCGTCCTTGTCATCGCCACGTCCTCGGAATCAGTCAATTCAGGATCGCCGTGCCATCTCTTCATGTGACGACTCATGTTGTTAGCCTTCACGAATTCTCCACAAGCGCGGCAATGCTGGTCAGCATACGGCATCTTGTGACGAATCTCACTAACTGCAACAAAAATTTAGAGTAATTTATTCATTACTCGAAATTCTCTTTTTGTAGCAGAAATTATACTCGAAATTTAATCATTAACTTCATTCTTTTCCATCATTTCAAGAAGAAAGGGATAGGGAGGTGGAGACAAAATATTTGGTTGCGTTCTGACAAACAGACCACCATGATTAAATGTCTCCCGTCCCGTGCCTTTCATGAGACTAACTCAATCTACTGCGAATTTCCAGACACCCATGACTCAGGTGCCTCTCCGTAACATTTCTTCAATTTGTCGACATGCACGACGAACGGTTTGGACTTGGCTGTCTTCTGAAGAACACAGTTCACTGGCTCGATCATCCGCACGACCAAGTATGGACCAATATACGATTTCTGCCATTTTGCTGACCTCGACTGATATCGTCTCGGGTAATGGTAGAACACCCAATCCCCAACTTTAAACGGTTCTGTCTTGACTCTAACATCGTAATGTCTCTTTCGTCTCTCAGCACTAGCACGTAGGTGTTTACGAGCGAGCTGATATGCTTCAGTTGCACTCTGATGCAACTTGATTAAATAATCGTGCGCACTCATGCCTTCACCGGATTCTTCTGGGGGTAAACCCATCACCAGATCAATGGGCATTCTAACCTCATGACCCAAGAACAACTTGTTTGGAGTCATGCCGGTAGACTCATGAGGTGTAGCTCGGTAAGCTGCTAGCACAAGCGGCAAACGCTCATCCCAATCGCGTTGCGACTCACTCACTACCTTGCCAAGCATCGAATTTAGTGTTCTATGAAAACGTTCCACAACTCCATTACAAGATGGATGATATGCAGTAGTCCTTAGCTTGTCAATCTCCATCCACTTCATTAACTCTTGAAACAACTCCGACTCAAACTCAGACCCTCTGTCTGTTAACAACTGTTGTGGAGCTCCGAACTTCGAGAATACGTGTGTCATGAGTGCACGAGCAACTGTAGGAGCTGTGTGATTCCTCAGTGGGATTGCCTCAGCCCACTTCGAGAAATGATCCACTAAGGTTAAAATGAACTGGTTAGACTTAGATGAGCGAGGATGTGGTCCTGTAATGTCTACACTAACGCGAATCCAAGGTTCCCCAACCATTGGCGTACAAAGAGCAGCCTTTCTTGGCACAGTCCCCCTATGATACCTTGCACAGGGTTCACATTCTTTCAAGAATGTATCCAGATCTGATGACCAAGTTGGCCAGTACGCTCTTGATTGAATGGAGGCAGCAGTCCGTCTGCGTGCCAGGTGTCCTCCAGTCATTCCTCCGTGAATGACATACAGGAACTCCTTCCTTAGCTTCACTGGCAGAATTACTTGCCAAACCTCTGATAACCCATTAGGAGACTCAAATCTTCTCCGTAGGATTCCATTCCAGATTTTTAACCTGGGCCACATACCCCATAACACTCGAACATCATGAGATTGCAATGCTACAGAATCCCATGGAGGTTTCTCATGAGATTGCTTCATCAAGTTGAGAATGCAGGATATCTCTGGATCATTTTCCTGAGCAGTACGTAAACCTTCCACGGACCAATACTCGATGACTGAATCATTTTCATCGGTAGAATTTGGCGTGGAGACGGTTTGACTGAAAACTACATTCTGCTCGTTTTCAGCGGACACAGACATCACCGTATGATTTCCTTCAGCATTCTTTACTTCCTCACTTTGGCGACATGCACACGATGCAATTCGACACGGACGTCGAGATATGGCATCAGCGTTTCCATGTTTGACCCCTGGTCTGTGTTCGACCTGGAAGTCATACTCTTCCATGACCTCGAGCCATCGTGCTTGCTGACCAATAGGATCCGGAGTATGACGAAGCCAAGTGAGTGGTGCATGATCAGTCCGAATCTTGAAATGTCGACCCATCAGATACTGCTTAAAGTATTTGAGTGAGTACACAATGGCTAGTAGTTCCTTCCTGGTAATGCAGTAGTTCACCTCTCGCTTGTCAAGTGTTCGACTAGCGTAAGCGATTACCCTCTCTACTCCGTCCTGCACCTGGGAAAGTACTGCTCCGATCGTTTGGTCGCAGGCATCAGTATCTAGAACAAAGTCACCAGTGTCATTCGGCATAGCTAAGACAGGAGGTAATGTGAGAGCGTCTCTGAGCATCTCAAATGCCCTCTGAGTCTCCTCAGTCCATATAAAGGGTTGATCTTTCTTGGTTAGTGCATGAAGCGGTGCTGCGATGTTTGCGTATCCTTTCACAAATCGTCGATAATATCCAGCTAAACCCAAAAACGACCTCACCTCTTTGACTGAAGTTGGTACTGGCCACTCTGTCACTGTTTTAATCTTCTCAGGATCAGTTGCTATACCGTCGCCGGACACCACGTGTCCAAGGAATGACACTGATCGCTGCAACAAGGAACACTTTTCTGGTTTAAGTTTAAGTCCAGCTGACCGCAACCTTCCCAGAACTCTTACTAGTCTTTCCAGATGCTCCTCAACTGTCCTCGAAAAGACAATGATGTCGTCGAGATAGACGAGGCATACATCGAGATGTAATCCAGACATGACCACGTCCATCAATCGTTGGAATGTCGCTCCTGCATTGCAAAGACCGAAAGGCATCGTACGATATCTGTACATTCCTCGCGGACAAATGAACGTTGTCTTATCTCTGTCTTGAGGCGATACTTCGACTTGATGATATGAACTTCGCAAATCAAACGTACTGAATAGTGTAGCAGAACTCATTGCGTCAAGACAATCATCAATTCTTGGTAACGGATAAACATCTCTTCTGGTGACTGTATTCAGCTGACGATAGTCGATACAACATCTATAAGATCCGTCTTTCTTTTTCACTAGAACCACGTTGGAAGCCCAGGGGCTCGAGGCTGGCTCAATTGTACCCTGACTTAACATGTTATCTACATGTTCAGATATTGCTTCCATGTGAGCGGGAGGATAGCGTCTCAATGGTTGTCTAACAGGTCTAGCATCACCCGTGTCTATATGATGCATAATAATGTTTGTTCTACCAAGATCGTTTTCATTCTGACTGAAAACATCAGCGTGTTTCATTAATATGCTCTCAAGTGTTAAACAAACACCTTCTGGAATTGAATCGTCCACGTCATCAATCAACTTCTGCAGAAAACTAGGAACTGAACTGGCGTCACTCTCAACTTGTTTTACCTTAGTCACATCTGAGTTAAGCTGAACTATCTCCTTTACAACTTCAACCTGTTGTAAATCAGTTATCACTGTGTCAGGTTTCAGCGAGATAGGTTCTTCTTTGACGTTCATAATCCTAACAGGTACGTCAGTCCACGAATCTCGCGGAATCAGAGTACGTGATACGTGTAGTCCGTCTTGATGTGACAATTCAGTGCTCCAATCATCATCATTGAACTCAGTTGGTAACCTTCGAAACTGCACCTTAGTCGGCACTATTGCCTCTGACCTAGCAGGTATGACGACATCCTCTTGCAATACAACGCGTCTGCACCAGCGACGTTTATCAGGTCGAGAACGTAACAGATACGACTTATTAGCAATCCATATTATGGACTTGTCGAAGTCCCATACTGCCTTGTTTTCTACTAAGAAATCGATGCCTAGCATTGGCTCTGACACGTGCTCTGACACCAGTCCCGTTATCCGTGTAGCATACTGTCCAATATTAACTGGCAGATCGACTTCTCCCAGGATTGGTATCGCTGTGCCATTGGCTGCCTTCAAAGTCCTTTTTGTTTTTCTCACCATTGTGGAGTCAACAATATGCTTAGGAAATAGACAAACTTCCGACCCTGTATCTAAGAGACAATCGTACACTCGGTGTCCAATTGATACTCGCAGATAAGAATCATGGTTGATGTGCGATGATTGTACAGTTTCACTAGCTCGCCGTAAGTTGGTACCGTCGTCACTATAATACTGAATTCCGGCATTGGTCTGAACACGTGGCTGAGTACAAACTCTAGCGAAATGTCCTACCTGACCGCAATTATAGCAGTTGCCGGTGAATGCTCGTTGCCTTTCAACTACTTGTGGATAAAGAGGTCGAACTGGCGGTATCGGTACAGATCGAAGTTGCTCGAGGTGACGAAGCCGTTCGACTTCTTTATTAAGAGCATCATTCTCAACCGTAATTTTCTTCGTGTTAGCCTCAGCGGTCTGCTGTGCCAGTTCGAGTTCATGTACTTTCTTCAACAGCTCATCTTTCCATGTATTGTCATTACTCACGGTAGTAGCACAAGCTCGCTTCTTCTCGTTTTTCTTGTTTCTGTTCTTCGAACTGTTTGACTGGTTGCCACTGAGTTGCTGTTGAGCTTGTTCGGATTGTTCGAGACACTCCCGTTGTGACCTTTGTAAGCCCCTTTCAATCTTGGCCACTCTTTCTTCTAGAGAATTAGACCTTGACGCTGACGACTCTGTGATCTGTCTAGACAGGCGCTGACGTCTCTGCCTAACTGCACTTCTGAACACTTCAAGGCGCTGAGCAGACTTTAGAGCTGAATCCAACGTCTGAGGTTCATTCTCTCTGACCTTCAACTCTAATTCTGGATCATCAAATGCGCAAATGAAATGTTCTTTAGCTAAACGTTCGGACATATCTGACCTGTCACCCGGATATGCCAACATCATTAGGCGTCTGATATCTTGTGCCAGTTCTCTAAGAGCTTCGTTGGGTTTACGTCTACGACATTGTAACTCTGCCTGGTACTTTTCTTCCATGTCCAAGCTCCCAAAACGTGAACGTAACCTTGCAATTAACTGCTTGAACGTCATCTCTTCAGTTCCCCATAACATCCGAGCTGCAACTCCTGTCAATGACCAACGTAAGTAGTGAAGTTTCTCTGAATCATTCCAGCGATTGAACTGAGAACAGTTGTCAAATTGTACTAAGAAGGTCTCGAAACAAGTGGTGCCATCGAACTTCTCTGGTTTCATATTACCTGCTAATTTTTGACGACCGACGCATCGACTTCTCGATTTGTCTGACGACGAAGAACGACGTCTATGTCCACGATCATTTCTCCTGTGTCGTCTGTCATTACTCAAATCAGCATCATTACCATACCATAAGTCTAATTCGTGTCCTCGAGAGTTCAACTTCTCGTCTGCTGAACTATAATTTTCTTTAGACGAAGCGCGTTTCTTTTGCCTTATTCGCGGCACAACTTGAGTTTCGGCGTAATTAAACCCATCTTCGTTGCGACGATTCTGTCGACGTCTTGAAAGTGAAGTCTCGTCCACATCTATCTCTGAATCACTAGAACGAGCGACATACTTAGCACGCCTTGAACGCTGTTCACGACTGATCTGACGATCCGCCAAGTTGTGTTCATTGCAAACCTTGTTTCTAGCGATCCCTGTTGATGGTCCAGACCTAGCAGGTATGTTCACAACAGATGACAATGGACTCACATGCTTATCAGACTGCATGACCTTTACTGGTCTATCAGTTGGTTTCACCCGAACTTTAAAACGGGTTACCTGCTGATGACTGTTTGTTGAAGTTTCTTCACCCGCAGCATGCCCCCTTCTTGCTGGCATCGGCTGTGAAGAACGACCCTTCGTCAAACTATGAGTCCGACGTACATCAATAAGTTTCAGCATTCTGTTGTCAACATTATGCGTCTTTCTCTGTACTCGTCTTTCGCTACTGGCTAATTCACTGCGCTCATGTGAGTTTCTTGTCACTTCTGTTGGCAATCTTCCTTCTTCAGTTTGGCAACCAATAGTGCACTGTAGAGGTTTGCTGTTATCTGCGTATGATGTTTTTGACTGCGGCCGTTTTAAAGCCACAACTGAATCGCAATACTGCCATTCTGACGCATCTGATTCACGAGTTTCTTCATCTTCAGACGCAGAAGTATCAGAATATTCAATATATTCATCCACACAGCTATCTTCAACATCAGAGATCTCACTTTGCCTATCTTGATTTGCGTCCTTCAGACGTGCTCCATCATGACTGGCACTAAATTCTACAGAATTAGGTAGACTAGCATCCACTAGACGAGCCCCACGTTGGTGGGCGCCAGATGTCGCGCCTGCGTTGCAATCCGGTCCGGCGTCGTCGTCACCATTTCGATCATTGCTCCAGCTAGCTCCACGATCGACTTCAGCTCTCTTCTGTTTGCCTCTGGTGCGACTGCTCACTGGACCAGACGTCTCTGATTCAAGCACTTCCGCTGCTCGGTCACGATCATCAGAGAGGCCGACATGTAATTTCTCCAGGGTCGTCTGTGGGTCGGAGGGGTATCCGCTCCAGCCTCCTTCACTGACTCCATCCTCGCCGTGACTGCTTGGACGAGTAGTGGTCTGTTTGTCAGCTAGCCTTTCCATCATTGGATGATTGTTAATGTCTTATTTGAGAATGTGGGATAGTGTCTTATTTTTATTTATTAACTATTATTTAATGTGTGTGGAAATAAGACGGATGAAGAATGAATAAACTTTAATAAAACACAACGTTGAACAATTCTATGCACAGCAGCCACAAATGAACAATTAACTCAGGTATATAATCTAATCACTTGGCAGATTACAGTATACAGCAAGTAATGTTCTAGAACGTCTGTCACTCAAATGAGTATGGCGAAACAAAACACGTTCATACACTAAATGTAGTAGTGGATTATTTTTGGCTTTAATGCTGCATTAAAAATAAGGGAGTAAAGCTGACTGCAAATCACTTTAAAGAACCCATGCTTCAGCCTTTGTCAAAGCCTCAATGCTATGCATACTGTTCACATTGGTCAGTGAGTGACTTTGCAGTTTCTTAGCTGGCCTCCCGAAAATGCTGCACGCCAAAATTTCGCCTCCCTTGAGTTGTTCCTTAGAACTTGCTTCTTCTACCTTCTGTATTCTGCTTCCTAATGCCTCGCTTCTATTGCTTCTGCTTCAGAGATACGTCTATACTCTTCTGAGCCAGAAATCTCAGTATGTCGATAGGCCATAGCACGCCGCCTTTTATAGCTTTTCGGGTAGTCCGGGTAGTCCGGGTAGTCCGGGTCTGGGTAGTCCGGGTAGTCCGGGCAGTCAGGGTAGACGGGTAGTCCGGGCAGTCCGGGCAGTCCGGGTAGTCCGGGCAGTCCGGGCAGTCCGGGTAGTCCGGGTAGTCCGGGTAGTCCGGGTAGTCCGGGTAGTCCGGGCAGTCCGGGTAGTCCGGGCAGTCCGGGTAGTCCGGGTAGATGACTGCGCTCAGGTAACCTTATCGTTAAACCGGGACTGTATTGTGGAACTAAAACACTACGAATTTACCCAATCACTTGGATATAATTATCTACCAGACCGACGGCATACCAAACCGATGTAACTACAAAAATCGCATTATTTGGACTAAATCACATACCAGACCGGAT
>Ga0209678_1000638_pt1 | contig 10308 bp, 6 predicted proteins | sample WorMetilvaeELBA1_FD_187404 | JGI IMG/M metagenome (GOLD analysis project Ga0209678, IMG submission 187404) | Marine gutless worms symbiont microbial communities from Max Planck institute for Marine Microbiology, Germany - Olavius ilvae ELBA.1... ...
CCCGAAACAGTGGCAAACTGGCTATTCGCCCAGACCACCCACGTCGTCGGATCAAAATCAAACTTTGCATGGTGGGTGGCCTGCGGTGTGTAGTTATACATGTCAAGTGTGATCCAAATCGGTTAATCTGTTACGGCGCTGTGGGGGGGGGTCGAAAATGGCCCTTTCCTATTACTTTGGCCAGTGGCTTATACAACAGCTTGTACTATACCGTACAAGCCGTGATATAGTGTATATGCAAATTGGGGTGGCTGATTACAAACATGTGGTTTCGGATCACCCCCTACCACCGGGTCACATGACACGGTGCATGCGCATTGCCAATTCACCTTTCTTACCGAATATTCATGAGCAACCGAAAACGAGGCACCACTCGTAAACAAAGGACAGAATAATGTAAACAAATATGCCGCAAAGTCGCGTTCCATGTTTCCAAAGCTGAAATCAAATGAAAGCTTTTAAAATAAATCAATACCAGCACTCTACCATTAATGGCACTGAATAGCATGTATTGTGTTGATGTGCCGTTACACGCTGCCAGTGGTTTGTTTATGTTTACATTGCCACCAAAACGAGGCACCACTCGTAAACAGAAGCTCATTAAGAAAGGTGAATTTTGCCATTAAAATGACCCACTGACATTGCGTTCATCCACTACTCAGCAAAGGATCAAGCTAGAATCGTGAAATTTGGCAGTAAGTATGTATAGATGGATTTCAACACAAATACAGCGTTTAGTGTTCATAAGGGGCGTGGCTTAGTCACGTAACCCAAGTTTGAAATTTTGGTATCCCCTTATAACTTTTGAACGAATAAAGCTAACTCAATGAAAAAGTGCTCAGAGAGACGCAAACACTGCGCGCGCGCTGGCTGTAGTAAGAATTCGGACACCGCCCGCTGTCACAAACCCACAGACAGGACCGATTACAATACACTGCGCAGTGTGTTGTAATCGGTCCTGTCTGTGGGTGTGTTTGTGGGTTTGTGGCGGTGTTTGTGTGTTTGTGGGTCTGTTACCACGATAACTCGAAATTGCATGCAACGATCTTCATCAAACTTGGTCTGTATGTAAAGGTAGTGACCATCTGCAGCTGATTAAATTTTGGACGTCCTGCGCCCCCAGGAAGGGGTCTGTGGCTTGGCATAATTTGGGACCCCCTGATAACTGTTGAACGAAAAGAGCTACCCGCTTCAAATTTGGTACAGACATAGAGGATGGAGCCTCCCTGCGTAGGGACCATAAAACGACCCCTACATGGACCCCAAAGCCGCCACCGTAAGCCGCCATAAGCCGCCATGGAATGTGCTAAGCCACAAGCCGCCACCAAATTAGTTAGTCAAGCCGGCAGAAACGTAAGCCGCCGCAGCTCAAAGCTTTCTGCTTCCAGAATTTTCAATATAATAGACAATATTGCATTACTAGGACTATGTAACGTCAATTTTACCTGCAGTCCTGCACTAACACGCAAGTTGACACACGGACCTGCTTGGTCCAGTTGGGATTTCCTCATTACCTCGAGTACGTTCTACTGCTGACCAACAATTTCTTATCTAACTATTTAATTAACTATAGTTTTCTAATTCTAATCACGAACAGTGTCATTACTATTTTCCGTGTTGGATTTAACGTATGATATAAATTGATGTAACTGTACTAATTTGCTGCGGTTAATTTTCTTGTTTGTACACGTAAGCCGTGGCTAGCCGCCATCAGCCAATATAAGCCATCAGTAGTCACAAGCCACGGCTTAAGCCGTCTAGCCAGCCGTAAGGATTGTAAGCCAGCCGTCTGAGACTCTAAGCTACGGCTTTGGGTCTACCCCTACATGGGCGTGGCCGGAGTCATGTGACCTAATTTCCTAATTTCGGGATCCCCTTAAAACTACTGAACGAATTGAGCAATCTGCTTCAAATTCGGTATAGACACGGAGGACGGACCCCGCCAGCATAGACAGCGCGCCGTGTTTGCATGGTACCAGCCCGCCATTCCGGGGTCCGCCATTCCGGGGATCAGGGTTAGGGTTAGGGTTAGGGTCGGGTTAGGGTAGGGTTAGGGTTACGGTTACGGTTAAGCCTAGCGGACCTCCGGAATTGCGGACCCCCGGAATGGTGGACCGGAATCGTTTGCATCTCTATGAGCGCTTTTTCATTGACTTTGTTTTCGCTTGACACTTGCAAAACAGTAAACGGTAATCGCAGGCAGTGTTGTCAAAAGTAAGCAACTTAGTACTTTGTAAAAAGTACAAGTAATAGGCCAAAAAGTTACTCCGTTATAAAGTAAAAGTAACTTTCAGCGAAGACAACAGTGTAATGAATAATAATTGTAGATGAAACAACATGTTATTCAAAAGTTTAGGCAAACAGTTCAAGCATGTAAAAAAACAGAAGCAAATCCGCAGTTCAAGCGTATAGCCGCACTACTGAACTACAGACGGCCAGACGACTGTAATCGTGCATGTCATTGTCATCATTGACCAGTGACTAGCACCGGTAGGCTGTAGCAGGGTCCAACAGCTGCTGCTGGCGATAACAATCAGTAGCCGACGCAATCGGATAGTCTGCTTGACCGCCGTGTTACACGGCGGTCAAGCACAAGCAGAGCTGGCCTGCCGCCTGCCTGCACGCTGCATGTTTCACTGCAGGGGGTACCACAGTCCACAGCACTGCTCTAATATCGTGATTCACCCACGCTTCGGTTTCAGATTTCGAGCTCCTGGTCATTCTGACCTATTGGCATTTACGACCGGGTTATTTTACTGTTACCTGTAACGATAGTGTCGTATTTGCAAATGTAACGAAGTAAAAGTACAAGTAAAAGCTCAAAAAGTTACTCCGTTACAAGTAAAAGTACCTGTTATGTTTTACTCCGTAATATTTAAAAAGTAACTAAAAGTTACTTCGTGCATGTAACAAATATTGTTACATGTAACTTGTAACAAACAAGTATTTTTACTTCGTTACCGGTACCTAACAACACTGATCACAGGCATATTAACAATAACAAAACAGCAAATATAAAAGAAAGATGCGCATCATCGCTTAATGCCCCCTACACTAGGGCAGGGCATAACAATACAACATAAAGCATGCTAAGATATGAGACATAGAACCTAGTCGCCTTGTATGACATCTGGCCACGAAAACGAAGCAGATCTATTCTTACAACCCGGAGCCTGAATGGGGTGGATTCTCAAAAGAACAGTGATAGGTTCAGATCGGCAATTTGAGGATAAGTCATTCAATAATTGATAGGCTCAAAGCAGTTCATTAAAAGACAGTGGTGTAGGAACCGGGGGTTCAGGCTGTTCAATGAAACGGGGCCCCAGAACTCCTGGGGCCTCGAGTAGTGGGGCCACAGAAAAAGTGTAGGCAAGACTCTTAGGAAAATCATTAAAACTGTTGCCACCAGATGACGGAATTTTAGGCTAAAATGCACCAAATTCGATTTCGGCTGGGGCTCCGTCCCACTGCAGACCCCGCTGAGGGAGCATACAGCGCTCCCCAGACTCCTAGCTGGATTTAGGGGTCGCTTCGCGGCACGGGGAGGGGCTAGACTGGGGAAGAGGAGGGAATGGGCAGGGGAAGGGGAGGGAGGGGAAGTGGAGGGAGGGAAAGGGACGGCCCCAAGTTACTGTTGAACCAGGGCCCCTCAGAGCCTTGCTATGCCACTGTTAAAAGAAGGTAATAACTAACAGTATAACGTATTAAAAAAGCGCTCAGAGAGACGCAAAACCTGCGCGCTGGCTGTAGGCCTAGTAAGGCGGCGCAACTGCTAGATGTCGCAAAACGCCCTATCCCGCAAGGTTAACGGAAATGGAAAAGTGATCCTGGATACGCATCCGGAATCCGATCAGCACCAAAATTGAACTTGTTCTAGAGGTTCACCCCCTGCTCCCACCCACCAAATTTGGTGGTGATCCATGAACCCGTTCTTGAGATATCTTGCGGACAAAAACAGTGCGCACAGACAGACAGACAGACAGACACACGCCGATGACCACAAGACCTTGCGGCCTACGGCGCGCAGGTAAATATATTAAAACTATAACATTAAATCCTAACCCAAACCCTAACGCTTACCAAGATAACCCGAACCTTACATAACCAAATTACCCTGACAGATCACCCCAATCTGATAGTATAAGTTTTTCCAAGTTTACATTCAGATCACTGATCTGAATCTATAAATACCATTCCCAAAGTTCGCCATATAAGTAACTAAGTAAGTAAGTAAAGTATTTTAAAGTGCGCCCAAAAGCCAACTGAGCTGGCTTAATCTGCCGCACTGACCAATGTTTTCAACGCCAGAGACTTCCGTACACGTGCAGGATAAAAACCGTGAAATCAGTCCGTTAGAGAGAGAGGAAGGTTACGGGGAAAGGATCTGGAGAAAAGGTGAGTTTTAAGACGAGAATGGAAGACCCTGTGAGACATACGCCGACTACCGATTTAGGAGCAGAGTCAGAGCCTGGCAATGGAGGAGAGCACTCTGAGGTGGCCGACAAATATTAGCAATTTATGTCACCCAAGGTAAGGTATTCTATGGAATAAATCTAATGTGACGGTAAATACTGTCACACAGCCTCATGATATACTATATTGCTGCAGAAAAATAAAATGTATGTGCACGTTGGCTGAATCTACGGTAAATTCCGTTTGTGGCTGTTAAGCAGCACGGTTCCGGATGACAAACTGCGCAACAATTTTTGCAATTTGGCTGACTCCTAAAAACAAGCCCCTTCTTATATGCATTACGACACCGAATTTAGTCATTCTACGTCAACAGGTGTATGCAGAAGTAGGGGGAACTGCAAAAACTGGGAGCGCTGGGGACTTCTACTTTGAGGTTTGAGGTAGACACGTAGCTGACCCGTAAAACACGCCACTCTCCCACGTGTTACAGTGCCGAATTTAGTCAAAAGGTGAGTTTGTTTGATTGTTTGCTTGTGCTTAACGGCACTTTCAGCACATACATGTATAGGCTATATCATGCCATAGGCTTAGAAATATACATTGTGTAGGGCTGGGGAAAAACACATAGCAACATAAATAAACCAAACAAAAGAAAAATATACACAAACACGCTCTTCCACCTGGGTTTGTGGAGATAATCTCCTCACTTCATGGTGTCATCAGAGGGGTCTATCTATAGCCAATCACTTGGAAAGTACTGACAACGTAACCAAAACAACTAACACACATGAACATAGAGCAGAATACAATCGCACATAAAGAAACCCGACTACGAGACGATACACAATGAATACACACAAGAAAATCATAGGATAAATCAACAGGACAGACAGAATATCACGTTCCATGGATCTGCTAACCCCAAGGAGATCTCCCACCAGTGCACTCCCGCTACACACACAGAAGCAGTGCACTGCCAGAGGGTCCTCTTGGGGGTCTTCCATCCCTGTCTCTGACCACTAAAGGGTCCTGGATCCACCTTTTGGAAGAGGATCTCCAAGCCTCTCATCTGCTCTATGACACTCAAAAGGTGAGTGTAATTAGGTGATCTGCCACCCGCCTGTCAAGGTCACTGAAGGTCATTGGAACTGACACGGATCGATTGGCTACCTGTGAATTCCTATTAACATACGATAGCAACGGTGGGCCTCTGTTACCATTTCTCGGATATACCGAGAAAATTGCCGAAAATTGCGAATTTTCCCCACCCAGCCCTTTTTAACACCCCACGCAGACGGGGTTGGCCTTGGAATTGGATGACGGTGCTTGGGCTCAAAAATCTAGACTGTTCCTGTTACCAGGCCCAGAAAATGTTCGGCAACATCTTTAGCCATTTGGATACAGTACACGAGGGGAAAGACGGTTATTACTGTGTTTCTGCATAGTGTCGCGTGGTAAAAAGTTAAGGATTGATGGCGATCGCACAAAAGTATTTTCAAAAAAGTATTTTCAAAATATTATTTTTGTGTTTTAAAAACTTTTTTCTAAGTATTTTTAATTGTTTTCTCAAAATATTTTTGAGCGCTTTATTTTGTATTTTGAATATACTATTTAAAGGCACGTGACATCATGCGGAGCGGGCGGATCTGAATGATGACAATTTGCGGATCTCTAGGGCCTACCTGCGGATCAGTGATCATTGCAGGGTTACGGTTAGGGCTGCGGTTTGGGTTAGGATTAGGGTTTTTAGGCTCGACGCCTTAGCGTTGAGCGTAATAGCTACGGCGACGTGGCTGGGTGGCTGGCTGTCACACTCCGGTATTGTATCAAAACGGCTAAACCTATCAGAAAACTTTTTCGACCATCTGGAAGCGCCGTCATTCTAGTTTTCTGAGACCCCTGCGCCGATACAAAATTCCAATGGGAACCCCTTCAGCGGGGGCGTTAAATACACGGGGGGGGGAATTGGCGATTTTCGTTCGATTTTCGACGTACATCGCCGTTTATCTCGGAAACGGTGTGAGATAGGCCGATAGTTACCATTGAACGTTAATAGGAAATCATGGGTGCCGGATTGGATGGGATAATTTTCGATGACCTTGAGTGACCCCCAACCCGGGTTTCAAGGTCACTGTATACTTACAAGTCGAATATCTCAAAAACGGTGCGTTTTAGGGACAAAGTTACTAAAGACCACTAATAGCAAACCATACACGCTCTATCGCATGGTACAACTTTCAATGACATTGAGTGACCTTTGACCCGATTTCAAGGTCACAACATTTTTCGACATTGAATATCTCAGAAACGACACGAGATAGAGCCATAGTTACTATAGAACGTCAATAGGAAGTTGTATGCGCTCTATCGACGGGTGATATTTCCAATGACCTTGAGTGACCCCTAACCCGGGTTTCAAGGTCACTGTATACTTACAAGTCGAATATCTTAAAAATGGTGCGTTTTAGGGACAAAGTTACTAAAGAACATAGGAAATCATACACGGTCTACCGAATGGTACAACTTTCGATGACCTTGAGTGACCTCTGACCCCGATTTCAAGGTCACTACGTTTTTCGACATTGAATATCTCAGAAACGACACGAGATAGAGCCATAGTTACTATAGAACCTCAATAGGAAGTCATATGTGTTCTATCACATGGTGACATTTTCAATGACCTTGAGTGACCCCTAACCTGGGTTTCAAGGTCACGGGATACTTACAAGTCGAATATCTTAAAAACGGTGCGTTTTAGGGACAAAGTTACTAAAGAACACTAATAGGAAACCATACACGATCTACCGAATGGTACAACTTTCAATGACCTTGAGTGACCTCTGACCCGGATTTCAAGGTCACGATATTTTTCGACATTGAATATCTCAGAAACGACACGAGATAGAGCCATAGTTACTATAGAACGCCAATAGGAAATCATAAGTGCTCTGTCACATGGTAACATTTCCAATGACCTTGACGCACCCCTAACCCGGTTTTCAAGGTCACGGCATTTATGAAGTCGAATGTCTCAAAAATGGTGCATTTTAGGGACAAAGTTACTAAAGAACGCTAATGGGAAACCATACACAATCTATCGAATGATATCACTCTCAATGACCTTGAGTGACCTTTGACCCCCATTTCAAGGTCATGAAATTTTTTGAAGACGAATATCGTAAAAAACGGCGCGTCTTAAAGACAAAGTTACTATTGCACAATAGGAAACTATATGTAAAAGTGTGGAATGGTACCATGTTTGTTGACCTCGACTGACCACTAAACGCGTCGAGCCTGTTGTCAGCATCAGCTGAGCTTCTTGTTGTTACCTGCGCGTAAGCGCGGTACTTGCTACGGAAACGTGGCTGGGTGGCTGCCTGGGTGGGTGGCTGGCTGACTGTCCGTCACAGCCGGTATTGTATCAAAACTACTAAACCTATCTTAAAACTTTTTGGACCATCTGGTAGCCCCATCATTTCAGCATTTAGGACCCCTTACGCCGATACCAAATTCCAAGGGGAACCCCTTCAGCGGGGGCGTTAAATACACGGGGTGGGAAAATTGGCGATTTTCGTGCGATTTTCGACGGATATCGCCGTTTATCTCGGAAACGGTGCGAGATAGGCCGATGGTTACTATGGAACGTTAATAGGAATTCTTGGACGCCGGATTGGATGGTATAATTTTCGATGACCTTGAGTGACCCCGAACCCGGGTTTCAAGGTCACTGTATAATTACAAGTCGGATATCTCAGAAAACGGTGCGTTTTACGGACAAAGTTACTATAGAACACTAATAGGAAACCATACACGCTCTATCGAATGCTGACTCATTCGATGACCTTGAGTGACCTTTGACCCCGATTTCAAGGTCACGACATTTCTCGACATTGGATATCTCAGAAACGACACGAGATAGAGCCATAGTTACCATAGAACGTCAATAGGAAGTCATATGTGCTCTATCACATGGTGACATTTCCAATCACCTTGTCGGACCCCTAACCCGGTTTTCAAGGTCACGGCATTTTTGAAGTCAAATATCTCAAAAACGGTGCATTTTAGGGACAAAGGTACTAAAGAACACTAATAGGAAACCATACACAATCTATAGAATGATACCACTCTCAATGACCTTCAGTGACCTTTGACCCCGATTTCAAGGTCGCGACATTTTTTGAAGTCGAATATCGTAAAAAAACGGCGCGTCTTAAAGACAAAGTTACTCTTGCACAATAGGAAACTATACCTAATATATGGAATGGTACTATGTTTGGTGACGTTGACTGACCTCCAAACACGTCGCGCAGGTTTGTCAGCATCAGCTGAGCTTCTTGTTAGGGATAGCGTTAGGGTTGCAGACTCTGTCTGTCCGTTTTAACGGCCATTTTCCAGCTGAACCTGGGTTAGCCGGTATTTATTGAAGCAAAGGATGAAGGAAGTGGTGGTGACAACTGCTAACTGGAGCTATAAGTCGTGCAAAGCTCCAATCAAATGATCACCACCAACAAACCGACCACCAGTCTTTTTTACAGGCCGGATATCCTTCTTGTCGCCCAACCAACAGTGTCAAATCACTGAAGGGAAAATATCACATTCCATGGACTTGCTTACCCCAAGCTCACCTGGGGTCTTCCAACTTTGTCTGTGACCACTGATAGCTCCTGGTAACCTTGGGGAGGATTGCCATGCCTGGGGATGTTAAACTCGAGTTTTTTTTGAAATCGAAACTCGAATCCAAAAATCGATTAAAACTCGAAACTTGTTTCCTGTTGTATCCTATAGCCTGACGAGGGGGTGTTGACGAACGACTATCAGCATGGTGAATAAAGAAGCACGTTTTATACAACGTTCGTACGGGATGAGTGGCGGTGGCACAGCATCTGGCGGCGACGACGTGGTGGCGGTAATTCAGGACAAAAAGGCCGGGGGATGGGAAGGCCTGCCTTTTTGACGCCCCTAGGACACGAAGGCGTGATTGAGCAGATAGCAATGTCGAATATCTGCTAGAATTTGTCATGTAGAAGGATTATAATCCACTGTAGTCGTCCCATTGTGTGACAAGCATAGAAACGGAACTGAAACTTAATTTTATAGTTTTTAAACAAAAACTTAAAACACATCGTTTTATTTAAACTTTTAACTCATGGGCCTAGTAATTTAAACAACTGACATTGTACTGCACCGCTGTCCTCATTTTACATGTAACCAGCACACTATAAACCGTTGTTATGATGTGTAAGAATACTCTCAGCCGACAATCCCGTGCTCTCTGATCGTGGCTCATTAGCGATGATCGTCTCGGTTGGTTCAACGGTTAGCGAGTAGAAGGCTCGCGGTGAGTTGAAAGATTGAGCCGTGACGTGTGTTGGTGTGGCGGCAGCGATGTAACAGTAATTACCCCCCCCCCATAGTCTAACGACGACGTGAAGTTATTCTGTGGGATGCTGGACAGTCTGGCCTTCTTGCCAGTTGACAAAGTCTCCGAAGGATGGCACTCCTCTGCCAGCAGCAGCCCGACTGCGACGGGCTATCGGCGCTCGTCGACAACTTCGACGCGACGTACGTCAGCGGAACCGCCCGCACGATTCAACGACCAGCTGACGCGGCCAGCGACCAGCCGTCTGTTCCGTCGCTGAGACTTCGACGCATTCCGCCGATATTTCCAGCAGACAAGTGGAATGTGCACGACACCACAGTCAGCGGCGGAGACTTTTCTAGATATGGCGCTAAACGCAAGCAAATCTGTTTGTATTCGTTATGGTCCGCGCTTTAACAGTGATTGCAGTGAAATTAGCACGAATGACGGTGACTGTCTCCGCTGGGTGCGCGGAGAATACCCCCTGGAGATTAACACCCCCGGAGAACCCCCCCAACTGTAACCCCCGGAGATGA
>Ga0209678_1000639_pt1 | contig 10302 bp, 12 predicted proteins | sample WorMetilvaeELBA1_FD_187404 | JGI IMG/M metagenome (GOLD analysis project Ga0209678, IMG submission 187404) | Marine gutless worms symbiont microbial communities from Max Planck institute for Marine Microbiology, Germany - Olavius ilvae ELBA.1... ...
CGAGCTCTCAAACAATTATGCGATGTCATGAATCAGGAGTCATACGTCTACCCCGGCACCCGAATGAAATTGGTATTTGCCGCGCAATAAGTTGCAATTGAAATTACGCGAGGTCAGGAGCCCTGAATTTGAATGAGCAGCCCATGAGCGTTGGTCCACCCGTGAACTCCTGAGAAAGATCGATGGCGCCCTCTTTGAGCGTGTCGCCCACTCCCGTGAAACAAATGGGCTCGTTGCCCCGGAAAAGAAAAACCTTGAAAAGGACATGGGGGTGGTCATCATTATCCACAACCTGGAGCAGTTTCTGTCTGAACTGAGAAATGACTTCTGCCCCATGGCACGTCAATATTCTATGCGAATCGATGACGTGGACTATTTACTTGATCTTCTGTTTTATCACCGAGAATTGGGAATTCAACCTGTTGGGTCGTCTTGTCCTGTCGTAGCTCGACCTGTTGGGTCGTAGCTGAAAGCGAAGCCTAAAGAGCGAAGCTGGAAGCGACCAATCGGGTCGTAGCCGGAGTCGTAGCCTGAAGCCCAAAGTCCTTACAACCATGTTTTGCCTCTGAAAAGTGTTCCCTAAGACTGAAAAACGATCAGTTTTGGCAGTTTTTCTCTAAAAATACAAACCCATAGCTTGGTCCGACAAGAGATGTTTTTCCTGCAGGAAATTTCTAATGTCAGAGGAATCAATGCTTTATCGCCGCGTAATCCGCTTGTTTTCGGGGAGGGGCCATTAACCATTATTTATGGCGGTACTGGTTCGGGCAAATCCGGTTACGTGCGGGTTTTAAAACATGCTTGCGGATCAAAAAATACCGGAGAACTTCACGGCAATGTTTTTTATCGGCCCGACCCAGACAAAGGTTGTACGTTCAAATTGAAAAAAGGAGAAGAAGATCCAATAAAAATTGATTGGTCGCCTGATTTGGGCGTTTTAGAAGATATCAAAAAAGCTGAAATTTATGATACTGAAGGTGCTCATGTCTATTTAACCGAAGAAAATGAAGTGGCCTATGAACCCTGGGTATTATCATTATTTACCTATCTCACGAGGCTATGCGCTTATATCAACGAATCCTTGAAAAATGAGATTGATCAGTCCATTTCGTTACTCCCTGTTTTGCCGGTTCAATTACAGGGAGTGGCCAGCGCTTCCTGGTATTCCAATTTAAACAGCCGGATAGCGCAGCAAAAGATAGACCGGTTTTGTTATTGGGACCAGGGCATTGAAAATGCACTAATTGAGATAAACCGGCGCTTAGCGGAACCCGATCCGGCTGAACGAGCCAGACGCATTAGAAGCGCAAAATCAAACGTTCTAACTCTCCGTAGTGAATTGAAAAAAATTCGCGATAAGCTAATTGATGAGCGGTGCTCCGCGTATCTTGACGCCCAAAATGACGCTTTTACTAAAAGAAAAGCGGCAGATGAAGACGCGAAAAAAGTTTTTGAAAACGCTCCTCTTGACGGAGTCGGGTCCCAAAGCTGGCGACTGCTATGGGAACAAGCGCAAGCGTATTCAGAAGCCGTGGCCTATAAAAATATTCCATTCCCGAATATCGTTGAAGGAGCGCGGTGCGTTCTTTGCCATGAGCTTTTACCTCCAGAGGCAAGGCAGCGTTTTGTATCATTCGAAGAATTCGTCAAAGGTGAGCTCCAAAAACAAGCGAACGAAGCGGAAAGACAGTTTAAAGTTATCAAAGATGATCTTGAGGGAATTCTTTCAGTCGAGGAACTCGCTTTGCGAATGGATTCAGCCGGCATTACGGCCGTTGCTGAACGGAACGAAATTTTAATATTCCATTCAACAATCGAGGAACGAAAAAACAGCCTCCTTATTGCCAAATCATTAGCGGACGTTTCGGCATTACCTGATGCCGACTTACTTAAGAGATTAGAGGATCGTTGCACCAACCTGGAAAAGCAGGCCCAGGCATCGGACGAAGATGCAAAAGGCCAAAATCGAGTTAAACTGCAAAATCAGGCCAAAGACCTCGAAGCCCGAAAATGGCTATCCGAACAAAAAGGTATTATCGAAAAAGAAGTTATCCGCCTTAAACATATTGATAAATTGGGAAAAGCCCGCAGAAAAACCAATCCAAGGGATTTATCATTAAAAAAATCGGCCTTGGCCGATGTGCTAATATCTCCCGCTTTCATTAAACGCTTTAAAAATGAACTAATATCCCTGGACGCCTCTCATATCAACGTTGAGTTGATTAAAACCAGAGCCGACCACGGCTGCGTATATCATAAAATTCGATTAGTGAATTGCGTAAATAACATTTGCACCACAGATATTTTAAGTGAGGGAGAATTCCGGATTGTTCCTTTAGCGGCTTTTTTGGCTGACGTCGAAGGCCATGCTCACAAGACACCTTTTATTTTTGATGACCCGATCTCATCCTTGGACCAGGATTTCGAAGAAGCAACAGCCCGTCGTTTAATAGCCCTTTGCGGCTCACGGCAGGTTATCGTTTTTACGCATCGTCTTTCTCTTCTGGCCCTCTTAGAAGATGCCGCCAAAAATGCTGGCGTGGAACTCCATATTATTTGTCTACGCAGAGAAAGTTGGGGGACTGGTGAGCCAGGCGAAACCCCGATATTTGCAAAAAAACCTCAAAGCGCCTTAAACTTAATCAAAAATGAAAGATTGACAAAGGCTCGGAAGGTGTTTTAAAAAGACGGTCGGCCCGAATATGAACCAATCGCAAGTGGTATCTGCAGCGACATTCGAATAATTATTGAGAGATTAATAGAGAACGATTTATTGGCCGATGTAGTCCAGCGCTTTCGCCGCTCAGTTCAGACTATGGGTAAACTTCATAAGCTGGCAAACATAAATGCGAATGACTGTAAATTGTTGGACGATTATATGACAAAGTATTCCCGATACGAACATTCGCAACCGCCCGAGGCCCCGGTTTCAATACCAGGTCCAGATGAAATTGAAACTGATTTACAGAATATTTTAGACTGGCTTAGTGATTATAAAAATCGATAATCCCGTGCCCGTAATCCCACTAAAAAAATAAGCATATGAGCGACCCTAAAAGTCCCAATAAATCAAATTTAAAATATTCCATTATGGCCTGCCTCGAAAATGGCAACCGTCTCATACTTGATGCTGAGATGCTTGAATTATCAAATCCACCGTCAACAGCATATGCGCTGATTATTATCGCTCAGGAAGAATTCGCCAAAGCGTTTCTCCTTACGCTCGTATATAAAGATATAATTCAATGGAATCGGCTAATTTTGCGTGCAACTCGAGATCATGTCTGCAAACAGCTGCTTTCTATGGTTATGGATTACATCTATCCCGATGATGATGAATTTTTTAAACGTATAGAATCGTGGCCCAAAAGGGAGAATTTAGATTCGTTACCTTCGCATATAGCCGATGCATTGAATATATTATATCATGAAAAAATTAGGAGATGGGAGTCGCAGAATTGGGCTTGGGCTGAACCGCCAAACTATGACTCCACGGCAAAGAGAGTGGCAAAAGGTAAGATAGATAAAATCAAGCAGGACCAGCTATATGTTGATATAGGAAACGAAGGATCTGTCATCCCAAAGATAGCCATAACCAGCAAACAATTCGAGCTGGAAAAAGAACGCTCCGAACGCCTCTGTAATCTTGTTCGCGGTATGATAAATAAGGATGAAGCTGGTTCTATTGATTTTGACAACGTAATTAAGTCTATTAAAATTTTATTCCCGCAGACACAGAATGCTCCCAACAAATAGTTCTCTTATTTATTCACTACCTCACCACATCCGCTCCGGCGGGTTTTTTAATTGACACACGAGCCCCTTGACCTGTAACATAAAGCCCCTAAAACGAAAGGAGGCGAGAGTCATGCCCGAAACCGGCGCCCTCACCAAGGCCCGCATTATCGACGCCGTAGCCGCCGGCAACGGCTTCACCCGCAAAAAATCCATTGCCACCGTCGAAACCGTCCTGGAGCTCATCAAGCGCTCTCTGGAATCCGGCAACGATGTCCTCATCTCCGGCTTCGGCAAATTCTCTGTAAAAGAAAAGGCGGAACGAAATGGCCGGAACCCTGCCACCGGCAAGGACATGCTCCTGCCCGCCCGGCAGATTGTCACCTTCCGTGCTTCCGGCAAGCTAAGAGAAAAAATAAATCGACCGCCGCACTAACCCGACCATTCAAAATTAAAAATCCCTGCCCCACATATCCCGATCGCTCGGGATTGTGCGGCGGTCTCAACCTGCGGCCTCCAAGGGAGCCGTTTTTTATTTCCTGCCCCCAGCTATCGCTTCTCATTATATCTAGTTTATCCGATCTAGAGAACTCTAGATTATGGCTAATCTAGTAATTTAGATCTAGCCTAACTAGTTGAAATTAAAATAAATCTTGACAAGCAGAAATTTTCGAATTACTTTAATTAAAAAAAGAAATTACTCATCCAGAAAGGAGGAAAGCAAAATGCAAAGCCAATCCCATGAGCTGGTAAGATCGATCAAATCAGCTTGGAGAAACCTGGAAAGCCTTGAAAAAGAAGTGATCCGGTCTTTCGGTCCGGATGACCCCGTCTCCGAAAACATCGGCTCCGCCTGCATTTACCTGATGAATGCCGACATTGAGCTTGAGGATTATCCGGACAGAGAAATAAACCGCAACCTGCTTGAAGCTACCACCTTGGATCAGATATTTGACACCCTCGACCTGATCAGAGACGAAGCGCCTGAATCGCATTATGATTTAATTGATGCGACCGCGCGAGCTTTTAAAACTTCAGAAAATTTTTATGCCGTCCATCAAAACACCATTCGTGACGCCTGCACCCGCCGGCTTCAGCTTAACATTGGCGAATTCCGTGAATTAGTAAAAGAATGGCTTAACGGCGATCCTTCCGGACTCAAAGCGATCCTTAAAAGCCACACCCCGGAACATTATCATTCAGAAATTGATACTTTTTTCTCTTAGAAAGGAGGATGTCATGAAACTTACCGATCATGCCCAAAAACGCATTAAACAACGCGGCTTTTCCAAAATTCCCCTGGACATCGTCTTAAGACACGGTTCTCAGAAAAAAGCCCCGGGAGGGGCTGTAAAGGTGTTCTTCGGCAGAAAAGAATGCCAGAAGATAGTCGGAGAGCTGAAGCAGGCTATCCAGCTGATGGATAAATTAAAGGGGGCAAGCGTTATCATGCACGGCGGCCGAATTTTGACAGTCTACAAGAACTCATAAAAACTTAGAGCGCAAAAAAGGAGAATTAAAAATGGAAAATGAAGTTTTACAGTTTGCCGGCAGTGTCGGATCAGCCGATCTTTCCGAAAGGGTTAGAGGAACTGAATTTCGCGGACTTTTCAGGCGCCGAAACTACTTTTATTTGCCAGATAATAATTTTTTGATCGTAAAGATCAGCAAAAACAAGATCCGGCCTTTTTGGGGCGTGGGCAAAAAATTTATCGACCTGTTTAATGTGTTCACCGAGAACCACGGTAATTATTTCATAGTCGCCCTTGTTTCCAGCCGGTCCGGCTGGGTCTTCTCCAAGCGCGAAATTAACAGCTATATTAAAGACGGTTCCTGGAGCTATTCGGAAAAACAGGGACAATATAAGATCAATAATTATAATCTAAAAGACAAAAATGGCTTTGCGTCAACTGACGCTTTTTTAAAAAAGATTAGAGCATAGAATTCTCCGCCCAAAAGGCCGAAGCCGGTACGCGGCCGTTTATTTACGAAACCCTGGCAATAGCCGCTTCCTACCTTCATATCCTTATTTTTTTAAATTAAGGTTGACGCTTACATTGGTGATCATTTTGAGAGTCTTTAAAATAAACCCTTTGGTCTTTTCAAATGGAGTCCAGTTTTCCGTGATACATCCCCACACGATCGTCAATGCGCCAAGCCCGCATATAGTGCAAATCGTAATACCTATGTAGTCTATGCCTTCCATTTGTGATTCCCCTTAATCGAACTTATTTCAGATCAGGCGGCCAAAGCTGTATCCGCCTGCTTTCTGCTTCTTCTTTTTCTAACCGGTTTTTCCACGTTAAGTTTGTATTTCTTTGCCTCTTTCTTCGCACAGTCCGGACAGATCCCATGGCTAATGGATATTAGCTCCTGAACGCTCTGGCGGCCCGCGTCTTTGGCGCCTAAATATGTAGAACACCAAGCACACACAACGTGTAGAAGCATATCTTTCGCTTCCTCTCTTTTTAAAATATATGAATCCCGGCCATCATGCATAATTGATTCTTTTTTAAAAAGTCCTTTTCACTTTAAGCGATTGCTTTGGGATTCTTGAATATCAAATAAAAAAACGTAAAAAGATAAGACAATATTGCCAAACCTAAAAAAAACCCATGCATGACCGTTATCCATGAAGACGTATTTAGACGCAGCGCAACCAGAAAAAAAACGAACAGGAGTCGGATTAACCATCTAAGCGGCCTCATAGTCTTCGACCATGGCCCAGGATTATTGATTTGGCGTAACAGTTCTTTAGTAATTGAACCTCCAGCCATAATAAATAACCTCTCTCCTTGTGATATATTTATCGTTTATGCGGACATCCATGTAATAATGTACGACGCCATTACCTGAATGATATATGTATTGGTGTATATGCAAATAATATTCCATCTACATTCGTTTATTATAAATTTATATAAATAAATTTAATCCAAACATAATAAATCTTAAGGCCATGTGGTTTTTTTTAAAATATTACAAACGCTTAATAAATTTCAGTGGATGTTTTAGTTTCACTATTATTTTTTGGATAAGCATATAAAAAAGTAAGATTATAACCAAAAAGTATATTTATGCCGACTAACGTCAATTAAAAGACATTTTCTGTCAATTTTTTCGTCATTATTCTGTCAATTATTTGCCTTTTTCCTCTCTATATAATTATTCTCATTTCATTTTCGGTATAGTAAAAATTCCGTAAAACCCCGGTAAATAGGGATTTACGATCATTCTACCGCTCTATTTATCCTGGATATCAATAATTTCCTCCAGGCTTGAAACACCATAATATAAATTGCAAATTGCAATTATGGGCTACGCCATTACATTATATCGGCTGGTTTCGCAAAAGCTTAAGTGTAAATTTTTTGACACCCGAAAGACACTGGAAGGAGTTGCCGGGAGCGGAACGGAAAGGTTTTAATGCGATCCTCAATGGGATTTTTAGGGAAATGCCCTCACAAGCGCAAGCCTATAATTATAAACAATTCAAGCACTTAAATAAATTTTTTCTCAAAATTTTTGTGTTTTTAAAAAAGCCGTGCTATTATGGATGATTGTAATACACCATTCATTTTCACGAGGCACCGGTAAAGGTAAATTCAGAACGGTTAATCCAGGGGGGATATTGGTTTGGAGAGTAGACAGGTGAAAGACACCGGTGATGACGAGCTGATCAGCTTATTCGAGGTAAGCCGCATATTTGATAGATCCATTGACGCGATGAGGAAGTACCGCGGCCTGAGGCTGATCGAGCCCAGTAAAAGAGTCGGCCGAAAAGATTTCTATAAAAAGAAAGATATCATCTACGCGAAATACCTCATAGAGAAAAAATTACAGGAAGGCAAGAAGCTTCATGAGATCGCCGAAGACCTCCGCCGATCAGAGGATGAGCTTGACGCCGCCACGGAGCACATTAATAAAAAATCAAAGAAGATACTAATAATTGAAGATTTAGAACTGGTGCAAAAAATAATACAGCGGTGCCTGCGCCAATGCTTTCCCGAAGGCCAATTGGATGTCTATCATGCCGAAGACGGCCTGGGCGGGATCAAGTACGCGAGAAAGGCCCTGCCTGACCTTATAGTATTGGACCTTGCCCTGCCGGTTCTTACCGGCGATAAAGTCTACGAAGAATTATCAAGCGATCCCAGCCTGGCTCACTCGAAGTTCATTATCATATCGGCGAACATAGAATATAAGCCTCAGGGTACGGAGTTTTTGGGAAAGCCTCTTAAAATGGCTTTGTTTATAAAGGCGGTCGAAAAATTGACCGGCCTCAAGGCGCTGCCCAACCGATCCGGATGTACGGATACCTCCCAGATCCTAACCCCTAATTTTTGTTAACAGCTTAAGTATTAGAAACTCCGCGATCTCTTAATTTATGGCCTCTCCCCGGCACCGCAGCCGGGGCAAGCACGAGGCCATTTTTTTATGACCGCTGACTACCCGTAACCTTTTCCCCAAACACCCGCCGAATCTCATCCCGGGCTCTTTCGCACGCCTCCGCCGGCTCGTCCAGGCCGATCCGGCCGACATTCCGATCCAGCCGGACTGCGCAGCCGTGCCTTTCCGCGATCTCCTCGATCTCGACAAACGCCTCAATAACCTCGCCTAAGTTAGTAACGTCGATCTCCATATCTGATGCCTCCATTTCCGATTGATAAAATTTAAAATCCCGCACTGAGATCTGGTGCGTGGATTAATCAAAACTTGAGGTTGGTTATTACTGTGATAATACCCAATTTAATATATTCTCAAACAAGGAACCACCCCATGACAGATCTGTCCTCAGAAGCCTCGGCGAAGGAGAAGGCCATGAAAGAACTCACCATCACCCTGCCCGCTTCAATGGTAAAATACCTGCAAACCATGAGCGAATACACGGCCGAGACCGTCTCCGAAATCATCGAGGAACTCGTCTATAACCACTTCATCCGCCACTTTGAAATTACGGACAACGAACACCGGCCGGGCCTGATGTCAGTCCCGAAAAAACCCTTCGCCGATAGCGGCGCCGAACGCGATTTTTTAAAGCGCGAACTGGAGGCCTGGCCTGAAAATTCCATTGAATACCGAATGCTCCAAACCCGCCTCGACATAATCGAAGATCGCCTAACCCATTGATTTCCCGTAGCACCCCTACCATTCAAAATTAAAAATCTCTCAACCTGTGGCCTCTGACAGACCCTTTTTATTTCCATATTCGCATGATCGCTATTTTTTCATTCGGATGCCTGCCCCGTAGGATAACGGGGAGCCTAATTCGTAGCATCGGCCGAACCATAGGGTGAGTTAATAATTTCTTTATAAAATCTTTATCAAAACTTGAGGTCGGTTATGTTACTATTAAATATATTCCGCCCTATTCGCATGACCGTAATTCTTACATTCGGATGAGCGGAATCATTCGGATGTGCCCCATTCGTAGCGGGGCTCCCGTAAGGAATAACATACATTTGTAGCTTCCGCCGAGCCGTAGGGCGAGTTAACACGCCCCTTGCCTTCCGTCCCTAACCGGTTTATATAACCAGAATAACCCAACCACCAAACCGGTCGCCAGCCGCGAATCAGGTGAGTCCATGAACATAAAAAGAGGCCTTAACAGAATCGCCATCGCCATCTCTCTAATCGCCCTTTTTCCCGGCTTTTATCTGAGCGGCGAATTTTTCCATGAACGTTTAAAAACCGAATCCCCGGAATGGCAGGCCGAATACCAGGCCTGGCAGAAGCGATATGACGAACGGAGAAAAGAGCTCAAAAACGAGGCCAAAGGCTTGTCTAAGTCCGAATTGCTGGCCAGAAAAGAAAAGATGTCGTCCCGACGATATCTTCTCTTTATAAGCCGAAATCCGACACTCGAGGATATTCGCTCCGATTACGTCTCATCCCACCTGGTAAGAATCTCTAAACAAAAACCGCGAATAAAATACGCCTACCCCTCCCCCCTCAAAGTATTACCGTTGCCGCGGTCTGCGCCGCCCTTCTGTCCTTTTTCCTGCTCCTCCTCCTTATGGGCCTGATCCGCGGCGTAATCTGGATAGCCCGCGGCTTCAAAGATTCAACACCTCCTACAAAATAAGCCCCGACCTCCAACCTAATAATTCGGATGACCCTGATTTGTAGTACTGGGTGGCTTTAAGCCATTAACCAACCCTCAATCGTCAAATCTCACAACCCTGCATCTAACATGGTGCAGGGTTGACAAACCTACCTTAATACTGTCTCGCTTTTATGTTAAAATTAAATCTTAATTAATGATTAAATAATTATATATGAGTCGTAATGAATTATCCTTAGAACAACAAAGTAAACTGGAGAAAGTAAGGATATTATTTTCCTCTTTGAATAGTTTGTTAGTCGCTAAATCAAGCATAATACCCACAATAGCCTCGTTGTCTGCCACAATATTAGTTGTGGCCACGTTTAACAATAAATTCAGAACTCTTGATCTCTGGTGAATAACCTGTTGATTTTACTTGACAGGAGCATAAATATAGCGTAAATTGGAGTGCAACAGATTAGGAGGTATTTGTTGTGCTACAAACCTATATTCCATTTCTT
>Ga0209678_1000640_pt1 | contig 10281 bp, 7 predicted proteins | sample WorMetilvaeELBA1_FD_187404 | JGI IMG/M metagenome (GOLD analysis project Ga0209678, IMG submission 187404) | Marine gutless worms symbiont microbial communities from Max Planck institute for Marine Microbiology, Germany - Olavius ilvae ELBA.1... ...
AAATTGGAATGTCTCATGTCTTCTCAAGTCAATAAAATTAAGGCTTCGGAAAAGAGTGTAGTCTCAGAAACTTATCCCGTAACTGTTTGATATAATTTATTTATCTTTTTTGAGTCCGGAACCTGGGCTGCATACTACTGCTGAAACCGAAAAATTGTCTCCCGTCGTTTAAAACGCTTACATATTGCGCCTATATTTTCCGCCTACATCATACAAGGCCTGGGTAATTTGTCCCAGGCTGCAGGTGCGGACGGTTTCCATGAGCTCCTCGAAAATGTTGTCGCCCGACAGCGCAACCTGTTGCAGTCGCTCCAGAGCGGCCGGTGCTTCCGGCGCGTGGCGTTTTTTAAAATCCGCCAGGCGGGTCAGCTGGGACTGCTTTTCGGCTTCGGTAGCGCGGGCCAGCTCGATGCTTTCACTCAGGTGCTCGTCATCGGCATCCGGGTCGCGGAAGGTGTTGACGCCGATGATGGGCAGCCGGCCGGTGTGCTTGCGCATTTCATAATACATGGATTCTTCCTGGATCTTACTGCGCTGATAGCCGGTTTCCATCGCCCCCAGCACGCCGCCGCGCTCGGTGATGCGGTCAAACTCCATCAGCACGGCTTCTTCCACCAGATCCGTCAACTGCTCGAAGATGAAACTGCCCTGGTTCATATTCTCATTGGCGGTCAGGCCCCACTCACGGTTGATGATCAGCTGGATGGCCAGGGCCCGTCTAACCGATTCCGAGGTAGGGGTTGTAATGGCTTCGTCAAAGGCATTGGTATGCAGGCTGTTGCAGTTGTCATAGATCGCACACAAGGCCTGCAGCGTGGTGCGGATATCGTTGAACTGAATATCTTGGCTGTGGAGGGACCGGCCGGAGGTTTGAATATGATACTTGAGCATTTGTGAGCGCTCGGAGCCGTGATATTTGGCTTTCAGGGCGACGGACCAGATGCGCCGGGCCACGCGCCCGATGACATTGTACTCCGGATCCAGACCGTTGGAGAAGAAAAACGATAAGTTCGGGCCGAAGCTGTCAATGTGCATACCGCGTGACAGGTAGTATTCAACGTATGTAAAGCCATTGGCCAGGGTCAGCGCCAGCTGGGTGATGGGGTTGGCCCCGGCTTCCGCGATATGATAACCGGAGATGGATACCGAGTAAAAGTTGCGGACATCATTGTCGCTGAAGTACTTCTGAATATCGCCCATCATTTTGAGGGCAAAATCAATGGAAAAGATACAGGTGTTTTGTCCCTGATCTTCTTTGAGGATGTCGGCCTGGACCGTTCCGCGGACATTGGACAGAACATCGGCCCGTATCTGCGCGTGCTGCTCCGCAGTGGGTTCCCGGCCGTTTTCGTTTCGGAATTTGTCGATTTGCTGATCGATCGCGGTATTTAAAAACATGGCCAAAATTATCGGGGCCGGGCCGTTGATCGTCATGGAAACCGACGTGCTGGGGGCACACAATTCAAATCCGTCATAGAGCACCTTCATGTCGTCCAGAGTGCAGATGCTGACTCCCGAGGTGCCGACTTTGCCGTATACATCGGGCCGGATATCCGGATCGTAGCCATACAGGGTCACCGAATCGAAGGCGGTGGAAAGGCGTTTGGCATCGTAATTGGCCGACAGCATTTTAAACCTGCGGTTGGTGCGGGCCGGGTCCCCCTCGCCGGCAAACATGCGCGTCGGGTCCTCATCCACCCGCTTCAGGGGAAAAACGCCGGCAGTATAGGGAAAGCGGCCGGGTACATTTTCCCGGCGCATCCAGCGGTAGCATTCACCCGGATCCTTGAAGCGGGGCAGGGCGATTTTGGGAATGAGGGAGTGTGAAAGCGATTCTACCTGCAGCGGAACGCGAATTTCCTGGTCGCGCACCTGGTACACCAGTTCCTTTTTAGCGTATGTTTCTTGGATGTTGCGGAATTCCTCAAGGCTGGTGCGTGTATCCGGCTCCAGGGCCGCCTCGGCTTTGCGGACCTCCTCTTTCAATTTTTCCAATAATGCTTCAGAATCTCCTTTAAGATTGTCGCTGTTCAATCGTTGGGCTGTTTCATCCAGGTGCCAGAAGTCGCGCAGGGCCTGGGCTTGATCCTCGGTTTTCTGATGGTAGTCTCTGATGGTATCGGCAATTTCGCTCAGGTACCGCGTCCGCTCGGGGGGGATGATGATCGTTTTGGACGAAGAAATATTGGATTCAGGTCTGGGCAGCCGCGCCTCGAGCCTCTGGCCGGTTTTGGCGTGAATCGTATCCAAAATGGCATGGTAGAGTGCGGTGACCCCGTCATCGTTAAACTTGGAAGCAATCGTGCCAAAGACCGGCATATCGGCCGGATCGCGGTCAAAAGCCCGGCGGTTGCGCTGCACCTGTTTGCGAACGTCGCGCACGGCGTCTTCTCCGCCGCGTTTTTCAAATTTGTTGACCACGACCAGGTCGGCAAAGTCCAGCATGTCAATTTTTTCAAGCTGGGATGCGGCGCCGAATTCGCTGGTCATGACATAGATGGCAACGTCAACCAGATCAACGATCCTTGAGTCGCCCTGTCCAATTCCGGCGGTTTCGGCAATAATCAGATCATAGCCGGCCGCTTTTACCGCAGTGACGGCATCGGCCAGAACTTCGGGGATTTCTGATTGGGATTGACGGGTGGCCAATGACCGCAGATACACCCGCTGATTTCCAATGGCATTCATCCGGATGCGGTCTCCCAACAGGGCACCGCCGGTCTTGCGCCGCGATGGATCGCAGCTGATGATGGCGATTTGCAGGTCTTTGAAGTCATGCAAAATGCGTAAAATAACTTCATCGGTCAGCGATGATTTCCCGGCGCCCCCGGTACCGGTAATGCCGATGATCGGCGTCTGGCGGTTTTTGATTCGGTCAGCCATTTGGGCCCGCAGGCTTGCCAGATTGCCGTTGCCCTGGATTTTGGCCAGTTCGACAGCTGAAATCAAATTGGCGACGGCCAACTTGTTGTTGGGTGTCAGGCCGTCAAAGGAAATTGAATCATCTTTGACCGTGGGAAAATCCATGATCCGGACCATGTGGTTGATCATGCCCTGGAGCCCCATGGTGGTGCCGTCTTCCGGTGAATAGATCTTGGCAACCCCGTAAGCTTCCAGTTCCTGGATTTCTTCCGGCACGATCACGCCACCGCCGCCGCCGAAAATTTTGATGTGGGAAGCCTCGCGTTCCTTCAAAAGGTCCACCAGGTAATTAAAAAATTCGATATGCCCGCCCTGGTAGCTCGATACGGCAATGCCCTGAACATCTTCTTCAATGGCGGCGTCCACGATCTCCTGGACGGACCGGTTGTGGCCGAGATGAATGACCTCAATCCCGGTGTCCTGCAGTATCCGACGCATGATATTTATGGCGGCATCGTGACCGTCAAAAAGGGAGGTTGCGGTCACGATCCGGATGTAATTTTGGGGTTTGTATACTTCGATTTCTGAACTCATGAAACCTCCTTGGAAAGAAAATAACAAACGCTTTGAATGGCGAATTTCGATTTGTAGAAATCGCTTTGCTCCACCGAATTAAATGACAAATGACAAATGACTAATGAATAATGGTGGATTGAAATCCTTTATTAGTCATTATTCATTAGACATTATTCATTTATATGGCGCACATCTTGAGAATAAACTTTGTTTGAAGTCGAATATAGTCCTCGAGGCTGTAGTGGCGTGACAGATACCAGCGTCTGAAAGTCCACTTATGACCTAACACGACAATGTTGTGAGCGGCAAGCTCAATGTCCTGCTCTTCAAGGCCCGGCAATTCACCGGAAGCAGACAGGCGGGCCAGCACTTCGACGAACAGACCGGTTATTCGAAGCTCGTTTTCAAGGACTCTTTGCTGCCACTGGGCCGGCAATGACTGGCTCTCCTGGTAAATCAGCAGGATAAAGTCGCTCATGCGGTGGCAGACCATGAAATATTCACGGATGACACCGGCCAGGGCTTCATGACCGGCTGCGGTGCTGGACATGGCCTCGGTGACGCCCCGTTCGACTTCGGCATGAATGGATTCGCAAACCATATACAGGATATCCTCCTTGGACGCAAAATACTCATACAGAGAGCCGATGGAAATACCGGATGCACGGGCAATTTGACGGGTCGTCGTTTTATGAAACCCCCGGGCGATGAATAGTTGAACGGCAGCATCGGCGATCTGGCGGCGCCTGCGTTGGACCAGGTCCGGGTCTTTTACCTGGGTCGGAATGTCTTTGGTTCTAATTAATTCTTGCATGGTATGATAACCTGTATTATGATGGATCAATGGTGAACGAGCGCTCACTCATATTGAATATCATGCTTTTCTTTTTCTTGTCAAGTAATTCCAAGAGTTGCCGCTATTAAATATAACTTATTAAATTTAATAACTATATTGTATTTATAACTGGATACTGCATCAATCACAAATTTGTTGACAAATACAAAATGTTCAAGTAAAAAAATGGGCTGCGACCGAGCGCTCGCTCATAAAAAATATCTGAGGAACTAATCGGGGAGGGATGTATGGGTGATCCTTTATTGTTGGTAGAAGAAAAGTCCGGGGTCGTTACGTTGACGCTGAACCGGCCGGATGTCATGAACTCTTTGAACTTTCCCCTGCTGCATGCACTGCGGGATCAGATCGAATCCTATCGGTTCAGGGCCGAGGTTCGGGTCATCATCATAACGGGATCCGGTGAAAGAGCTTTCTGTGCCGGCGCCGATCTGAAAGAGCGCGCCACCCTTGCCCCCGAAAAAGTCAAAGAATATATTTTTACCATTCGCAATCTTTTCACATCGATCGAACAGTTGAATAAAGCCGTCATCGTGGGGGTGAACGGCATCGCCCTGGGCGGAGGCACGGAAATGGCGCTGGCCGGTGATATCCGCATCGCTTCCGAAAACGCCGTTATGGGGCTTACCGAAACCCGCCTGGCGATCATACCGGGCGCGGGCGGCACCCAGCGTTTACCACGCCTGGTGGGCAAAGGAAAAGCCAAAGAGCTCATCTTTACCGGGAGACGGGTCGGTGCCCCTGAGGCGCTCGAGATCGGACTGGTGAACAAAATCTGCCCGCCGCAGGATTTACTTGAAGAATGCCACAAAATGGCGGCCATGATATGTGAAACCGGTCCCATAGCCATTGAGCAGGCCAAATACGCCATCAACCACGGATACGAGACGGATATCAACACCGGTTTGGCCATTGAATCAAACGCATATTGGGTGTGCATCCCCACTGAGGATCGCCTGGAAGGCCTGGCGGCTTTCAAAGAAAAACGAAAGCCCGTGTTTAAGGGCAAATGAATGAATAATGACTATTGAATAATGATGAAACCATTGGAATGTCGAAGGACGATTTGCGAATGTCGAATGAAGGAATGCTATCTTTTTTACTTTTTTTTAAATAGAGAGAGCGAAGCGACATCCGCAATTCGACATTCGACATTTGACATTCGACATTCGTCAATCGACATTAGCCATTTAACACTGCTAAGCTTAGCATATATAAAAACAAAGGGAGGCTATTGAGCGTTATGACTGAGTATGATTACAGAAAAATTTTTCCGCGTATGCCTGAAAAGGTCACCATTGGTGATATTACCGTAAGGGATGGTTTTCAACACCTGGAGCAGTTTATCTCGACCCGGGCCAAAATTTTCTACGCCGAAGAGCTGATTTTTGCCGGCTGCCGCAACATTGAAGTGACCAATCTCGGCAACCCCTATTTGATGCCGCAGTTCAGCGATGCGGAAGAGATCCTGGCCCACCTGCGCAGCGACCGCTTCAAAAAGCGTTGTGATCGCAAGGGCATCAATTACGATGACCTGTGCATCACGGCCGTTACCATCCGCGAAAAATCGGTGGACCGGGCCATTCAGCTCAAGGAAAAAGGGGTCGGCCCCGATCGACTCCTGATGATGGTATCCACTGAAGAAGAGCACCACTTTGCCAATTCCGGTACGACCCTGCCGGTATACTGGGCCGAGGCCGAACGCTCTATTAAGAAGTGCCGGGATGCCGGACTTAAAATGTGCGGCACGGTCAGCACCATCTGGGGCAGCCCCATTGCCGGTGCCACCGAACTCAAGGATGCCGTGGAATTCACCAAACGCTGGCTGGAGATCGGGGCTTCCGACATTGAACATGCGGACCATGACGGCAGTGCTTCAGCACCGGATGTGTATCGCTATTTTGCGATGATCCTGGATGAAATCCCGGACACCTCGCTGCATATTGCACATTTTCACGAGACCAAGCGCGTAGCCTCGGCTTCGGTTCTGGCCGCACTGCAGGCCGGAATTACCCATTTCGAGGCCACCATCGGCGGGATGGGAGGACAGCCGGCGAACTTTATGGACGACTGCCCGGTGCCGGGTACCGGCGAATATTATTACGAAGACCCGCGTTTTGTCGGTCTGATTTGTTTGGAAGATTTACTGGTTCAAATAGATGAGATGGGCATCGAGCACGGCTATGATGTCGATCGGATACTGTGGCTGGGACGCCAGATGGAAAGAACCGTGGGAAAACGCCTGCGCAGCGAAGCAGCGGTAAACGGCAGGACCCTTAAAGAAGGGCATCCTAAATTTGCCAGACCCGGGCTTCAAAAATTAAAGACAAAATTAGGTGAGGATCCCAAACAGAACTGGCCGTCGGAATGGGGCAGCGAGCCTGTGCTGCCGGAGCAGTTTCGGCCCTGAAGCCAGAGACGTCTATAGGGCGCCTTCGCTATTGATGGTCGATATTGCAGGGCGTCTGGATGTTTGAGATAAAAAAGGTTTCAGGTTTCAGGTGTCAGGATTTAGTGCCCTAATTTTCTAACATCAGGAAACTCGAGTGAAACCGCGTATTTCAGAAATGTAGGGCGGGCCACTGTGCCCGTTCCGCTATCGGCGGGATCGGCACGGACTTCGGCGAGCTCAGTCGAGCCGTGGCCGATCCTACGCTGGCATATGAACGATGTTTCTATCATCGATCAGACTGGACGCTCGCGGCTAGAGGTCGCGCTCGTATGAAACTTCATTTAAAGCGAATCACGCTAAAGACGTGACCTGAAGCCCGCAGAACCGCAGAATATCGAATATTGAATGTCGAAGGGTGGAATCGCTTCGCTCGGTCTTCTTATAAAATAGACCGTTCGACAAAAAGCTCACGGCAGACAGAATACATTCCTTCGACATTCATTATTCGATATTCGCTTTTTCAAAGTTTTTTTTCGATTTGACCGGCATTTTTTTGGCCGGCGGCAGCGCTGACACCTGAAACCCGAACACCGAACACCCAATACCGAATACCGACACACTACACGCGCCGCCTCAAACCTTGAAGCCTCGCCCCCGGACATTGACACCGAAAGACCGGGCCAACCTGCCGCTGTATGCTATTTAAATAAATTTGACATCTCAAACATTTTGCGGGCATAATATAGGTAACATCTTGGAATAATTTGTAACTTAAAAGTACTGCGAGAGAGGTTTTTTTCGCATGAAATCTATGCTTACCTGTGTCTTTATATGCTTATTGGCCTTAGTCCCCGGCTGTGCCGTTTCGGATAAAACCATCTATCATGATGTGACATACGATTTCGATGTGGATGTGGATTTTTCCCAAATTAAAACCTACAACTGGGTCGAGATGCCGGCAACCTCACGGATAGACGATTTCAATCAGATACGGATTAAGACCGTTGTCAATGCCAAATTAAACAAACTGGGCATGAAGCTGAAGGTCAAAAAGCCGGATGTATTTCTCGTCATGTATGGCGGGGGGTACAAAGCGGTCGACATGACTGTGATTATGGATTATGCCGTTTATGACGTGGGCCGGCTTAAATTGGCGATGTATGATGCCGACTCCCACAACGAAATCTGGTGGGGGGAGGCCCGCGCCGATTTGTTTTACGAAATGACGCCGGCCCAAAAAGATGAAGTTATCGAAAACTCAGTCCAGAGAATCCTCGAATATTATCCTCCCGTTCCGTAACCCGCAAAATCCAGATGCCGCAACATGCACGATATGCCGGCAGTGAAGCTCCTGAATTCATAATCATGTCCAATAAGATTCTGCCATTGCCATTTAAAAACTCAAAGCCGGGTCCACTGGGTTCGAACGCTTTCTTTATCTGCCTCAGCACCTGCCAGGGCAAAATATGACGCTCAAGTTCGGACTCATTCTGGCCGATATGAAATTAACAATGGTGTAATTTTTGTGGGCGAATAACTTATCCGTCAAAAGTCGTGAACAGGAGCTAAGGCGAACGTGAATCAGGAAAAAATAGATCAAATCATGAGCCAGGTAAAAGCATTTCCAGGCATGCCTGATACCTCGGCTAAATTGCTTACCATGCTTAAAGATCGGGAGACCTCAGCGTCTCAAATCGAAGAGATTTTAAAATATGATCCCGGTCTGACAGCCAATATATTAAAGTTGACCAATTCGGCTTATTTCGGAATCCCGACCAAGGTGAGATCAGTGAAACAGGCCGTTGTTCTCCTGGGATGGAAACGTCTGCTTCAGTTAGTGATGACCATGTGTATGAGTACGGTCATGAAAAAACCCCTACCCGGGTATGATTTGCCGCACGGTGAACTCTGGCGGCATTCGGTGGCGGTATCTGTGGCGGCCGAGTTAGTTGTTAAGGAATTGAAAATACCAGACTCTGACGAGGTTTTCACGGCCGCCCTCTTACACGATCTGGGCAAACTGGTTTTGGGCGGGTTTGTGCAGAACGATTTGCAGGAGATAAACGGCATGGTCGCCAAAGGTATTGCGTTTGAAGTTGCTGAATTCATCGTGCTTGGTATCGACCACGCAACTATCGGCGCTCGAATCCTGGAAAAATGGGCTTTCCCCTCGGAACTGATCCATGCCGTCGGCTGGCATCACGATCCTGATGCGTGTGAAACTCACTGCACTTTCAGTGATATTGTGCATGTCGCCAATATTTTGGGGATGATGATCGGCTTTGGAAAGGAGATTGAAACGGTGCCGTCCAATCCGGTAACCGAGCGGTTGGGATTTAAACCGGTCCACCTGGAATCCATGGCCGAAAGGACCCGGGCGGGAGTCGACAAATTGGCTGACATTCTGCTGACCGGGTGAGGGGTTGGAATGTCGAATGTCGAATGTCGAATGACGAATTGCGGAAGTCGCTACGCTCCGCCATTTTGAATGCTCAATGACGCGTGACAAAAGAAATATTGCGGTTGCCATTCCGATTCACCAAAGTATAGCAACAGCCATAATATAAACGATAGAATTCCTTAATTCGACATTCGTCAATCGTCATTCGTCATTCCAATATGGTCCACCCATTGCCACTCAATCATTTCACCGTCATTCCGACATTGTAAATCACCATGGCGCCGAGCATGATCCAGGGTATCATTGATCAATTGTGGCGTTGCATCTACCGCGGAATTGACTTTTTCGCTAAGGATTTTCAGATTAGCCCGGGTACTCAATGATTGTCCGTTGTGGCGCCAGGATCCTATTTGCTCGATGACGTTTTTCATTATCAGGTCATAAACCAAGACGATCCGCTCCAGATTATTGACCTGCTCTGCTTCCTGGTCTGATGCCGTATTTTTCAGCATGCGCTCTTTAATATCCCCCAGCAGCAGGGTGTACTCATCCTCCCAACCGATTACGATATCATCCAAAGATTGCCGGTCTACTTCAGACGTCTCCACAACTGCTCGATTCGCATGATATTGAGACCAATCATCGGTCAAGATCTTGATGCCGTATTGGTCGCTATTCGTGCGTATCTCCGTGCCGGGAAAAGGCGCCAGCAGATGAAATCCGTATGACAGGCCAAGTTCCTTTAGTTGTTCGCCGAAATCCATGGTTTCCCGGATGGATTGCGGTGTCTCGCCCGGCAATCCGAGGATAAATGAAGCGTGCGCGGTGACACCGGTGCGCCGGCACATTTCAACCGCCGCGATGACCTGATCCCGGGTGATGCCCTTATTAATCGTTTGCAGGATTTGCGCATTTCCCGATTCGACGCCGAAACTGACTGCGCTGCAGCCGGCGGCTTTCATACTCGTCAAAATTTCTTCGGAAACCGTGTCGACCCGGGCAAAAGATGTCCACTTTATCTCCAACCGCCGGTCTATAATTTCATTACATACGGCCAGACAATGTTTGCGATTGGCCGTAAACAGATCATCGGCAAGGTTAATTTCAGAACTCTTGATCTCTGGTGAATAACCTGTTGATTTTACTTGACAGGAGCATAAATATAGCGTAAATTGGAGTGCAACAGATTAGGAGGTA
>Ga0209678_1000641_pt1 | contig 10257 bp, 6 predicted proteins | sample WorMetilvaeELBA1_FD_187404 | JGI IMG/M metagenome (GOLD analysis project Ga0209678, IMG submission 187404) | Marine gutless worms symbiont microbial communities from Max Planck institute for Marine Microbiology, Germany - Olavius ilvae ELBA.1... ...
CAAGTATTGACAACTAAACCAAAGCAACGAACATGCATCAAATTATAGCAGAATAAAACAAAGACAAAGAATGTGACGATACACAATGAACATACACAAAAACCTAGGATAAATAAACAGGACAAACAGAAGGTCATGTTCCCTGGATCTGATTACCCCAAGGAGATCTCCCAGCAGTGCACTCCCGCTACACACACAGAAGCAGTGCACTGCCAGAGGGTCCTCTTGGGGGTCTTCCACCCTTATCTCTGACCAGCGAAGGCTCCCGGATCCACCTTGGGGGAGGGTCGCCAAACCTCTTGTTAGCCCACTGACACCAGTACCCCCGATAACTGGTGTCATATTAATGTAATAAGAGAGACGTAGGTAATAAAAAAAATTAACTTTAAGTTACACAAGTGAGCAACTGGCTAACCGTTGATAGTTCTATCAGTACTTTCGTCGACTTGGTATGACTCTCCTTCTCCATCGTTTTCAGACATATCACGGTAGATTTCTATTCCGTCTGCACAAAAATTCACATAACTTTCACCAACTTGAGTAGTGCAACGTTTCCTTTTTACTTTCGAGGGTGAGAAAATTATATGATCGTGTTTATTAATATTCATCATGCGTCACAAAAATTGTGACCTGGGTTTTCTACAAATGACAGGGAACCCATGTTTATAATTTTTGGCACACAATTTTCTGAGAATCTCCTAAACACGTACATATTCTCCCACTTCTCCTTAGTTATGCTGCTGCACTAACCGAGAATGCATTAGCATCTGAAGATGCACGTTATTTCCTCTGGGTGGGTGGTTCTGAAAAGATCATAGATAATGTGCCCAACTGGATGACTGAAGAATTCCAATATACCTTCAGATTTCAAGGTCTGACTGATATGTGATGCACATATCTGTGATGCACCTCCTTGGCTCAGCATGTCACAAACAAGATCTCACTTTCCCCAGCATTATGCGATAAATTTGCGATTTTCGACTAAAATCACTGTTTGTCTCAACACGACATGAGACAGCCGCATGATTGCTATGGAACGTCAATAGGAAGTCATAGCTGGCTCTGGAGACTACGAGTGACCTTGATAGGCGACGGGTCAAATTTTGTCTCCTTATATGTGTGGAGACATTCTGCAAATGTTTATGATGTTAATCACATCGCCTAAAAATGACCGTTATATGGAAGCTAGAAGCCAGCCCAGTGCCCACGTGTTCATCAACCTCTGCCACAGCTCTGCTACATCCTATAATAACCACTCAATGGACGCTTTCCTGGATCACTTGCCATATTAAGCTTAGTTCGGCGGCCATTACGACAGGAGCAGTGAATTAGAGTCGTGAGCAAGTGGCTCTATTGTAGAGTATACATACTCACTCCTTTTTACATCAGTAATGATGTACTGCTCTTGGCGTAAAGAAGGAGTAAATGAGAAATTATGTAAATTAATTTAAATTAAGTATATTCTGAGCCAGAAAATATCTTGACACTCACAGTGTGAACATCTGGAAGTTGGGAGCGTCAGTCTACCGTTATATGGAAGCTAGAAGCCAGCCCAGTGCCCACGTGTTCATCAACCTCTGCCACAGCTCTGCTACATCCTATAATAACCACTCAATGGACGCTTTCCTGGATCACTTGCCATATTAAGCTTAGTTCGGCGGCCATTACGACAGGAGCAGTGAATTAGAGTCGTGAGCAAGTGGCTCTATTGTAGAGTATACATACTCACTCCTTTTTACATCAGTAATGATGTGCTGCTCTTGGCGTAAAGAAGGAGTAAATGAGAAATTATGTAAATTAATTTAAATTAAGTATATTCTGAGCCAGAAAATATCTTGACACTCACAGTGTGAACATCTGGAAGCACTGGCATGTTTATAAACTGCTGGGATATGACAAGTACACTCTATCAGGTAGTGCAGTTAGTTTAAAGGTTGAGGTGGACACAAGCATAAACATTGCAGTAAGTTTCCTCAGGATGATACATGCCAAAAAATCCTACTCCCACCTCCTAGTTGGCGATAGCTGGAAACAGACTGACACGAGTTTCGCAATTGCACTACATACGTAGATACAGAATACAGTTGGGAGCGTCAGTCTGGCTAACGGGAGAGGTTGTGCTTGGCTTGCCCACGCTTGGGGTGGTTGAGTTTGGGTGCCCTGTTGGTGTGGGGTGGGTGGGCCCCGGCCTGGGGTGTCGGCCCTGCTGGTCTCCTCGTTCGTGCACTGGGTAAGTATTTAGATCCCGTGAAAAAATGGATCTGTGTGGCCCTCAAAACCCGGCACATGGGGTACTAAAATTTCCGGGGACCATCCTCTTGGCTTGTCGGCGCAAGGGGTCACGAGTGACTTGGCGACTTGCGGTCCAGTTCAAGATGTGTTATCGCAAGGCATCTTGGACAAAATACACCATTGGGGGTCTGTGGTTGGGAGTTGACTAGCGTGGTGACTCTTGCTCGGTTTGGACTGACGACAGGATTCCTGCTCGGCCCAGCTGACGACAGGAGGGTGTCGCCTAGTCTTCTCCCTTAGAAGCAGATTTTCCTAATGGGTAACTTGTGCTGTCAATATACAGGGTGTGCTTGGAGAAGGCACCCTGGTTTCCTGGTTTGAAGTTTTGGTGGTTATGGTGACCAGGATGGATGTGCTTATGTGCTTTCGAGCTGATATTCTCTTGAAGATACCAAGAGTGCATATTAGTAAGTAGGTTCAAGTGAGTAGGCCCTCTCTTGGGAGGGGATGGTTCCAGGTATTGGTATGGACCCAGGTGAGTACTGCACTGGGGGATTTTGTAACCTTACGGTTAATTCGGGGATGTGCATTTGGCCCATTAGAGGCCTCAGCGCTAGGCGGTAAAACGTCTTCCCGTATGGTAAGGTAAGGATACATGCCAAATTTTATTAAATCGGTTAATGGCGGTAGAATTATTCAGAAAATAAACAGGGGACGATTTTGAAACACGTTGCAAATTAAATTAGGCAATATTTAATAATAATTAACGTCTAAAAATATTGCACGGACGTTATCCAACTGTTTCATTGTAAGATTCACGGGAGTACTCCATATCCTTGAGTAATATCTGTAAAAAATATTCCCTGGTAAAAGAAACCAAACTTCTTTCGAAGCAAACAGTATTTGTCGTCATACCTGGACGGTTGAACAGCTTGGTGCGCTGACAGTCCTGAAAAACACACACAAAAGATTTGTACAACCTGCGGGAGCAGCCTTAAATGCTGACAAACCGCACAACACATTTGTGCAATATGCAATGGCGTGGCTAATGTGCTAACAAAACGCCCTTCCACGTATGGTTTACCACTCCAGTTTGGCTGTTGTAATTCAAAGGGTGTGTGCTTAAATGCCTGCACCCAAAATCTGGAAGCGCTGGAGCTCCAGTCCTTGAGACGTGGTGTGGATGAGCCTTTGCAACAACACCCCTCCCTCACATGGGGTATCGTATTGAATTTGATCGTTGCTGGTAAAATGGTATAAGTGTATTATGCACTATATGCTGGGAAAAAAGTGGGCCCTCATGATCTGCCTTTCACTGTCACTTAAAGTCACTGACTGCTGACTGACCCTTGACCATGATTCCAAGGTCACGATATTTTTTGACATTGAATATATCAGAAACAACACTAGATAGAGCCATAGTTACTATAGAATGTCAATAGGAAGTTGTATGCGCTCTATCGAATGGTGACATTTTCAATGACCGCGACGGACCACTAACCTGGTTTTCAAGGAGGACACAGCATTTATGAAGTTGAATATCTCAAAAACGGTGCATTTAGAGACAAAGTTACAATTGAACACTAATATCAAATAGTAGCACCTTCAATGATATTGGACTGAATGTTGACCGGGATTTGAATATCTCGATATTTTTCCACATTGAATATCTTGGAAACGACATGAGACGGAGCCATAATTACTATTATATACAAAAAATGCACACATACTATCTGCATTTATATAAGCCGATGCTCTAAAACGGCAAAATTAAATTGTTTATCACAGTGTCGCACGGCAGTGCATACACTGTTGTAAGGGCGACGCAGCAAGACAATGGGAAATGGCAATTTTGGGGGTGTCAGAACTCCGTAACCCCTGAACCGATCGGCTAAAAATTTGACACACGTGATTATGTCAGTAAGTTGACCTCGTATGCCAAATTTCATAACATTTGGCGGCACAAGGACTAGCCGGCAATATGGTGAAATGTACAACTCACGTACTTTTTAAATAATTTTTGCGTGCCTCTACAGAAAAAATACTCAACAATTTCAAGCGCTTAATGGCTTTAAATGTTCTACAGTCAGTAACTTAGGTTACTAGTGGGTATTCGTTATAATGTTGTTAGGGTTTACACACTTTTTTGGAGGACAAAGTCAAAAACGATCAAAATTTTTGAACTTAGAAAAATTTCGACCTAGGAACGCCTTGCATTGGGAATTCTGAGAGTTAACGGCCTTAATACAAATCACAGCACCATAAAAGTTGTGTGATGAATAGGCAAATAAGGGTCGAAAAAATTATTGGTACAGTTAAATGTGTCGTTACTTGTGGCTCAATCGAAATTCAAGCTGTCGAAACGTGAGATTCGTCTGCTTCTGGAATAACTTTTCTTATCTATTCCGCAGGTGCCGTCGTTTATGCAGTGTCATATTATCTAGCAGCAGCAATAAAACTGCCTAAGCGTAAAAACTCTTAATAATTTCATTGTTGATTTGCGTAATATAATCCAATTTGTTCGTTAAAAATAACATAAAAATATTTTTTGAAACTTAATACAAGAAAATGTTGTAATTTATAAATCTACCATTCTTCACTGTACGGTGAGCATTAGTATACTCATTATTTTTCGTCTGCTTAGGAGTTACTTGACAAAACAGATAATGATCGAAATTTGCACTTGTAGTCTCGCAGTCCAATCTATTTATTCTGTTTATACAATTTATTTAATAAATATTATTCAAATAATACATCGTAACACGTAAAGTAAAATCTTTCACATATGATTTCAATTTACATGTTACAATGCAATATAAATCAACTCGTCCCATCGAATGATGTTCTAATAAAACTGCAAATATAAATGTTAAAAACTTATCAGTTTAAAACTCACTGTAAGGGCGACAGTCACAGCTCTAAAACTGCAAATATCATTTTGCCAGGATTCATGACACAGAAAGGTGAACGTCCTTACGTCTACAAGTGAAATATAGTAGGCCACTTTGGCTAGTCAACTTGGGTGAGATGAGTTGTTTCGACCAACATAATGCAGTTAAATGATTTTGAATACCATTTCGCTTGCAGCCGTAAGGACATTCACCTTTGTTTTATCACGAGTCCTGGCAAAATGATATTTGCACTTTTAGAACTATGACTGTCGCCCTTACAGTGAGTTTTAAACTGATAAGTTTTTAACATTTATAAATTATAAGCATGAAATGTATGCACTTGCACATTTAAATCTGTCAACCGCCAGCTTTAAATGTCAAAGCTAACGCATATATTTTTCACTCTTATAATTTATAATTTATAAAGAATTTAATTTTTGCCATTTTAGAGCATCGGCTTATACACATATAGATATGTGTGCAGTTTTCCTATAAAATATTTGCCGTTTTCATAAGTTCATTGAAACTAGTACGCCTATATGCCTATTGAAATACGTTGGATAACTAATTCATTACAGGAATGACGGCTGTGCCTAAACACCGAAAAACTATTTCAAGGTAGCAGCTGCCGCCATGTTGAATTATTGAAAATTGCTCTTTTGGTCACGTGACTTCTGTTTGCATGCAATTCTACATCTGCAATCCAACTTTCACACACATCGGCTAAAATGGCACAAGATATAACCGAAAACGATTTTCAATATGGCGGCCGTCCACCATCTTGAATTTGCAAAAATTGATGTTTTGATCATGTGACCTATATCTACACGTGACTCTGCACCTCTGATCCAAATTTTGCATTAATTGGCCGATATGGATGTAGCCAAAAAACTTTCCGCATCCACATACCAAATTTGATCGGAAACGGATAATGCATGGCTGAGATATGAAGATACAGCTATTTTCAAAATGGCGGCCGTCCGCCACCTTGAGTTATCGAAAATTGCCGTTTTGATCACGTGACCTACAGCTACATGCAATTCTTCATCTCCACTCCAAATTTTGTTATAATCAGCCAATACGACGGCGAGATATAGCCGAAAAAAAGGATTTTCAATATGGAGTCCGTCCGCCATCTTGATTTTGCAAAATTTCATTTTTTTTGTCAAAAATGTCCAGGCTGGGAATTGAAAACTGCATCCGTCTACCAAATTTGATCCAAATTGGGATAATTCAATAATGCTGAGAATTGGAGATAGTTATTTTTAAAATGGCAGCCATCAGCCATCTTGAATTTTCGAAAATTGCTGTTTTGGTCACGTGACCTATATCTGCATGTGATTTTTCATCTTCGCTCCAAATTTCGCTTTAATCGGCCAGCATTGTGCCGAGATATAGCCACAAAACAATTTTCAATATGGCGTCCGTCCGCCATCTTGAAATTGCAAAATTTCGTCTTTTTTGTTAAATATCAGTCCTGGAAATTGAAATCTACATCTGCTTACCAAATCTGATCAAAACCGGATAATTCACGAGATTGAGGTAAAGCTGTTTTCAAAATGGCGTCCGTCTGCCATCTTGAATTTGCAAACATTGGTCACATTACCTATATTTGCATGTCATTTTTCATCTCCAAAATTCCGAATTTTACATTAATCGGCCAATATAGCGCCGACATATAGCCAAAAAACTATTTTCAATATGGCGTCCGTCCGCCATCAAGGATTTGTTATGACGTCATCATATTGCATCAGAAAACTGTCTTACGTTCCCAACTTTGTCAAATTTTCACGGCGTTCGGTTGCGTAATTTCTGAAAATTCTTGTATTGCATATTTCAGCATTTTGGCTTGAAATTGCCTATTTCGTGCATAATTCTGACGATATTTGGTGAAAAAGAGGCAAAACTGTGAAAACTAATTATTCTAACCACCAAAAGGCACATCCTTGGCGCAAAACATGTCTACTAAGCGTAGAATGGTGACGACTTGTAGGCGATCCGAAGAAAACAAAAGAAAGAAAGGAAGGAGGAAGACACCCCAAACAGTGGCAAACTGGCTATTTGCCCAGACCACCCACGTCATCGGATCAAAATCAAACTTTGTATGGTCGGTGGCCTGCGGCGTGTAGTTATACATGTCAAGTGTGATCCAAATCGGTTAAGGGGTTATGGCGCTGTGGCCTCAAAAATGGCCATTCCCCATTACTTGGCCAGTGGCTTATACAACAGCTTGTACTACTATACAAGCCGTGATAGAATGTCAATAGGAAGTCATAGGCTCTCTATCAAATGGTGACATTTACCATGACTTTGACCAATGCCTAACCCGGTTTTCAAGGTCACGGGATCTTTGAAGTTGAATATCTCAAAACCAGTGCGTCTTACGGGCAGAGTTACTATAACACACTAATAGGAAACCCTACCTAACCTATGGAATGGTACCATGTTTGGTGACCTTGACTGACCTCTAAATGCATCATGCGGGTTTGTCATCATCAGCTGAGCTTATTTTATGTTACTATTGATGCAGAAGGAGGTTATGCAACACTTACGTATTGTGTGACTGTGTGTGTGTGTGTGTGTGTGTGTGTGTGTTTCGGAGGATAACTATTGTGAAGTTGTGTCAGGCTTCGATAAGATTTTGTGGGTCAGTGACCTACGAGACAGTATGAAATGATTGGGACAAAGATGGGTTTGGAGCACCATTATTTAAACAGTGCTCGGAGGAGACACGAACACTGCGCGCTGGCTGTAGTAAGGCAGAGTCAAAAATTTCACCCTGCCGCAGACCACTTTCCTGGGGTGCGGGACGGCCAAAATTTTATCCGCTGCAGATGGTTTACGTACAAACCCAGTTCGGTGAGGATCGATGCATGCAATTTCTAGTTATCGTGGTAACAGACCGACCCACAAACACACACACACACATACACCCACACACAAACAAACACAGACAGGACCGATTACAATACAGTGCCGCAGCTTCGCTAGTGTGTAGTGTAATTAAGAGTTTCAATAAATACAAATTTATAGTACCTTCCACCGCCAGAATAGATGGTCAGCATCATCACCATAGTCGAAAGACAGTTGGTCGCCAATTGAGATATCACTGACAGCGAACAGGCATATGTTGGAACAGCATTTTCGCTATGTGGTGATTTGTGTGCTAGGAAGCGAAATAGAGCCTCTGTCACACTCGAGAGACGGGTCTTCCTGAAACTGAACAAGTCACTGTTGTGTTGAGTGTTGACAGAGTGCTGAACAGATGATAAGCTAAGTGGCTAAGCTGCTAGCCTGCTGGGTATTCTTAACATTACTGAGTTTTAACGACTGCTAACTATCAATAATTCAATTCCAAGGTGCTACTTGTTAGCATGCTAGTCGTTGGCACTCGTTGCTTGCATTATTCCTGATTGATGAGAAACATCTGCTAGTGCTAGTCAGGATTTACTGTTACTAACTTACCGGTACTAGATGTGACTGTGAGACTGTGAGGTGAAAAGAAGTTGAGAAGGAGAGAAACTTTTATTTTTTTTAACTTACAGCAGTCTAACACTGGTTAACATTTGTAATGTATTATTCAGTAGTCACTCAGTACACTGTCTCTGCAAGGCTGAGTTTGACCAAAACTAAAACTATAACTAAATTAATAACTAAAAAGTCTAATAACTCTAACTATAACTAAAAAGTCTTGCTGTAGTTAACTATAACTAAAACTATAACTAAAAAGATAGAAAATGTATAACTATAACTATAACAATAACTAAAAAGTCATAACTAAAATAACACTGACCTAGAGAAACACTGACATTAAAAGCTGGGCAGTATAAATATACAGGTACATCGCCACTCAATATCCCCTCTTCCCCCGATCCCTTCCCACTAGGCCCATACGCCCTACCTCTCGGGTTACTCGATCGTGTCTGCTCACAAGCAGGACCGACGAGTTGACTCAGGAGGAGGGTAGCACAGCATATACTCACACACGCCTCATTAATAATGAGAGCAGTGCAGCATTAATTAACTTTCCCATCCCTGCGGTATCGTGCATTGGGCCAATTTGTAGGCCTCAGCACTGGCACATGAAAGGGGGCATGCGTCACCGCATATAGTAGTAGTAGTAAGCAGCACAACCATGATGGCTAAATGCCATCTTTACATTTTCTAACCCACTGGCCACAAGGTGACTGATGATCGTGCTGTAGCTTAGACTACTTTTTATTACAGGCACTTGGCCAAGAGGTGGGCGTGGCTTCTATTGTGTTTTTTACTGAGACTATCTGGTAAAACTAATTTTTCAAGGCGCCTACAGGCTGTCAGGAACCGGGATTGTTGATTGTTTGGAAATTATTTGACATAGGGTGTAATCTGACACAGTTTGACCTGAATGACCTTGACCCGCAGATTTCACGACAGATCTACGCTACTGACGTAGGATTGGGGTATAAGACAATCACATCATAATACAATGAAACAATGCACTAAACCAAGAAAATAAGAAACACTCTTAGGCCTGGGCTTTGCAGAGAAAACCCTTCGCCATGATTAAGCTTCCTCAGAGGAGTCTTTCTTGCCAGTCACTTGACAAGTAATGACAACTTAACCAGAACAACCAAAAGACATGACACATACCAACGAAAACTAACAATACACAAAAAGTGGCCATAATAAACAACAACACACTGAAAAAAACCATTATACCAAGAGAAAGACAGACACAGCCTGATTTAATTGCGTTCTACGACATCTGGCCAGGAATCAGGATGGGTCTATTCTTACAACCCCTGGAGCCCACACGGGGCTCTCTTGACGGTGGGTACGACGTCCTAACTACCACTGTCCTGTTCAGGAAATGCTGTGAAATATACAATGTGATCAAAATTTTTACCCAAAAATATCACATGGTTTATTCCAAGGCCCACGTGTCACCTTTTCACTGAATTTTGTTAAACTTGGTCGAATGGTTTTTAGGCTCGACGCTAAAGCGTCGAGCGTAATAGCTACGGCGACGTGGCTGGCTGGGTGGGTGGCTGGGTGGGTGTCTGTCACAGCCGGTATTGTATCAAAACGACTAAACCTATCCGAAAACTTTTTGGACCTTCTGGTAGGCCCATCATTTAAGCATTTAGGACCC
>Ga0209678_1000642_pt1 | contig 10253 bp, 11 predicted proteins | sample WorMetilvaeELBA1_FD_187404 | JGI IMG/M metagenome (GOLD analysis project Ga0209678, IMG submission 187404) | Marine gutless worms symbiont microbial communities from Max Planck institute for Marine Microbiology, Germany - Olavius ilvae ELBA.1... ...
CACTATGCCGCATAGTGGAGTACAGTTCTGAAGAAGAAAAATTGCATTTTATTGTTATTCTTTAGCATTTCTTTAACATTTCTGCTTTTAAAAATATTTTACGTCTTATGGTTGCATGTGTTAAAATTGAGTAGAAATGCTGGTTATGTGTTCATTATGTCATTATATTAGTTGCATTATGATTCATTAAACTGGTGTACAAGAGCATATGGCTGATGACTACCATTCACTGCATATATGTGGGATTGTAGAAAACGGTTTATTCTTATGCTTTGCTTCTGGCTGAGTAAGTAGGAATGATTTATTTGTGTTTAAATATAATAGTAGCAGTTTGCCCGCCATGATGTCGACAGTTATATGATATATAATCGTTACTTAGCACTGCCATCACTTGTGATCACTGTTTGCACCATGTATGATTCAGGCCCAATGCAACAAGTCTTCCCTAGTCAGCTAGTCAACAGAATGAACAGTGATGAAATTCACAGTTTTTGATATTCTTCATGTACTCCATTGCTTTGACACTGCTTGATGGTTGGATGATAGGAAGGGCATCCAGCCTGTAAAAAATTGCTTCAGTCCTTTGGAGGACTTTGGAGCCAGGTTAGTCTGGTCCTCCAGTATGGGTGACCAGCTGAACCTGGAGTAATCTCCAGAAAAATAGACCGGTTAAACAAAAGCCGAATAAAAGTGTTTTCTTTGTATGACTTTCTGCATTGACTGTAAATTGTCGTTGTTGTTAACACGTGACAGAGTGCAGAGCAGATGAGAGAGGATGGCGACTTGAAGCTGAATGAAGCAGTGATACTGAGCAAGCAGGTCATATCAGCGTCGTCATTGTCTGGACAAGAGATCATTCTACGTGAACTTGAACGATCCAAGTCCGATTGGGGCAGCTTGGTTTCAGACATGAGCCAGGTCCGTTTTGCTGCATTGTAGGCTAAGAAGCTGCTTATGTCACCGTTGTTATGCTTATTAGTATTTTTGTCCGAGAAGTGGAGTTTGTTCTTAACAAGCTGTGCGGGATGCCGCCACAATATGCCCCTGCCCCCTGTGACCTTGACCTTTGACCTTTTGACCTTGAAAGTTCTGTCTCTTAGTTGTTCTGGTTAGGTTGTCAGTACCAGTGCGATTGACTGGAAAGACTCGTCTCTGAAATGACTTATACTGTGTTGATGGGGACGTTAAACCCTACTCACTCACTCACCCAACCCATTGTGAGTGGAAGCGCACAACGTTAAAAGGCCTCAACAGATGACAAATCGTCTGCACATGGTAGTGTACATTGTAACAATGCTGTAGTTAGTTTCACTGATTGTATGACACAGGCGAGGGCGCAGCTGCAGCAGCGTGCACTGCAGTGGGCGGACTATCACTGCAGCACGGCAAGGTTCAGCAACTGGCTGCACAGTGCTGAGGAGACTGTGAAAGACCTGCACTTGATGAGTTCACTTGCCGAGAAACAACAACAACTGCGCGCCGTCGAGGTGAACTTTTTGGAGTTGCTTAAAACTTTAAAAAACATTAAAAAACTTAAAATTTCCTTTCACCTTCTCTGTTTTTAATACATTTCAACTGACGTAGACGGCGTCGCTGGATGCACCTGCTGAGATACAAATGTTATGTGTGGTTGGTAAGTCATGAGAGTGAATTATGGCTAAGTGGTGCATCCTATGGCCGTTACTCCAGAAGACTAATGTGAAACCAAGCCGATAGCCAGGCTACTAAATGGTTCACTCAGCCACCTTGATTAACCTTTAACACAATTTCACAGTCATTCAGCGGAAAACCCCTTTTTGTTATATTACAGCTACCTGTTGCTCTTTCAGTGATAAACTGAGCATGAATACCTGTGATAACCAGATTGATAGCACTGTGCAATAAGTGCAAGCAATGTGTGCCACAATTGCAGCTGTCTGGTGTGTTTTACAGGGACTGCTTGACGACGTGGCACTGCACAAGGTGGACGTCGATGACATATGTAAAGTGGCCGATACACTTGCTGCGAGCTCCGGTGTCGAGATAATCACTGCCAAGGCACATCACCTTGCAGCACGCTTCCGAGCTTTGACTTCCAGTTTGCAGGTACTGTAAATACTACTTTTGGGTTTTGTTCTATCGGCCTAGTTTCCAGAGTCACTTCAGGTAAGGCCAGGTCATGCAAAGATCTCAAACGATCCCCTTCCAGTCGCCCATCCAGTAGAGTCAAAGCACCAAAGGTGTCCAGTTTGTAGGTACCAGTTCCTATTAATACATGTAGTAACATTATTGGCTGGACTTTGTCAGCTGCTTTAAAGAATTTATATATATGCAATATGTGCATCGTTGATTTTTTGTAGTGATGGTAATTGTTTCTGAATATCTGAAATATTTATCCTCTCTTAGGAAGTATCAGTTACCATAAAAAGATTTCGCTTTGCCATTGAGGATTGATTACTTCAATGTCCATGCCTACTATGTGGAGTTAGGGTATTACTGGCCGAGCCTGTCTCGTTTGTATGTTTTTCTGCATCGTAGCTCAAATGAAGCTATTGTCACCACAAATTTGGTACCATAATGTACCTTGTGCTGGTTTGAGATTGATTTTGGGTCATGTCAAAAATCATGGTCACATGTCTAGACCAAAAGCAAAATGTTCATAATTATAATCATAATCATAATCATAAAAACAATTTATAACGTGCACATAGTCAATGGATAAAACATTGAATCGGAGGTGCATGTTAAATCAGATTCATTAGATGGTGCTACTGTACACTGCTAACAGAGTTGGAAAATAGATGGGTTAGCAGTTTTTGAACGTCATCTAGTTAATAAACCATTTTATTCCTTAATTTTTTGTTACAGGAACAGCTGCAAATTCGTCGTCAGTTTGTCTCAGATCACGAAGCATACAACGCAGCGTGCCGTCACTGTAGGAGCTGGTGTGATGACTTTGCTGCCAGACTGGAACTGGAACTTCATCACGAGATGGCTGACAACTCTCGGTCATCGGTCGAGTTGAAGTTGAGCAGGCTGAGTGAGTTGTTGAACCAGTGCAGCGACGAAGGCTCCGGATGTGTTCAGAGAGTCGGAGATGTTGCTGAGGTTGTACTGCGGAGCACGTTGGCCAGTGGCCACAGTGCAATCGATAATGCCGTGTCAGAACTGAGAACCTACTGGGAGGCTTTAGGTGCCAAAATATCGGCTGCACGTGACAGGACAGAAGCTGCATTAGCATGTTGCAACGAGTTTGATGTATCTCTGTCGAAACTGCTGCAGCAGCTGTGTGACGCAGAAGCAGAACGCGGCCGACTGTCTGTGCTGCAGTCGACACTGGCCGAGAAAATGTCTCATGCAGAACATTCAAAAGTATGCCACCTTATTCACTAAGTTGACTTGCTGTGATTTTTGTTTGACGGTTTCTCAGGTTGACTAATGCATCCTCTGACAGTGTAATAACAACAATCTCGTGTTAGGACCGTTACTCCAGGACATCCTGGGTGGGCTGAGTCCCGATTCATCAAAGAAATATCAACCGCTTTCTCACGTTCACCACTATCAATCTGGTTATCACATATGAACCGTTGCATCTTCTTTGTTTAAGCGCAGACTTCTGATCGCTTTCAAAGGAGCAGTTGTTAGTTTGCTGGACTCTCTCCAATCAACCAATTCATATGAGTCAGTAATGGTGGCAGGAAGGTATCTGGCCAAAGTAGTTTCCATTCACCACAGAAGTCCCACTTTGCACGTAGATGTGTATGCAGTTAATGCTAGATGATGTATTTCAGTTTCTCTTAATCCGTTTAGACTTAAGATGTCTTCTTGCTGAAATATAAACTTACCATCTCAGAAGTCGTGTGTTTAGTTATTAAACATTTGATTTGAGTTTGTATAATCAGTTACCGAGTACTCGGAGAAAATACTAAGTAACTTTTGCTGCATTTGTACATGGAGATGTATCTGTTCTTTCATTGTTTACAGTTACTCAGTGACAGACTGCAAGCACTTGAGGTGCAGATTGATAGTCTCTGTGAGTCTGCTTCTTCGTCAGATGATCGCATCACTAATCTCTTCACAAAGTGCAAAACTGTTTGCACAGCTGTTAATGTGAGTCAAGCTACTCGAACATATCTATGATTGTGTAGCACTGTATCTTAGCAGTTGAACTGTGTGTAAGGATGATCTGGAATATTTCAGAGAACTTAAGTAGCAAATGTTATGATTTAGGTTATACTATTTACAGCACATCACCAGAATGTTTTAGGATAAATTCGTCATATATAGCAAGGCTCATTGTTTTGGAAATTTTCTAAAGCTAGTTCTCTGAATGAGTAAAACTTAAAACTACAACATAACGAGATTGCTACATTTTTGAGCAGGTAACTTTGCAAATGTGGTTTTATAGTATGATATGTAGAACTTGCCATTTCTTCTGTTGGCGTTTGGCCTCTGCAAACATCCAATTTGGATGGATGAGCAGGGTTGACATAGGATTTATGCATCAGTAAAGTATAGCAATTGCACCTAACATTAAAGAGACTGTAAGTCGGTGCTGTTGTCCACTTTATGGACAAGCAGACTGTTTAAATGTGGTAATTCTAGCAGTTAACGTGGTTTTTTTATGAATATGCATTCATTATGTTTTTAGATACTTGCTACCAACTGTGAAGAATACGTGTTGGAACATCAGGCTTTTGAGACCGTCTGTCAGCTCGCTCGTGATTGGCTGACAGAATCACGTGACCGATTGGACACCTGCATCAATGTCGTTAGTGATTGGCAGCATTTAGAGGCTGCACAGAACACACTGATGGTAACTACTATGTGTTTGTTGCGGATGAATTTTATAGTGAGTGAGTGAGTGAGTGAGTAGTTTCTTAATGGCACTTCAAGATATGCTGAAGTAACTTAAGAGTATTTTACACCTGATGTTTGATCCATACAGTGAAGGCCTCTGTTGTTATTGTTTGCTGTTTATCTTTTTGCCAGTAGATAATGTTCTCTCTGTCCGTTCTAATGGCCGTTTTTCCAGGTGGATCTGGGTTAGCCAATACCAGAATGTCTCCATTCTGGATTTTATGGAGCTAAGAATGATGGAGATGGTAACTACTGCAGCCATAAGACGTGCAAAACTCCAGTCAATTTGTCTGCACCAACAAGCCAACACCCAGCTTTTTACAGTCCGGATGTCCTTTCTGTCGCCCATTCAACAATGTTGGAGCACTGAAGGGACAATAGTCATTAATGTTATAAACTGTTATTGACAAACAGTCTACATATTTGCCTGTAGTTTAGTACTGTGTTGTTAAAAATAAACCAGCTCGGCTGTTCAGACTGCAGTCACAAATATTTTTGTTTTACTGAACAAAACAAATTTGTGTTTATCGTACTGCTGAAGGTACTTACACAGTCTGTGGCATGTCATCTTGTGCCAGGAACTGCAGTCGTCTATATCTGAAGGGGAAGACAAACTGGAAGCTGTTAACTGCAAGTTGAATGCCATTATGTCACATACAAGCACTAAAGGACAGTTTACACTGAAGTCTCAACTCACTGCACTCCGAGACGATTTTGAAGCGTTGAAGGCATTATTGAGAAAGACCAGTGATCAGCTCGGCAAGTTGTTTTAAAAGATACGTCTTTATTTAAACGTTGCTGAGTCTGTATCCCACATAATCCGATTTATTATGAATGCATGATAATGATATGTGTCACATTAGCAGTTTGCTACCAATGCCACTTTGCAAGCATGGTATATTGGTGAAACTTAAAATGCCTGCATAACACAAGCCATTGTTGTTTGCTAGTTAAGACTATGTAAATTTAAAGTAATTGCTGTCAAAGGCTAATTACTTGTTTGCATGTCAGTGTGGAAAAGTAAACTGGATGTAAGGTAAAGATTGTTTCATGGACGAACTATTGAAATTTTCAACTTTTGGTATATTAAAACTGTTTTTTTTTCCTTTAGAATTACCTCATTAAATCAATTTAACTTGGTCTGATCACAGTTAGTTATAAGTTAATTTTTTCGTTGCTTCCTGATTTCTAGTGTTTTTTTTGTAATGCTCTTGATTACTTTGTTTTAATTGTCTATTGGAGAAAACGTCTTCATGACCTAAAAGAGTTTGATTGGTCATTTGATACAGTTGCCGAGTGGCTAAGCGCAGCCGAGGCTAAGGTGTCCAGTTTTGCTGCATCAGTTCCAAGCAGTGCTGCTGATGCTCGTGCAGTGCTGAATGACTGTCGGGTGTGTTGGCAAGAGATGTCGTGTAAACAGCATAGTCTTGAATGTCTCACTGCAACTGTTCACTCACTGCATCGCGGTGAAGATTCCACTCCACACTCTTCCGTCTTCCAGCTGAACTCGCATTACTCACTGATCACAACCAAACTGAAGGTACGTGTGCTCATCACTCAGCTGCAAAGCTTGAACGATTCAGTGTGTAAACTGGACTGTCTTTACAGACTCTATCATTGTTCTTGACATTTCTTCAATTTTCCCATTAGTTTCTTTTTTCTTAATTTTTTCTATCCTTCAGTGCTCTGACATTGTCGGTTGGTGACAGGCAGAGCATCCGGCCTATAAAAAAATCTCAAACCAGCAATGAATCCCGGAGATTCTTCTTTGATAGACCTTCAGAGTGATGTCTGGAGAAATAGACCAGTTAAACAAAAACCAAAATTAGTAGTAGTAGTAGCAGCAGCAGCAGCAGCAGCCGCAGCAGCAGTTTTGTTGGTTTTTATCCTTCGGTTCTCTATGGTCCCTGCTTGCTTCTTGTCAGTTTCTGAGTACACGTTAAATATTATGTTTCATACCTTATCATATTGTACATCGTTGCAGAGAAATATTTGCTGCAATGAGTACTTTGACACCTGTTTTTGGGCATCATGAATGAGCTCCGACCTGTACAGAATAACTTCTCCAGCAGTTTCCAAAGGTTTTCTTGCAAACATTTTGGGAACCACTAGCTAACTCGGAAAAACCTGGAAAGGGGCAGTAAAGTGGTTATTATGTCTGTGGTTGCTTTTTTAGAAATTCAGGCAGGTCACGTCTAACATGCAGTTATGTGTGCTGTACTACATATTGTTTCTCATTCTTCAGTAGTTCATTGTTATTGTAATACAATACTTTTTCATTAAATGCTTTGACACTGTTGGTTGGGCGACGGGAAGGACATCTGTCCTGTAAAAAGTTGTGTTGGTTTGTTGGTGGTGATGGAGCCTTTCACGTCTTATAGCTCCAGTTGTCACCACCACTTCCATCGTCCTTGGCTCCAATAAAACCGACTAACCCAGGTTCATCTGGAAAAATGTCCGTTAAACAGAGAGAGAATACTTTTTCATTAGTATAGTACAGTCCAGTCAAGATAATGACTAACAGTATATGTTTTGTTCATTATAATGATCTAATCCTAGCGTCATACTGCACACCAGTCACATCACAAACTGGACGATCCAACTTGCGATCTGCCACAACAGGCCAACTCATTGTGCCACGTACGACAGCCTACGGCAGCCGTAGCTTTGCTGTACATGGCCGTGTAGTTTGGAACAGTTTGCCAGCTGAACTGTGATTGCCTGACATTTCTCTGGACGTATTCAGAAAACAGTTGAAGACTTTTCTGTTTAACTGCTGACAGCACATTTGCTGAATTTTCGAATTTGGTCTATATAAATGTCAGTAATAATAATAATAATAGTCCAACTGTCATTTTACTTTAGCTTGTTACCTTATGTTCTCTGTATTTTGATGTAATCTGTTGTCGTTGCTGTTGCTGTCAAACAGGACACAATTCATCAGTTTGAGCAAATAGTATACAATTTTGAACGATATTCATCTGCAAGGGACCATTGTGCATCCTTGCTTACCTTGGCTACTGAGAAACTTGAAGATGGTCGTGGTGCTTCTGACTCTGATACAGACAGTTTGCATCATCGAATGGAGTGTCTAAAGGCATGTATTTATGTTTTCTACAGGATTTACTAAGTTGCCAACAATACGTATACATTTATTTTGTTTAGAGAAAAGCATTTTTGAAATGTCCTCTGAATTTTTATATTAGTCTTTATATTTTTGTTACTTTTTAGTATACTTCAGTGTTTCAGTGTTGGTTGAGCGACAGATAGGGCATCCAGCGTATAAAATTTTTTTGTGCATTAATTAATATTTTTTTCTTCTGTTCATGCTAATGAATAAAAGATTAAGGTGGACTGTTAAAGTAACTGAAGACAATTGCCTTGCCACTGCAGCAACATATGCAGGTTTGCCCGTCTGTGTCTGCAGGAAGTAATGGAGTACGAGGAGCAGAGTCATTCATTGATGAGCACCTTGGAGCTGTGTGCAAAGAAAGCAACTGAGAAGTGCTCGGAGGAAGCTGCTGAGCAGGTGTGGAGTGAGATGAGGCAGTTACAAAGTGAATGGGATGCGGTGAAGTCTGGTGTTGCGGAGGCAAAGGCTCGCCTGGAGTCACGTCGCATGGAGTTAGCCGACTACGATGATGCCGTGAAACGTGAATTGACGTGGATGCAAGACGTTGAACGACATCTCGCCGATGCTGGCAAATTGTGTGCCAGTCTTGCAGAAAAGAAGTCTCGACTTCAGCAAACTAAAGTAGATAAGTCCTCATGGTGTATTGTTTTATGATTGCTGTACTTGTGTGTCTTGAGAGTTTGGTGCTGTGTTGTGTGTCATTATGTTCACCCTCTCTAGATAGAGCAATTGAAGGATATAAGTTCGGTCAGTTTCTTCTTTTAGTCACTTTCTCCGCTGTTTCTGGCACATGCTAACTTATTCATGTTTTGCAGCATATGTTGAAGCTTTGCTATGTTGATTTTCTAGTTGTGCTATACAGAAAAGTGTAAAAGGGACAAAATCACCAAATTTGCACCATGTTTTGTCCACCTGCAGACAGTGCCTTTGAAATGCAGTGGTTATAGGAAATATGATTATAGAAAATGGTTGTCATTGTTGTGTTCATCTCTTGCTCACAGATTAAACAGATGATGATGATGATGATGATGATAATGATGATGATGATCGTTGTCGTCGTCATCATCATGAAATTGTGGAAGTAATGCAAATTGTGACCAAACTCCATAATGGAAAATTTGGTTACTATCCACTCCAGCCAGTGCTGTTGCACTGAAGCATCTAATATAGGCACTTTGATAAAAGCTGGGTCGACTGCGGAGGTATTTGCGTGTTTTGATACCCTGCAGTTTTCAGCTGTTCAGCGTCATTAAACCTACCCTTGCTGTACATGGTTTAAAACCATATAAGTAACATGCATGTGCGATACGTGTTCCATTATGACAGATATCGGCGTGTTTTTGTTGCAAAACAGGCTGTGCTGAACACTGTAATATCTCACGAATCTGTTTTGGAGACGATAGTAAGTAAATCAGAACAGCTTATACCGAGTTTCCAAGAGAACATCTCTGGTGCTGAGCTGATGAACAAGTATCGATTGTTGCATGATCGCACAAAGGTAACATTGAGCATTTAATGCACTGTTTGAACTAAAATTTATGACATATGGCATGTGGTTTTTGTTGACAATCAGTAAACTGGTAAGGTATGTTTTTCAAAACTGTTATATTTTACTGCAACTTGGACCTGCATTTTTACAGTTATATTTATTGAGATGATTTAATCTGTTAATTTTTTTAATTAGAATTCTGTGGTGATAACATTTTAGGAGATAATGGAAGGTGAAGAAGCGGCGGTGGCAAGTCACCAGACGTTCCAAGATGTATATAACAAATGTTGTGTCTGGATTCGAACATTTACTGATAAATTGGCATCATGCTGTGAAGGACAGAATGAAAAGGAGAAATTGCAAGCCAACATTGACCAAATTGAAGTAATCTTGTGAATTGTTTTTAGTTATGTTAGCATGAAATTTGCTTCTTTATCTATCAAAACTGACAGTAATGACTACGAATCTTTGATGCGTCAGGTACTTGATTGTCTTGAATAAAGGACGAGTAAAAGGGGTTTGTTGTTCTGAGTTTCCAACAGAACACAACATTGTTTTATTAATTATTTGGCACATATTTATTTAACTATTATCCTTATATCCTGTACTGTATCCTGGAGCAGCCATATCTCAGTGTTAGACTCTTGCCTACGCAATCAGTGTTCAGTGCCCACTGATAGGTGAATCATTAGTGGTTTCAGGAATTGGCATCTGACAAAAGTTCTCAATTACTCCAGAAAAAGTCCCATCTTATAGATGAGCCATCGAACATGGGTTATGCACGACATTAAA
>Ga0209678_1000643_pt1 | contig 10237 bp, 8 predicted proteins | sample WorMetilvaeELBA1_FD_187404 | JGI IMG/M metagenome (GOLD analysis project Ga0209678, IMG submission 187404) | Marine gutless worms symbiont microbial communities from Max Planck institute for Marine Microbiology, Germany - Olavius ilvae ELBA.1... ...
AGTATAAAAGCTATTTTTGAATTGCTTTTTCATAGAATCATACCACATACTGGGTTAAATACAAGCCTAAATATGAGAAAATCATATTGCCAAAACCAAGAACAACATTTACGAGACGCTTTACTAGTTGAATTGAATTCCTTCGATAGTGATAAGAAGGTATTTAATTTTAAGAAGGCTGACGGAAAAATTCAAAAGGTTTCCCATACAGAAATCAAGCAAATCGTTTTTAACCGGCTGCGTCAAGGTGTCCTGACCGGCAAACCACAGTCGCTGCGGGTCATTGTCTGGAATGGAAAAACCAAAAATATTGTCGTCAACTATCGTGGGGCCAAGATAAACAACGGCTACTTATATTTAAATCAAAAAGAACTATTCCGCCATTTTGATGATGCAGACAGACTCAAGGCCGGCAGTTATGAATGGAGCGAAAAGCTGCATAATTTTTGGCAAAGAAAAAAAGCAGGGTCGCCGGAAGTTTTTTCAGCCAACTTTGCTTTCAAAGACGGCCAGGGCGTAATATCGCGCAAGATGGCCGCAGCCTATTGCCGGACTTGTGTAAAAATCGAGATCCTCAGTCTGAAGATAGATCCGAAAAAGCAGACTCTATCGATTCGCTGCAAAGATGTTTTTTATGACAAGTACAATGAGTGATTAGTCAGGCGCATCCAGTAGATTGGAAACAGCTTCCATAAGTTCGAACGTCAGGTCGCTGATATCATTTTGGTTGAGATCCAGATAGTCCAGGGTCCCCTCTTCCAGCTGATACAAATAGTCTTCATCCTCATAACCTTCCCCGCTCATCAAGGAAACATAGTCTGCCAGGTGCAGAATGAACGCCAGTTCCACTTCCAGGGAGTCGGATGGGTTGTGATGGTAGCGTATTGCGGCCGATATCGTCTCGGGAATACTCCACTTGTTGCACACTTCGGCGGCAATTTCCGCATGATCGAATCCAAGAATTTCCTGTTCGGCGTGTAGATAGGTTTGCTGTTCCTGCAATAAAAATGTTTCAAACGTTTCTTTCTTTGCCAGAACAAAGGGATCCAGGATAATCTTGCCGACATCATGCACGAGACCTGCTGTATGTGCCACCATTTCCAGTTCCGGATTCCTCCTGCCGGCGACAATTTTGGAACCCATAGCAACCGAGAGCGAATGCCGCCATAATTCTTCGGAGTCCAGACCGTAGCCCGGCAATTTTCTATTCAGAGCCTTTTGCATGCCGGCCACCGAGATGATTTGACTCAGGTTACCATATCCCAGAACCAGGGCGGCATGCTTTACCGATGACACTCGGCCGCTCATCCCGAAAAATGAGGAATTGGCCATCTTCAGGACTTTGGTGGCAATGGACTGATCCGTTTCCAGAAGCGCGGCTAGCTCGTTAGGGCTTGAATCAGGATCTGCCAGCAGTGCGTGGGCTTTCACCACGACATCGGGCATCGGCGGCAGTTCATTAACGCCCGCTAAAATTTTTTCCTTCAGTTCCACGCTGTCTGTCTCCATTTTACCATCCTGTGTTGCTGTTGTTTTATCGCTGCGGCTCTATACCGTGTGTTCCCGTTCGGGTTGGAGTCGAACCCTGCAATGTAGGGTAATGTTGAATTTATCCGCCAAAAACCGAAAAACTTTAGCAAAAAATGCCGGCGCTGGTGCCCGTTTGGAACACTCCGGAATTTATAAAATTTTAAAGCGCTTCGACGGATAGCCTTCTTTTGGTAAGAGAACCGTTTTCATACCCATCTATGGTACCAGGGTGCTGCCACGCCTAGCGTGTTTGCCATCAAGCAGCGGCCATTTGAGTGACCCGGTTTACGGCGAGCTCAGCCGACCTGACGGCGCCTTCCATCCAGCCGGAAAGAAAGCTGAGGTAGTCACCGGCCAAAACCAAACGTCCTTGGGGCTGATTGATGGACAGGTAGGCCGGATTATCGGCCTGGTCTTTATAGTATGCCCAGCCACCCGACTGGTTGGGCATATTCTGCCAGGCAAGAGAAATGCCTTTACCAACGTTGCGTTTGAAAAGATTCGGGTGCAGCTTCTCGCCGCCTTCAAGCGCGACGGCCAGTCGGTCTGCATGGGACATCAAACTAAATTTATTGGCGACTGCGCCATAGTTGTAAGCTCCGGTCAAGATGCCCTTGGAGGAGTGAAAGCCGTGGGACGGATACCACAGCTGTTTAATGGGATGCCGGGTCCAGCTGATCCCGCCGTAGATCTCATTTTCTTCTTCCCAGAATCGACTTTTTGCCTGCCAGCCGACCTTAAAGGCCGGAGCCATGTGGATATTGGCCAGTGCCGTTTTAAAGCTCGGCTGAAAAGAGCCGTCCAATAGCCTGTGCAAAATGGGGGGCGCCATTGTCGATATACAATAGTCGGCTTTTATCGGCGTGTCGGATTTTGTGTGATTGATGATCATCTTGTCGGCGATTTGGCTGATGCCGGTCGCTTTCGCATTCAGCACAACCTGGGTTTGGGGGCCGAGGCGATCCCGGAATGCTTTGGGAATATGATCCATCCCGCCTTCAGCCTGCATCAGGCTCGTCTGCCAGTAAAGGTACATGTCGCTGAAAAGCCCGGTTTGCCAGATTTCGGAATCCAGTAGTTCGTTCAAATCAAAGGGTCGGCGCAAGACCCCGGGTCTCAGCCCGGCGCCGGGTTTTTCCCGGTACCCCCCGCGACTTGTGCCCAGATATTTAAAGGAGTGCTCCGAATCTTTAAGGCTGCCATAATGCCGCAGCATTCGGAGCAGGGCCTCCCGCCGGCCGGGTGCAATGGCGTGATCAACTGGCTCAGAGCCGGCGGCATGGGATAGCAGTTCGGCAATATGCCCTCGCAGATCGTGTTTGATCCGCCTCAGGCGAACCGGCTTGCCTTGATTGAAATCGTCGTTTTGCAGCAGATTCGATCGGCAGGCAAAGATATAAGGCTGCAATTTTACCTTCAGTTCTTTGCAATAGCGCAGGATGGCCGTGTGGCTTTGCGGGATTCGGCCGGGTCCGGCATTGAAATAAAAATCAGGGCCTTCATCGAATTCACAATTTTGCGGTCGAAATGGCCGGCCCCGGCGATCGGTGCCATGCTCATTTACCGGGTCGCCTCTTCGTAAAGTGAGACAGCGGCCGCCTACGTATGGATTCGGCTCAATTATCGTAATCTTGAAGCTGGTCTTTCTCAACAGGTAGGCCGCGCACAGTCCGCCAATCCCGGCACCAAGGATGACGATGTGCTGCCCTTTACCACTGTGCCGATCGAACCGCGGGGGGCCGGTATCTGCCTGTACTAGGGGCAGTAAGCCGAAATTCGCCATACCATAGTATGCCGCGCCCAGTCCTCCCAGGGTTCCCATGCGTCCAAGAAATTGCCTGCGGGATAGAAGGTTTCTTTTCATATTGAACGCCCTCAGGTTTCAGTGTTTGATAGATACATTGAAGCTAGGCTGCTTAAATTTACTTATCTTCCTAAATGCTTTTTAAGCCTTCTTTGGGTGCTATATAAGTTAGGAAAAATTTGGATTTTTGATTTTGGATTTTTGATTTAAGGAATTCTGCCTGTCGTGAGCTTCTGTGTCGAACGGTCCATTATAATCGACAGAGCGCAGCGATTCCACAAATCCAAAATCCGCAATCTAAAATCCCAAATTATAACCTGTGATGCCGTAGGAATAAAAACGGGATGAATTCGAAAATGCAGACCTGACATATATTCATCATCCTGCATCTCAATCGTCCGGCAAGTACCCCCTGCTAAGGCGCTGAAATGCCGCAACCTGGTCTCGTTCCCACTGCTCGTCATATCCGAGTTCGGCAGCCATCAGGGAAGCCACTACGGGGGCGGCCTCATTTGCGGCCCGGGCGTTGAGAAACAGGCTGCGGGTTCGCCGGGCCAAAAAATCGTCAACGGTGCGGGCCGCCTCGAATCTAACCCCCCATATGACTTCGCCGCGGAGCGCCGGCAGGGCCGGGTGGATGGGTTCCCGGCGCCCGGTATCGGCCCGCAGCAGGTCCTGGATGGCCGGCGCATCAGATCCATAGACGGCCAGAGAGTCGAATTTTTGCGGACTTTTATGGTAGCCGTGAATGTTGAGCCGTTTGGTGACACAGGCTCTGGCCGGAAGGGCGGCCAGCGTGGCGGCATGACTGACACAGTCTTCCGCCATCGCCCGATAGGTTGTCCACTTGCCGCCCGCAATGGTAAGAAGACCTGAATTTGAAATCATAATGGTATGATCCCGCGACAGTGAGGCCGTGTTTTGATCGCCGCCTGCTCCGACCAGGGGCCGAATCCCGCTGAAAACACTGAGAATGTCATCCCGCGCCGGTGCCTTTTGTAAATACATCCCCGCGGTTTCCAGAATAAAGTCGATCTCCTCGGGCAGCGCCCGCGGTTCGAGGGCAGCATCTTCAATCGGCGTGTCGGTGGTACCAACCAGGGTAGCGCCGAGATAGGGGATGGCAAACATCACCCGGCCGTCTTTGGTGTGAGGAACCATAATGGCGGAGTTGCCCGGCAGATAACTTTTGTCGAACACCAGATGGATGCCCTGGCTGGGTGATATCAAGGGTGAAACAGCAGGATCATCCATTTTCCGCAATTGGTCCGCAAAAGGTCCGGTCGCATTGATAACAACCTTGGCCTTGACGCTGTGTTCTATGCCCGTCTCGATATCTTCAAAGACCGCACCATTCAGGTACCCTGAACGGTCATTGGAAAAAGCGATGACCCGCGCATAATTGAGTAAAGTTGCACCCTGCCCCGCCGCCGTTCGAACCAGGTTAATGAGCAGTCTGGCGTCGTCAAACTGGCCGTCATAATATATGACGCCGCCGCGCAGGCCTTCGGTTTTCAAAGTCGGGATCCGTTTGACGGTCTCAGCGGTGGAAAGAATCTTGGAAGCACCGAAACCGAAGCGCCCGGCCAGCAAGTCGTAAACTTTAAGCCCGATACCATAGAAAGGCGCCTCCCACCAATCGTAGTTGGGCACGACGAAAGCCAGGTCGTGGACCAGGTGCGGTGCGTTTTCCCGCAGGAGGCCGCGCTCTTTCAAGGCTTCCATTACCAGGGTTATATTGCCCTGCTGAAGATAGCGGACCCCGCCATGGATCAATTTGGTGCTGCGGGAAGAAGTGCCCTTGCCATAGTCGCTTTGTTCGACCAGGAGGATATCGTAGCCCCGGGAAGCCGCATCAACGGCAATACCGATGCCGGTGGCTCCGCCGCCGACAATCAGCATGTCCCACGGTTCGGTGCGATCCAAAATCCTGCTCAGCATTTCGTCGCGATTCATCGCGTGCTCCTTTCAAGTTCAATGAAAATGGGATGTCACGGCAGATCGAAATTGCGGATTATTCATCGATAATGTAAAAAGGTAAAGATTCCCATCAGGAAGTCAACCATTTCTGTTGACATTGGCAACCGGCAAATCAACATTATATAAAGAATAGCGCGAGGCCCCCGGGCGATCTGTCCCGAATCACAATTGAGGAATTGCAATGAGCCTTAAAGAAGAATTCAAACTGATGATCGCCGGCTTGACGGAATCATACAGGATTCCACCAATTACGGATATCTTCCTGCCTTCTTTTTCTAAGGGCGGTCAGCCCAAAGAGGCCGAATTTATGGCCCTCTGCCTGGCCGGCGGCGCGACAGGCATCAGCTATGTTCTGGTGCCGGATGAAAATGAGAAAGAATACAAATCGTTGCATCCGTCGAATTATGTCGGGCAACACCCGCGGGAATATGCACTGGACTTCGGCAGCGGCGACCCGGTCAAAGAGATGGTCAGCCTTGCGGCCATTAACGCGATTTGCCAGCATGTCATGGGGAAAATCGATTTCCCCGTCGATTCTGCCACCGATTCGCTGGGGCTCCTGTCCGTTTCCGCCGGAGACAAGCTCGGCATGGTCGGATTATTCTTCCCATTGATAAAGCGCGTTAGAAATGCCGATGCGGACCTGGTAATTATTGAAAAAAACGAGCATTTAATCGACCAGCATCCCGACTTGCCGATTACCCTGGATACAGCGCAGTTGAATACCTGCAATAAAGTGCTTTGCACCAGCACCACAATTTTAAACAATTCACTGGATGATATCCTCAGCCATTGCGCCCCGGACGCCCTGGTGTCGATTATCGGCCCGACGGCCGGATATTTTCCGGATCCGCTGTTTAAGCAGGGTGTTGATGTTGTGGGTGGACGGGTGGTAAAAGACGGGCAGCTATTTATCCAATTGCTAAAGGAGCAAAAACGCTGGGGCGAAGCCACCCGCAAGGTTTGTTTTCAGAAAAAGACATACGAGGGTCTTTGGATCTAGGGATTGAGGGATTGAGGGATTGAGGAATTGAGGAATTGAGGGATTGAGGAATTTAGGGATTGAGGGAATGAGGGATTGAGGAATTGAGGGATTGAGGGATTGAGGGATTGAGGGATTAAAGAATAAAATCAATAAATTTAAAAAGATAGAATTCCTTCAATTCCTAAATCCCTAAATTCCTAAATCCCCGAATCCCTGAATCCCTAAATGCAACCCATGTCCAATTTTCATGCAAGCCCGTGACGCACAAAGGTCCATAGCCAAATATTATGATATACCTAATTATTGTTGCCATCGCCGTCCTATTCGGACCACACCTGTGGGCCAAGTACGTGCTCAACCGCTACAACCGGCAGGAATATTTCTCGGGCAGCGGGATCGATCTGGCGCGGCTGGTGATCGAGCGATTGGATTTAAAAGGGGTCACGGTGGAAACGACGGATGTCGGTGATCACTACGACCCGGTCGCAAAAATTATCCGCCTGACAAAAAACCTGGGCGGTCGCAAATCGCTCACGGCCGTGGTGGTGGCCGCCCATGAGGTTGGGCACGCAATCCAGGACCATGATGGCTATAAACCGCTCAAAACCAGAACCCGCATGATCGGCACCGCCCAGAGACTGGAACGAATAGGGGCAATCGCAATGATGGCAGTCCCCGTACTGGCGGGTGTCACCCGAGCACCTGCAGTCGGGTTTTTAGCGCTGGCCGGCGGTTTTGCCACCCTGTGCATCCCGGTACTGGTTCACCTGGTCACGCTGCCCACCGAGTTTGACGCCAGCTTCAACCGTGCGCTTCCGATGCTGAAATCCGGCGGCTATATTCCGGCCGAAGATTTCCCGGCGGCCCGCAAAATCCTGTTTGCCTGTGCGCTGACCTACGTGGCAAACTCCCTGATCGGACTTTTGAATGTCTGGCGTTGGATTCGGATCCTGATGAAAAGATAGATAAAGAGGTTTAAAAGCCGCGGTTCAAAAGTGTGAATCTCGTTAATGGAATAAATTTTAGATAGTTATCGACATCTGTCTTGGATGCCCCAATCAGGGTTCAAAATTTTGAACTTTCCCCGCAATTAAAAAATCCCCTGATATCAGCAGGTTCATTCAATTCCACTCCGGAGGGTTTAAATATATGAACTTTGGGGCCGGCAAAAATTTCCCAGAGGCTGGGTTCGGTCTGTATTTCTGCCCGACAGATAATATTATAAATATCTGTTTATTATATGAAAAACGAAATATTTGGTGATTTTTTGATTTTCATTTTAAGTTTGGCAGCATTTTTGCGATACTCAATAACAGCCTAATAATTTCTTCATCTGTTCTCCTCCTAAAAACGGTTAACCGAAAAAACGGTGACCGTTTTTTTTTATTGGAATTGCCTGGCGACAAGCCCGCGAGCAACGAGCCCACTCCCGGCGGTCCATCGGTCACGCTTATAAATTTCTTGAAATTTTGCCTCTCGCAAGGTAAACTGAATATAATTTTCGTGCCAACACAGTGAATGATTTTTGTTTGGGATTCCTTAGCCCTGCATTCGGTCTTCAGCCGTTCTACATATTGTCACAGTCTTAAATCACCTGATAAGGATGAAATAGCCATACCGATGGAAGCAAATTGCCCGGAATGCCAAAAAGTTTTTGAAATACCCGACAATCGCCTGAAAAAATATGATAAGCAGATTCGGTTTGACTGCCCGGCTTGCAAAAAAGGTCAGATCACCATAGATTTGGATTCAAAAGCATCCCCCGCTAAAGCTAAGCCGCAGGCCTCGCCCGGCAAACCAAAAGCCCGCCCCGCCCAACACCCCACCGGAACCTCCCTGAAAAGGATAATACTGCGGAAAATGGAAGACCTGCCGCCAATGCCCCAGATTGTCATAAAAGCGCGCGAGATCATGGGGGATCCCAACGCCGGGATCAAAGATCTGGTCAATCTGTTTGAAAAAGATCAGTCCATCGTGGCCAAGGTGCTGCGGCTCGGAAATTCCGCCTATTACGGGGTGAGCGGTAAAATTGCCACCGTCAAGCATGCCGCTGTCTTACTCGGGCTGAAAACATTGAGCGAGGTGATCACGATGGCCGGTATTTCAAACCTCATGGCCCGGGAATTAAAAGGCTATGGTATGGATTCCGGCGACCTGTGGCGGCACTCACTGGCGGTCGGGTTTGGCGCCCAATTTTTAGCTGACAGGGTTAAGCCCGGCCTTTCCAACGACGCCTTTGTGGCAGGTTTGGTCCATGATGCAGGTAAAATTGTGCTGGACCAGTATGTGCTTGAAAGGAAAGATGAAGTCGAGGCCTTTCTGGCTGACGGAGAACATACGTTCTTCGATACCGAAAGAAAACTGCTGGGCCTGGATCACTCTGAAATTGCCGCCAATGTTTGTAAAAAATGGTTAATCCCCGAATCAATTTCAACAGCCATCCGGTGGCACCATCGCCCCTCCCAGGCCGGTGCAAACGAAATGGCCCTCTTCCTGCACGTTTCCGATTATTTCGCCAAGATGAGCGGCATGGGAACCGGTATCAACGATTTAACCTATCAGATGGAAGAGCATGCGTTGGAATCGCTCGGTTTCGAGGAAGAAGAGTTGGATTATTTGCTGGTCGATGTCATGGAATCAGTCGAACAAATTGCCGCAGAATTTCAAGATGTCTAATCTTTAAGCATTTGAGAAAGCTCCTCAACCTGTTCATCCATAAGATTGACAAATGATACGCCGCAGCCGGGAAGATACAGGCTGCCGGGGGTCCACGGCTTGACCCATTTTATCTCGCACCGGATCGGTGTTTGTTGTTTCAGTTCTGCCGGTACCAGCCAAAGGTGGTCTCCCTTGGAGCACGTTTCATTGGTCACCACGAAACAGCTTTTAATCGTAAGATTTTCAATGACCACTTTCTCAGGCTCCTGCATGAAATCATCCGAATAATATAAAAAGGCACTGCGAAATATTCCTTTTTGCTTCCCGGAAGGTATATCGCGCGGTTGAATTTTACGGCATAAATCATTAATAAACGCGTCCAGCAGCGCCTGGCCTTTCAACCGCCCCAAACTCTTACTTTCCAGCAAACCCGAAAATGATTCTGAACCCGGCTTTTTAGTCACCCGCATCACCGGAAAATGCTGCAGCAGGTGGGAAAACAAGAGCTTTTCGCCGCTGCTGGATTTGATGAGAGTTCGAATATCGACCAGGAACCCCGAATACAATTTCCCTTCGCTTTGATTTCTGAAGTCAATAAAATTGGGATATACTTCAAGCCTTATACCATCATAGGCAGCCAGGTGGTTTTGATAAAAGGCTTTGTTTTTTTCATCGCTGACGATCAGGACCAGGGTTATTTCCTTTTCAGACATACGTTCACCTTGATTTTATCTCAGTAGCATCCGGCTTTGCAGCGGCTGTGTTTTCCATATAGGCTTCGATAGTTCCAATCGGCCGCACTCGACGAATATGCTAGCGCTGCCAAGGCGGACGTTAAGATTTATCATGTATTGCTAATAGTTAGAATAACCCTAGCCGCGATTTAAGTCAAGTTGTATACGGGGGGGTGGCATTGTCGGGACGGCTTGATTCAAGCAAAAAGGTTACCGGCCTCATGGAAAACGGCCGGTCTGATCGGAAAAGAAACATTATAAATGCAAATATCGAATATCGAACAAGGAATCATGAATGTCGAAGTTAGGTATTCTACCGATTTAAATTTAGCTAATATAGTCAGAGCGAAGCGATTCCACACTTCATCATTCGATATTTCTTGTTCGATATTCTGCGGTTCGCTTTTCGATTTTCGTGTAGAGCACCAAGAAGAAGTCAAGCAAAAAATTTCAATTTTTTTTAGGCAACACTCCACGGGTCCGATCCGAGCCGGTTCTTTGAAAATTCAATTAACCAGAGTCAATCATTGCAATCTCAGATTTTAG
>Ga0209678_1000648_pt1 | contig 10199 bp, 9 predicted proteins | sample WorMetilvaeELBA1_FD_187404 | JGI IMG/M metagenome (GOLD analysis project Ga0209678, IMG submission 187404) | Marine gutless worms symbiont microbial communities from Max Planck institute for Marine Microbiology, Germany - Olavius ilvae ELBA.1... ...
TAAAATTTAACATATTAACATATTAGACTGTTCCAAATATGCACTTGTTAACAAACGTGTTCTTGAAAGAAACGGGTAGTGCTGATGTGGTTTAGGGTGTAATGGTGCTCTCTAGGTCTGAGCAGCATTGAGCAATGGCGCTTTCGAGGAAGTAGGTAGTGCAAGCAGTGATCTGGGTGTGCTATTGAGCGGAAGAGATGGGAATCAAATCTGTCAAACTACTAATGTTAAGTCCACGGCGGTGGGATTTCCTGAAGAATTTATCAAGTCTATTTCTATCCGCAACAGAGATGTGTCCAGCGAAGGCTTGAAGAGCATAGGTGACCTTTGAGAGTATGAGAGCTTGAAAAATAACATCCAAGGCCTCGACTGGCAACCCCTGATGTTTGAGTTGGGAGAGAAGAATAGCCGTTGATTACATAGGGAGATCAGGCGATTGATGTGTTGGGTGGCGGATAATGAGGGAGAGAAATGGACACCAAGATTCTGGCACAATCTGTTCGTTCAATGTCGGGAAGCAGAGGGGGAGTGATTTTTTGGGCAAACGAGGGCGGTGAAAAACTATTTCCTTAGTTTTTAGTGTGTTAACTTGAAGTTTATTCTCGTTGGACCACTCAAGGATGTGATGTCAGGGCAACCATGGCACAAAATTGAATTATTGCCAACATCCTTCTTCCACCTTATCTTTCATACTACAATTGAACATTACCTTCGTTTTTCCTGTATTCATCTTCAAACCTTTTGTTTCCAACCCTGATTTCCATTTTACTATCTTATCACGTAGACTTTCCTATGGCACTCTGAACCATGTGCATATTACTTGTACCTATCTCCAATCACCTCACCACTGCCAGCATCCAGTGCATGTTTTACAGGCCCGTTGCATATATGCACCCGAAACAATGTCGGGGCATCTAAGACATTCTAGAACAGTACGTTCTCTGTTGACAACTGGATGCATTTAAATGTGGCAGAGGTCATGGAAATGTTTTTGGCACATATGTAAATGTTGTTGATGTCAGGTATTAGTTTTTTGTGCGAGTTGAATGTATGTGAAAATGAAATGTCATTCAGCTCGTATTCTGGAGGGGCAGTGATTCCTCGACAAACCGAACCAAGGACATTACGTTCCGTCACTGGAGTGCTTGTCCGCCAGTTCCATTTTCGGAATCCCGTCGGCGCCGATCGCAGTTAGTGCGAGGTGACTTCAACAATCTCTGGCCATTCTCTCGCATTACGGCTGGCGTGCTGGTGCTGAATGCTGCTCGAGGTGGCAAGCTGAGTGATACCATCGAGTTTAACACTCCCGAAGCCCGTATGTATTTCTTTCTGCATATACTTTTTAATTTTTAAATGCATTATTGTTGCAGCTGCCAATATGAGTCATTGGTGGCGGCAAGAATGGCATCAGGCCAAAGTTGCTCCCGTGCGCCATTAAAGTCTTACCTATTTTGGTGCGCATGTCCGAGTCCTTGAACAAGGGGGTCAACGACGTTAAATTCAGACTTTGTTGCAGTGTTTAATAGACTATCTAGCCGAGAATTAAGGCAGTGGTTAGGAATAGAAGTGTGTAACTTTGGAGGTTGAGGTATGGTAGTCAGACAAAGAGATAGGCCCAGAAAAACATGGAAAGAGGTTGTGGACAAGGCTGTGGATGATTTGCACTTAAAAACCAAGTGATGGCATGGACTGTCGTAAGTGGAGGAAAGTGATTGGAGGAAATTGGAACAACTGTGATAATGACAGTGATGCTGTGAGCAATACGAATTGTACATTTCTGGTGCCGTCTCACCCAGGTTAACCACCTTGATTAAGGGGCATTAAACGAGTTTGTTTGTTGTTAATTGTTTATTGTTGCAGTGTACTGTACAATCTGCATATAATGCAGATATTATAATACAGATATTAATGTCATAGGCTGTCCTTGTCCCGTAGCTTTGCTGTACATGGCCCTGTAGTTTGGAACAGTTTGCCAGCTGAACTGTGATCACCTGACATTTCTCTGGACGTGTTCAGAAAACAGTTGAAGACTTTTCTGTTTAACTGCTGATAGCACATTTGCTGAATTTTCGAATTTGGGCTATGTAAATGTCATTAATAATAATAATAATAGTGGTGCAGTTGTTGCTGATGTATTTAATTGGTGATTCATTTTCCGTCTAACTTTGCCTGTATCAGAAATCATTACATTGCAACTTGTAACTACCCCGTACATAAGATGGTTAATTCAGTTTGGCAGATGGCAGGTACTGTGTGTCACTGACGGCCATTGAGTGCATTGAGACATAAACGTAAATGTAAATAATCTCCAATTTGTTACCATATAAAAGATATTATTCTGTTGATTTATAAGTGAATGAATGTATTCATCTTCATAGCTGGTAAAATATCTGTTTGACCATATGTTTAAATTTCTGTGTTGTAAACAGCTCCGGACAAGGTAGGAAACTTGAAAGTCGTCGAGAAAGGTTCCCACCATCTGAAGGTGTCGTGGGACAAACCAGAAAAGGAGAATGGAATTCTACGAAGATATGTCGTGCAATACAGAGGTTCTGTACATTCATTGTAATGTTTGCAAGTTATGTACTCATGCACACACCATTTTTAAACCACTCATTGATGATTGATCTATGCAGACTGCCGCCACTGTTCTCCTTACTGTTCTGTCTACGGGATAACTTTGCGTCATGCCCCTTATACATTGGCCGAGTCTCTGTCGCTAATTAGACAGCTCCTCAGCTCCTGTGATGTATACTTAGCCTTTTAATTTTAATAAAAATCGTTTCTTGGTCAATATGGGTAACAGGTCGTTTGATGTTGACGTTCAATAATGATATGTCATATTCAAGCCTGTAGTGAGCCTTGTGTCAATTTTTCTGCAGAGATGCTCGCAAGTGAACAGCCAGAGTCGGTGAACATCAGCGATGCACATCGGACGCAGTACAAGATTGTCGATCTCAAGCCAGAAACTGAGTACATTGTTTCTGTGCATGCAGTAACAATTGAGGACGGAAAGAAGGTCTTTGTTATGAACACCACAGGGATTCTGGCAGGTTTGTTAATGCCTCTGACACACTCACGTTCGTATGTTGGCTACTTTCAGCAATGGAGGAGGATGTGCGGTGCTTATACTGTATCTTTTTTGTGTGCAAAAGACTTTCAAAAGTTATGTATAAATTTTGACAAAATTTTCAGTGTCAGTAGTCTATGGTTGTGGGAAAATGATTAGATTTTGAGCGTCACACCCAAAGGTAGGGCTCCAGGGAAGCTAATTTTGGACCTCCCCTATGTATGCTCATACTGTTTGACTTAGAGCAACTAAATTGGCACAGTAACTCATCCCGGAGAAGGGGAACTTTCTCAGTGGGTGGTCTTCTGTTGTCCACTCTCGTGTTCAGGCATGTCTGGAGACGTACAATCACTGTCAAGACTACTAGAAAAATTTACAACAATAACGGCAAATTTACTCACTAACTTACTAGTCCACCTTTTTCTGTCAAGGGCTGTGTGTGAGTGAGCTACACTATCTTCTGCCTTAAGCTGCATATTCTTCCAATTCTGCAGTACACTAGAATTTACTGATGGCTGTAATACCTGTACGGCGTTGTTCTTAGGAGCTCCATTCAAAACACACAATTACAAAGTGCCGTTATGTTACGAGTGCATCAATAAGCCTTCATTTGGGTTTAACAGAACAGTCTCGTCGATGAAATATTTGGTTTTATGAAACTGCATGTTTGTGTCATCTCTGTGAAGCTTGAAGGCCTCAGTCAATTAAACTTAGATAAATGGCATTTGTGGCCGTGCTGCGCTGCGGTAACTTGCTCCCCCTAGAGTGAAATTGGCGGCATCCCACCGTGCTGTCATCGCCTTGCCTTATGGCATGCAAGAGCCCAGGCCTTGTGGTCACTATTGCGCTTGCATGCTGTCTGCCATGGCGGCTGGTTAGAGTGAAGGTTAGGAAATTTAAAAAATCATTTCAAGTGTGCCCGTGACCATCCTTTGCTGACCCTGGTTCAGAATATACTGGTATATGGGTCTGGGGTCTCTGCCCTTTCATTTCAGCGTGATTGCAAAACAGTTGGACAAGCAGAGAGACACGGCTCTTTTATGTAATATTTTTTCTCAAATGTAGCTGCATAGGCTTTTTCAAATATACGAATTTGATTTTCAGGATAATCATTAAATTGTATGTACACATCCAGTGTATGTACGTTAGCAGTGATGCACTGTTGTAGCACCAAGTGTTCCAAAGATTGTGGAACCGGTGGAAACCGGTGAAGGCTATGTCAACGTTTCGTGGTCACCAACAAGCGAGGACTCCACTGATAATCCTGGCCATAAGTTCGCCATCAAGTACAGAAAGCATGGTTAGTGGCTGTTCATCTTTCATCCATATGTTTCTGTAATTTTCACCTGTGGTATTTCTGCTTTGTCCTTAGAGTGCTGTGACACTGTTGGTTGGTGAAATGAAGGCAACCGGGACCCAGTTAGAACCCGCCCTAACCTAGAGTAATCTTCGGAAAAATAGGCAAGTTAAATAAAAGCTGAAAATAGTAGTATTCACTACACTTAATATTAATCGTGTTGGTAGATTGCGTTATTAACTAATTTGCCCACCACTGTTTGTAGTACTTGATAGAGTGGATGTATTTCGATTTGAAAGTACTATATTTATGTGGATATGGCATTGATGGCTAGATTGAACACATCTGGTTTTCACCTGTAATTGACGATGTTCTATTTTGTGTATCATAATGGATTAATTAAATTGCTGTATGGCATATATTGTCTCAGTGGAATAGGCACACTTATAGACGCATGATGATGATGCAGGTTCAGATGATGAATGGAAAACTGTGGGTCCGGAGGAGCAGAACAACTATCTCAATGTATCCGGTTTGGAGTCGGGTTCTGACTACGAGTTTGTTGTTGTTGCTATGAACAATGACGACGAGACCACATCATCGACACCAGTAATCGTCCGCGTTGGTGAACAAGCAGGTCTGTCCCATTCGTCATTTGCTGTGCCATCCTATAGCAGTCCATTCTGTAATCAACTTTGTTCAACCGTGCATTGCCCGTGCAGGCTCCGGGGTTGTAAGAATAGACCCGCTCCGTTTCCTGGCCAGATGTCGTAAAAGGTGACTAAACCAGCAGGCTCTGTCTGTCCTGTCTCTTAACCTAGGTTTCTTTTCATGTATGTGTTGTGCTGTTAAATAGGGACTCTTTTTAGGTTGTGTTATTTTTATGTTATTTGTGTGTTCTGTCACTTGATTGTTCTTGTTAGGTTGTCAGTACCAGTGCAAGTGACTGACTGGAAAGACTCGTCTCTGAAATAACCTATAATGTGTTGATAGGGACGTTAAACCCTACTCACTCACTCACTCACTCACTCACTCACTCCTCTCTCTTAGCCTAGACTTGTTTGAGTATGTCTCTTGTGCTGTTAATCATGGCCACTTTTGCATTATGTTATTTTGTGTTATTTGTTTATTCTGTCTCTTGGTTGTTCTTGTTAGAATGTTAGTATGTGATGTCAGTTTTCAGCAAGTGATTGAATGGAAAGACTCGTCTCCGAAATGACATAATGTGTTGATAGGGACGTTAAACCCTACTCACTCAGTCACTCACTCAAGCATGCATTTCTGCATGGTAATCAAAAACAGCTATCATCATTGTCGATGTGTTTACGAGGGGAAGATTTAGGTGCATTCCATGTATTTTGCAGAACACTGGCTCCATATATTAACAGCTCCACAAGTTACATAAAAGATTTATTCACTTCCTGCATGTTTAGCTGACATATGAACAAACTTTGGCATTCGTTGAGTGGAAAGTGACAGTATCACCATTATTTTCTCCAGCAGTGGAGGGGAATATGCAACAGTTGCCATTTGTTTATTTATCTTCGTATCTCTGTTTATTTGCATGGTAGCAAAATAACAAAAAAAGTTGTACAACGATTTGGACGTAATTTTCAGGGTCAATAGATTTTCAGCCCATTTTTAAACAGTTAGATTTTGAGTATCCCAATGTTCTTCTAGTTATTTATGTTTCCTTTACAAGTTGCACCTGAGGTTTCTGTGAGTTTGAATGGCAATTATATTTTGTTGTCTCACTGAAAAGTTCAGTAAAGCAGTCACAGATTATTAGCTTTAGGTTTGAGCCTTCCTAACTTAGAATGATAACTTCAAACATAAGAACCCTCCAAATTTTAACATCCTTGGAGCTGGTGCTTACTTTGAAGTCGGTGTTGAATACGTTGTGATGTTCGTGCTTTGTTATAGAACCGGTTGAGCAGAGTATTGCAAGTGCTGGCTGGTTCATTATACTGCTGTGCATTATTGCATTCCTTCTTCTGCTTCTTCTCCTCATCTGCCTTATCCGGCGCAACCGTGGTGGCAAATATGCTGGTGAGTAATTTGTTGACAGCACTTTGTGGTTTTGGAGGTCACTTATAATGTCTGTCCAACTCTGCATAAAAGGTTTTTTTTCATTATCTGTATATCGGTATAGGGTCTGCCTGAACACTCCAAGCCACCACAAACCACACCACAAACCGTTGTAAACCACTGTGGACCATGGAAGTTCAAAATACTCCAGTTTCTTCCACACAAATAATTCCAATTCCATCTTCAGATGCTCTTCGTACTCTTCACACTTAGTCCGTACCAAATGGCAAACTACTTGGGATTCCTACCAGACAATAAACTGTGCAAAATATCACCCAAACTGAAGCATTTTCCACACTTGCACCAATCATACTCTACAAAAGAACAGGTAATACTATTGACAGACTTTTAATTGGTCACACCTACAACGTATGTATACCTACTTAACAAAGAACAAGCTGAAAACTGTGACCACTGTAGATCTCCATTAACAGTTGAACACATCCTAACTTCATGTTCTGCATGCAAGAATATTAGAGAAAAATATTATCACTCCCAACTCTCACACACTTTAATCCATATTCCTAAATGACACGTGTTTAACTACCTATCTGAAACCGCATTGGTAACAAAAAAAAACGTCTGGACAGATGATTTTGTGCAAAGTAAGCTATTGTATGGTAGAATTTAGAATAGTCTGAAAATTACTGTGCTGTTTTGCACCAGTTTAGCACCTGTTGAAAACATGGAACTGTTTACTCTTCAACGCCTGTGGCTAAATGGCTGTAGTTTTTTTAAATATGGTTTGAAAACAGTATTAAACCAAAATGTCCCCACAAAGATTCACTTATTCACAAGTCCAAGAAGAAATAACTAAATAAACATTACCACAGGAAACAGACAATGCCGGTGTTACAGTGCTATTTTACTGCACGGCCTGTGATTACAACTCGGTGACCGATTGCCGCACACATTTGTCTAGCATGCAAAATGCAAATAGTTCGATAAGTAAATCCTCTGATTTTAAGTATATGTCAGTGCTCATTGGGCATAATAACTGATCATGGAGGACAAAGTTTTCCCGGCTATATTTATTTATTTATTTATTTATTTTGCTGACCAAGACCTGCAATTTGGGACCCCTGCAACCTATCATGGCAGATTGCTAGTGATTTCACTCTTTCATTACACTGCGTGCTAAGCCTAGCGGCGCAGTGTATTGTTATCGGTCCTGTCTGTGTGTGTGTGTGTGTTCAACGGGCGGGCGGTCGGGTGGGCTGTGTCTGTTACCACGATAACTCGAAATTGCGTGCATCGTTCTTCACGAAACTGGGTCTGTAGGTGCAGGTAGTGACCATCTCCAGCTGATTAAATTTTAGCGGTCCTGCGCCCCCAGGAAGGGTCTGCGGGGGCGAAATTTTTTAGCGCACAGTGTTTGTGTCTCTGTGAGTGCTTTCTTCATTTACGCTGCTGTAGTTCACGAGAAGGAAAAGCTGCGTGGTCATGATTCACTGAGAGATGATGATGATGCTGGATTTGGAGAATACACAAGAACGTGAGTGATGATCATCAGTTGTGTACCGTGTCCTCCGACAAGGAGACTCCTTGGAATCGTTTGGCCAGCTGGCTGTAAAATATTTTAAAATGTTTGTCGTATTTCGTTTGGAAAAATTTGTCAATTGTGGCTGTGTCTGGCTGTTTATCATGTGTAGAGTGAGTATAGAGTTCTGCTTTCACTGTGAAGCAGATGTATCAGATGAATTCCTTGAGCATTCTTAATTTCTACATTTGGTTTTGTCTTCATTTAAATTTGTGTAGTCCTACATTTTACAACGTACTGCATTCCAAGGAGACTCGTAGTCAATGTGGAGGCCCATCTGTTTACTTACTAACATTGCTTTTTATTTGTGTTTTATTCTGTATGCGTGCTTGTGTCTTTGACTTTGGATTACTTATTCGTTCTTAACATTGGCTGATATTTCAATTGCATTATTATTGCATTTAATTTTTTAAATATTATAGAATATATGTGCTGAAGATGTAAGTATGTAAACTTTCGTGAAGTTAAGGTCTCAAGGTCAGATTATTTAGTAGTACTGCTTATGGTTTTTCAAACAGCCAGTTTTCTTAGGATTACACCAAGTAGGCTGTGTCCATTTGAGCATTGCTGGTACAAGATTTGTTGTGAGCCAGAACAGCAGTGTCTAAGTACTGAGGGAATTCTCAAGGCCAGATCGGAAGACTCAAAAAGCATCTCATTAGTCAAATTTAAGAAAATACAAAAATAGTAAAATGCTAAAAGTAAAGTTTTCAAATCATGTTAAGTTGTTCAACGAACACTGTGTCATGACGTCAATGCCGCATGACTATTATCTGTGTCCCAAATGTTACAGCTTTATATTCCATTTATGGAAAACCAACTTTTAAGCACCACTAAGCAGTAGGCAGTAGACGGTTGTGACTGGCACTGGGACATTTGGGCAATGCTGAACAGTCTCTCACTAGCAACATGTTTTAGTGGAGCACTAATAAAAACCATTGCAGCTGAGGCCAATATTCGTATTTAAACTATGCGGTGCTCCAGACTGAAAACAGTCAGCGATCATGTCTTCATTCATCACTGTACCTCGAGTCTGGAACGGCTTACCTCTCAACGTCAGTGCTGCACTGCACAGTCTTTATCGACCTTCAAAAAACACTTGAAGACACATCTATTCCGACAGCCATTTAACGCATAATTTAACTTATACTTTGTAACCTGTCCTTGAAGCTTCGGCTTACGTCAGGCTAAACTTGTCGTATATTATTATTATTATCATTTCAATTTTTGTATGAATATAAATAATTGAATTATAGCCACTATTCGGCAGAATGTGAATGCGAATCATCTAACATTCTATACATCTCTAATAGTGACTCATTGTAGCCAGTTGAGAAATTTCAAACCAAAAACTTATCGTTGATACCTTATCGCCTTCCATTCTTCAATTCAGTTTTTTGTTGCCTGTTTATACTGTTAAGTAGTAGGTATATGTGTGCTTTTGCATCTTTTTCATTGCTTGCTTTGTCTCGCAGTCCTCGCATGGAGCTCAAGTACAGGTATGCGGCTGTGCCATGCCAATGCTTTATGAGCTGTCTTTGTTTAGTTCTGTGCATTTTTGTTTTGTGTTGGTTTGTGTTAGTTTCATTTTGTAAATTCTTGAGTGTCATAATTAGAGTAAATTTCAGAACTTGATAGCTGGAACTGTGTGTGATACGTCTCACAACAGTGTTCCTGGGCGTTTGATGTGATGCATTTGAACTGTGCATTTCGATTCATCTCACTGAGATTTCACTATTTACTTTAGTCACTCATTCAAATGACCTAAGTGCCAAGTATAGTGACAGTCAGACTAAACAAGAAACTCAGCTGTCGCTGACAAACCGTGCGATGCATTTGTGCAAATGACCTTAAGTCAAACCGTTTGGGCACAGGTAAGGAGTTCCACAAAATTTGTGGAAGCTGGGGCCCACCCCGTGGGATGGGAGCGTGGCTGATAGCCTAGAAACACGCTCCTGTCAACATGTATTACCACACCAAATTTCGTTGCTGTAGGTCAAACCGTTTGGGCGTAATTATGGAAATCTGTACGAAAATTCTGACCATCACGTCCCACTTTTTAAGGTCATCAAGGTCATTAGAACTGAGTAACCGACACTGATTGATCAGCAGCCTGTGACTTCCTGTTAGTGTTCCATAGTAACGTTGGGCCTATCTTGTACCGTTTCCGACATAAACGGCAGTTTCTGTTGAAAATTGCAAAG
>Ga0209678_1000651_pt1 | contig 10147 bp, 10 predicted proteins | sample WorMetilvaeELBA1_FD_187404 | JGI IMG/M metagenome (GOLD analysis project Ga0209678, IMG submission 187404) | Marine gutless worms symbiont microbial communities from Max Planck institute for Marine Microbiology, Germany - Olavius ilvae ELBA.1... ...
CAGGCCCGCTCCAGCGACGAGCTCCACGCCGCCATAGCCCGCATCATCGACCGCTTCCCGCCAACCCAATGCGCCGCCTTCTTCGCAAACGCCGGCTACGCTTCCGCCTAATGCGATCCCGCTCTAGTCGGATATCTGAATCACAGAGGCACGGAGGCACAGAGGGAGGCGCGGTCGTAGGCTCAGATGCAGCTCCTCTGTGTCTCTGTGCCTCTGTGATTCAAACCCTTGTTGTTCTCCGCGGTCCTCTGCGCTTCTCTGCGCTCTCAGCGGTATTCTGAAGTTTCTCCTCACTACCCCACGATCACCTGACCGTCTCGCACCGTGACGGGGATGCGGTGCAGGCGGTCGCCCTTGCACGGGCCGCCGACGCACAGGCCGTCCTCGATCTGGAACAGGGCGCCGTGGGTAGCGCACATGATGTACGTCCCGCTGGGGTCCAGGAACGTGTTGGGTTTCCAGTCGAGCGGCGTGCCGGCGTGCGGGCAGACGTTGACGTAGACCCAGACCTCGTCGCCCTCGCGCACGGCGAAGACGTCCCGGATCGCGCCGGGGCCGTCCAGCGTCAGGCCGCGCGCGCCGCCGTCGGGGATCTCGTCCAGCCGGCACAGCGTACGGGGCGCGACAGCGTCCATGCCGATTACGCCTTCACCCCGGCCAGGCCGCAGACGATCTTCCATTCTTCAGGAGTGACCGGCTGAACGGAGAGGCGGGTGTTCTTGACCAGCACCATCTCGGCCAGATCCGGGTGCGCCTTGACGTCGGCCAGCGTCACCGGGGTCTTGACCGGCTCGATCGCCTTCAGGTCGACCATGCCGAAGCGGCCGCTGGCATCGGTGTGGTCGGGGTAATGCTCGCGCACCACCTCGACGATGCCGACGATCTCGCGGTCGCCGACCGAGTGGTAGAAGAAGGCGCGGTCGCCGTTCTTCATGGCCTTCATGTTGTTGTTGGCCTGGTGGTTGCGGATGCCGTCCCACTCCGCGGTGCTGTCGGGCGCGCTCGCGTGGTCGTCCCACGACCAGGCGTTGGGCTCGGATTTGAACAGCCAGTATTGGCGGGCCACGTCAGCTCTCCGGGATGTTGTCGGGGTGCCACACGCCTCTGCGCATGCGCGTGATATCGACGCTCTCGAAGACGCCGGCCGTGGTGAACGGATCGCCGTTCGAGAACGCCACGACGTCCTCGCGGCTCGCCATGTTCACCACGATCACGCTGCCGGTCATGGTCTCGCCGTCATCGGTCAGCGAGGCGCCGGCCAGCACGATCTGGTCGCCGAAGTCGCCGAGATAGTCGAGGTGATCGGCGCGCTCCGCCATCCGTTTCTCCAGCGCGCCCGCCTTGTCCTTCGCATAGATCGCCCACAGCATCGTCGGTCCCCCCAAGTTGAGCGCGCACGCTAGCGGGCACGTGCGGGCGCGGTCAATCGAACGCCGCCTCGTCGCGGAACGGCCGCGACAGCAGGTCGTGTATGGCATCGTCGACATCGGCCTCGCCCCGCAATACGGCCGCGACGGCCTGGGTGATCGGCAGCTCGACGTCGAGCGTGCGTGCCCGCGCCAGCACCGCCGGCGCGGTGAAGGCGCCTTCGGTCAGGATGCGGCCGCCGACGGTTGCCTCGTCGACGGTCTTGCCCTCGCCCAGCGCCACGCCCAGGGCGTAGTTGCGCGAGGTGCGGCTGGTGCAGCACAGCGTCAGGTCGCCGAGACCGCTGAGGCCGGCCAGCGTCGCCGGCGAACCGCCCAGCGCCGCGTTGAGGCGGCCGAGCTCGGCCAACCCGCGGGTCATCAGCGCGGCGCGGGCGTTCTCGCCCAGTTCCCGGCCCTCGACCACGCCGCAGGCGATGGCGATGACGTTCTTCAGCGCGCCGCCGACCTGCGCGCCGACCGTGTCCGGCGTGAAATAGGGCCGGAACGTCGCCGTGCCCAGCGTCTCGACCAGCGCGCGGCCGGTCGCCGCGTCCTTGCAGGCCAAAGTCACCGCGGTCGGCAGCCCGCGCGCCACCTCGGCGGCGAAGTTCGGGCCGGACAGCACGGCGGTCGTGGCCCGCGGCAGCGTTTCCGCCAGGACCTCGGTGGGCAACAGCCCGGTCTCGCGCTCGATGCCCTTGGCGCAGATGACCAGCGGCGCGTTCAGGTGCGACAACGTCGCCGTCACGGCCCGCAGCGCCTGCGCCGGCACGACCAGCAGCACGGCGTCCGCGTCCGGCACCTCGCCGGTCGTGATCTCGATCGCGGGATCCAACACCACGCCCGGCAGCCGCGGATTCGTGCCGCGCGCGATCTCCGCGGCGTGCTCCGGCCGGCGGGCGACCAGCGTGACGCGGCGCCCGGCCGTGGCGGCCACCTGCGCCAGCGCCGTGCCCCAGGCGCCGGCGCCGACTACAACGACGTGCGCTGGCATGATCAGGTCGACAGGTTGAAGGCGATCGAGATGCGCTGGCCGTCTCCGAGGTACGGGCGCACCGCGTGGCTGAGCCAGGCCGGGAACAGGATCATCATGCCGGCCTGGGGGCCCAACAGCGTCGAGGCGCCGGCCGACGCGCCGCCGGGGATCGCCGGCACCAGGTCGGGCCGGTACATCGCCGGCATGGCCCCGCGTGGGTCGGCGATCTCGAATTCGCCGCCCAACGCCGGGTCTGCCGCTGTGCCGCCGTCGTCGACGTAGTAGGCGTCCGACCAGACACAGCCCGGATGGGTGTGGAACTCATTGCCGTGGCCGCGCCGGTTGATGTTGGCCCAGGCGTTCATGCGCCAGTCGACCTCGACGGGCTGGCCCTGACGGTCGACGATGAGGCGCGTGGCGACGGCGCGCGCGAAGTTCAGCAGGTCCTCGCCCGCCGGGCCGCCCCACTCGGGGAAGTCCCAGGCCGACTGCCAGCCCAGCAGGTTCGAGTGCTGCGTCGACGGCACCGCCGCCTCGCGCACCAGCACGATCTCGGCGATCGCCGGGTTGATCGTGTCGGCGCGCGGGTGCCGCGCGGTCGCGACGGGCGTGGCGAACAGGGTCTCCACACTGACCTGGCTCTGGGCGGTGTTCATGGGTGGTCCTCGTTCAGGCAACCAGGTCTTCCAGCGGCCAGCGCGGCCGTGGCGCGAAGTCGAGCGCATCGACGAGGCCCAGGCGCAGGCGCTCCAGCCCCGCCCAGGCGACCATCGCCGCGTTGTCGGTGCACAGCGCCGGTGGCGGCACCACGAGTTGGATCGCCCGATCGTCGCATAGCTGCTGCAAACGCTTACGCAGCGCGGCGTTCGCAGCGACGCCGCCGGCGACGACCAGGGTCGAGATGTCGGAGACGCACTCGAACGCGTGGCCGCAACGGTCGGCCAAGACGTCGCCGACGGCGGCCTGGAAGTCGGCGCACAGGTCGGCGGCGTCCCGGGGCGTCACGTCGTCTAGGCCCGCCGCGGCGTGGCGCACCGCCGTCTTCAGGCCCGAGAACGAGAAGTCGCAGCCCGGCCGGCCGGCGAGCGGCCGCGGGAGTCGGAAGCGCCCCGGCGTGCCTTGCCGCGCCGCCGCCTCGACCGCCGGGCCGCCGGGATAGCCGAGGTCCAGCAGCGCCGCGGTCTTGTCGAACGCCTCGCCCGCGGCGTCGTCGATGGTGCCGCCCAGGCGCCGGTAGCGGCCGACGCCCGTGACCTCCAGCAGCTGGCAGTGGCCGCCGGAGACCAGGAGGAGGAGGTAGGGGAACGCCACGTCGTGGGTCAGGCGCGCGGTGAGGGCGTGGGCCTCCAGGTGGTTGACCGCCACGAACGGCAGGTGCGCGGCGGCGGCAATGGCCTTCCCGGTCATCACGCCGACCAGCACGCCGCCGATCAGCCCCGGCCCGCCCGTCGCCGCGACGCCGTCCAGGTCCGCGACCTGAACGCCGGCGTCGTCGAGCGCGCGCGCGACGATCCCGTCCAGGTGCTCCAGGTGCGCCCGCGCCGCGATCTCCGGCACCACGCCGCCGTACGGCCGGTGCTCGTCGAGCTGGCTCAGGACGACGCTCGACGGCACCGATCGGTCGTCGCCCACCACGGCGGCGGCCGTCTCGTCGCAGCTCGTCTCGATGCCCAGCACGATCATGGTTCGGATATAGCGTCGCCGGCGCCGCCGCGCCAAAGGCGTTTTGCGTGGCCGCCCCTTTTCGGCCTACACAAGCGCCATGACCGATGCCCCCCTACGGATCGGCACGCGCGGCAGCCGCCTGGCGCTGGCCCAGGCCAACATGGTCCGCGAGCTGTTGGCCGGCGCACATCCCGACGCGCCGCCGGCGGAACTGACGGTGATCAAGACCACCGGCGACACCGCGCAGGACCGCACGCTGGCGGAGATCGGCGGCAAGGGCCTGTTCACCAAGGAGATCGAGGAGGCGCTGCTCGACGGCCGCATCGACCTTGCCGTGCACTCCATGAAGGACGTCACCACCTGGCTGCCCGACGGCCTCACTGTCGACTGCCTGTTGCCGCGCGAGGACCCGCGCGACGCCCTGTTCGGCGGCGCCGCCAGCCTGACCGACCTGGCCCCCGGCGCGGTCGTCGGCACCGCGTCGCTGCGCCGCGCGGCCCAGGTGCTGCACCGCCGGCCCGACGTGCGCGTCGTGCCGTTCCGCGGCAACGTCGACACGCGCCTCGACAAGCTCGCGGCGGGCGAGGTCGACGCCACGCTCCTGGCCGTCGCCGGCCTGCGCCGCCTCGGCATGGCCGATCGCATCGAGGCGACCCTCGACACCGACGAGATGCTGCCGGCGGTCGCCCAGGGCGCCGTCGGCATCGAGCGGCGGGCCGACGACGACCGCGTCGCGGCGGCGCTGGCACCGCTCAACGACGCCCGGACCGCGACCTGCGTCGCGGCGGAGCGCGCGCTCTTGGAAGTGCTCGACGGCTCGTGCCGCACGCCCATCGCCGCGCTCGCCCGGCTCGACGGCGACCGGCTCGGTTTGAGGGGTCTGGTGGCCAAGCCCGACGGATCCGAAGTCATTGCCCTCGCGCGCGACGGCGCCGCGGCGGACGCGGCGGCGCTGGGCCACGACGTCGGCGCCGAGCTCAAGGACCGCGCCGGTCCCGGTTTCCTCGACGGCTAGCCGTGCGCGTACTGCTCACCCGGCCGGACTTGGATTCGCGGGCCGTCGCCGACGTGCTGGCGGCGCGCGGCATCGAGGCCGTGCTTGCGCCGCTCTTGAGCATCGCGCCGGTCGCGAACGCCGAACTGAACCTCGCGGGCGCCCAGGCAGTGCTGGTGACCAGCGCCAACGGCGCCCGGGCGCTGGCCGACGCGACGCCGCGGCGCGACTTGACGGTCCTCGCGGTCGGGCGCGGCAGCGCCGAGGCTGCCCGTGACGCGGGTTTCAGGGCGGTCGAGAGCGCGGACGGCGACGTCGCCGCGCTGGCCGCGCTGGCCCGCGTGCGCTGCGACCCCGCGGCCGGTGCTTTGGTGCACGTGGCGGGCAGCGTCAGTGCCGGGGACCTGGCGGGTGTGCTGGGCGCCGCCGGCTTCGAGGTGCGGCGCGCCGTGCTCTACTGCGCGATGCCGGCCACGACCTTGCCCGAGGCAGCGCGGCAGGCACTCCGGGCGGGCGGCCTCGATGCGGCGTTGTTCTACTCGCCGCGCACCGCCGCCACCTTCGCGGCGTTGGTGACCGAGGCCGGGATCGAGGAGGCGTGCAAGAGCGTCGATGCCCTGTGCCTCAGCGCCGCGGTCGCCGACGCGCTGTTTCCGCTGCCGTTCGCCGCGGTCAAGGTGGCGGCCCGGCCGGACCAGGACGCGCTCCTGACCCTGCTCGATTCTAGATAACTTGACGCCGCCTGGCCTTTGCCGGGTCTGCCCCCTCTGCTAGGCTCGATTGCCCGCGCGCTTACCACCCCTGGACTGACGGACCCCGCATGGCGGCGCAGGAGACCCCGACCCCCGGCGGCCCCGAGGCCACCGATGACGCCGAGGGCGACGCCGCCCCGGGCGAGGCCTCGGCTGCGGAGACGCCGGCCGATCCGCCTGAGCATCCGCCGGGACACCTGGCTGCGGCGCCGCTGATCGCACGCTTCGGCGGTATCCGGCCGATGGCGCACAAGTTGGGCGTGCCCGTCAGCACCGTGCAGGGCTGGAAGCAGCGCGGCTCGATTCCGCTGGCGCGCCTCGACGAACTGCGCGCCGCGGCCCAGGCCCACGACATCGCGCTCGACGAGGCCGAGCTCGCCGCCGCGCCCGAGGCGCCGGCGAGCGCGCCTGAGCCACCCCCGCGCGCGGCCGACACCCCGCCCCCGACCTCGTCTGCGCCGGCCGCGCCGGCCGCACCGCCACGCCGTGGCGGCGGCGGCGCCGTCGTCCTGGCGCTGCTGGCGCTGGTCGTCGCGCTCGGCGCCGGCGGGCTGGTGCTCTACGACGACTGGCGCCGCGGCGGCGCCGGCGTCGACGTGGGCCCCGACCCGCGGGTCGCGGCGCTGGAGGACCGCGTCGACGACCTGGCCGCGCGCCCGGTCCCGCCGACGGCCCCGGACGAGCGGATCGACGACGCCCTCCCCGCCCTCAGCGCGCGGCTCGAGGCCGTCGAGCAGCGGCCAACCGCCGACACGGGCGAACTCGGCGAACTCGGCGATCTGGGCGAGCGGCTGACCGCGCTGGAGGGCGCCGTCTGGGACGTGGAGCGCAACGTCGAGGCGCTGGCGACGGCGCTGTCCGGCCTGCCGCCGCCGGCCGACCTGGCGCCGCTCGGCGCCGCGCTCGACAGCCTCGCGCAGCGCGGCGACGCGCTCGACGCGGCGATGGTGGCGCTCAACGACCAGGTCGCGGCGCTGGTTGCGTCGTCGCAGGACGCCTCGGCCGCGGCGACCCAGGGTCTGGCCGCCACCGGCGCGGAAATCGCCGCCCTGCGCGCCCAGCTCGACGCCGTCGCCGCCACCGCCGGCCGCGCCGACGCCGGCAGTGCCCGCGCCGTGGCGCTCAGCGTCGCGGCGCGCCAGCTCGCCGCCGCGGTCGATGCCGGCACGGCGTTCACGGCCGAACGCGACGCGCTCTCGGCCCTGGCTTCGGACGACGCGGCGATCCTGGAGCCGCTCGCCGAGCTCGCCCCCGCCGCCGCGTCGGGCATCGTGCCGTTCCACATGCTGAAGGCGCGATTTCCGGCTGCCGCTCGCGCGGCGGTTCAGGCGGCGCGCGAAGACGACGACGCCGACTGGCTGGACCGGGCGATGTCGCGGGCGACGGAGGTCGTCGCCCTGCGCCGCGTCGACCCGGCGCTGGAGGGCGACTTCCCGGTCGCCATCGTCGCGCGGGCCGAGAGCCACCTCGACGCCGGGGACCTCGCTGCCGCCGCCGACGAGATGGCGCGGTTGACCGGGCCGGCGGCCGACGCCGCCGCCGGCTGGCTGGCCGACGCCCGGGCGCGCCTCGCCGCCTTGCAGGCCCTGGCCGCGATCGAACGCCGGGCGCTGGCGCTGCTCGACGCCGCCGACTGACACGGGCGCCCTGGATGTCCAGCACCGTCGGCTACCTGATCAAGGTCACGATCGCCGTCGCGATCGCCGTCTGGCTGGCCGACCGGCCGGGTGCCGTGACCATCGACTGGCAGGGCTGGCGGCTGGAGACCACCGTCGGCATGCTGGCGCTGATCGGCTTCCTGGTCGTGATCGCCGCGGCGCTGGCCTACCGCCTGTGGCGCGCCGTCGTCAGCGCACCGCACGACTTCGGCGAGATGCGCCGCGGCCGCCGCCGCATCGCCGGCTATCGCGCCCTGACCCAAGGCATGGTCGCCGTCGCCGCGGGCGAGGTCGACGAAGCCAAGCGCCTGGCGCGCCGCGCCGACCACCTGCTCGACGAGCCGCCGCTGACCCTGCTGTTGGCGGCCCAGGCGGAGCAGCTCGGCGGCGACGAGGACGCGGCGACGCGCTACTTCACGGCCATGCTCGACGATCCGGAGACCGAATTTCTGGGCCTGCGCGGCCTCCTGACCCGGGCGCTGCGCGACGGCGACACCGCGCGCGGGCTGGAGCTGGCGGCGCGGGCCGAGAAGCTGCGGCCCGGCACGACCTGGGCGCGCGACGCCCTGTTCCAGCTCAACAGCCGCCTGGGCAACTGGGACGCGGCGCTGCAGGTGCTGCTGCCCGCCCGGGTGCGCGCCGGCACCGCCGGCGACACGCCGCGCCACCTGGCGGCGGTGCTGACGGCGCGGGCGCGCGACGAGGCGGCGCCGCCCGACGTGGCAATGGCGGCGGCGGAAGAGGCGCGGCGCCTCGACGCCGCGCTGGCGCCGGCGGTCGACACCCTGGCCCGGCGCCTGGCCGCGGCCGGCAAGACCCGGCGCGCGCGCAAGCTGCTGCTGCGGGCCTGGCCGGAGACGCCGCACCCGGATCTGGTCGCGGCGTACCTTGAGGTCGTCGCGCCGGCAGAGCCGCTGGCCGCCGTGCGCGCGGTCGAAAAACTCTGCGGCGGCTACCCCGACCACCGCGAGAGCCGCCTGGCGCGCGCCGCCGTCAAGCTCGACGCGGGCCTGTGGGGCCCGGCGCGGGCCGAGCTCGCGGCGCTCGACGACGACCCGCCCGAAGCCCGGGTCTGCCGCCTGATGGCGCGACTGGAAGACGCCGAGGACGCCAACGGCAAGGGTGCGGAGGCGGCGCGCGGCTGGCTCGCGCGTCTCGCCGACGCCGCGCCCGATCCGGTGTGGCAGTGCGGCGACTGCGGCGCGGTGGCGCGCGACTGGGCCGCCGTCTGCGGCCACTGCGGCGCCGTCGCCAGCCTGGGCTGGCAGCCGCCCCAGCGCATGGAGCCGCTGCGCCCGCTGGCCGTGCCGGCCGCCGAGGAGAGCGTGCCGGAGATCGCCGGCGAAGGCGCCGAGGCGCCGCCGCAGCAGGCCTGAGCCGCGCTTGCAAGGTCGCCGCGCCGCGCTTATGTTCCGCGCGCTGCGCCGATGTAGCTCAGTTGGTAGAGCAACGCATTCGTAATGCGTGGGTCGGGGGTTCGAGTCCCTCCATCGGCACCAGATTTCCGACAGGTCGAGCCTACCGTCCTGGGCATTGCGGCACGGACGCCGAGGCTTGCCCTATGGCCGGTCCAAGGGTATGGGGAGAGCACCGCTAAGATTCTCGTCCGTTTGCTCAAATGCGATATGTCGATTCCGGATACCGAACCGCCGATCAAGCGCTAGGATTCTGGCTTGCCGAACAGCTCACGCCAGATGTCTGTGAGCTCAGATGGCAGTCTGGCTTCTTTAGTGTTGATGGATTGTCTGTCTTCGCGCCTACGCTGGAACGTCTTTCTGAAACCAACGAGCCCGTTAAGGCGCTTTTGGGTTCAAATGAAGGAGAGACCGCAAAGGGACACGTTTCACGACTAGTCCAGCATCTAAGGCTGCCAAGGTCTAACGCTCGGCTGGGCATAATTAGTTATGCCGGGGCATTCTACCATCCAAAGACTTATCACATTCTTCGGAGTGACGGCAGTCAAACGCCGTATGTTGGTTCGGCCAACTTGATGGCGGCTGGCATAGGTGCGCGACATGTTGAAGCAGGGCTTCTGCTCGATTCGCGAGAGGGAGATCCAATAGACGTTCTTAGTGAAATCGCGACAAGTGTTGACGCTTGGTTTGATGGCACACGACTAGGAATAGAAAGCGTGAACGAGTTAGATGATCTGGATCGCTTAGAACAAATCGGAGTACTTCGTGCTGCACCAGCGAGCAGGACTTCATCGGCAGCTGGTGGTCATGGTGGACAGCTAGGAGTCAAGCGACCGCATTTGCAGCCTCTGATACGGTTCCCATCCCTGTCTGCGCCTGCAGTACGGATGCCTGGTTCCGTAGCCGCAGCAGATGAGGTTATTGGGACCAACTCCGTGTTAGTGGCGGAAATCGGTGGCCCTGGACGTTGGACACAGGCGAACTTCCCAATATCCATCATCAGGAATTACTTTGAAGTCGAACCAGGGTCGCACGAGCGGATATCACTATATAGTATCGCCGACGACGGTAGTGTGGGGGCCGAAGAGCACCCTCCAAACGTGTCGGTAGCTAGTCAGAACTACCGATTTGAATTGGCTTCGGTACGGGGCCTAGAGCGGGATCGCATTAGGCGGAAGCGTAGCCGGCGTTTGCGAAGAAGGCGGCGCATTGGGTTGGCGGGAAGCGGTCGATGATGCGGGCTATGGCGGCGTGGAGCTCGTCGCTGGAGCGGGCCTG
>Ga0209678_1000653_pt1 | contig 10117 bp, 8 predicted proteins | sample WorMetilvaeELBA1_FD_187404 | JGI IMG/M metagenome (GOLD analysis project Ga0209678, IMG submission 187404) | Marine gutless worms symbiont microbial communities from Max Planck institute for Marine Microbiology, Germany - Olavius ilvae ELBA.1... ...
CACGCTCGTAAGGAGCATGGAGTTAGCTAAGCTATCGCGTGCTGTCATTCAATGGAAAGGGCGCAACTACGGTATCACACGCCACACGCGAACCCGTATTCTTTTCCATCCTTATTGGAAAATAACTTGACTGACGAGGCAATCATCTATTAAATTTACCTGAAATAAGATTCTCAAGAACTGCTCTCTGTTCTTAACTTATTTTCGGTTCCTAACTGTCCAACAGTTGGGGTCCACCTCACTCTTTACGTGGTTGAAAGCAGCGCTCGGAGAGCCGACAGAGAAGCAACAGAAGCTCGTGATGACGCCGGTACTGGTTCGAGTGGAGGAATCCCTGTGCTCGCCACACGGCCCATTCGGACGTCTACTCACGTAATCGTTCAGACCCTACCGCCTCAATTGAGCAAGTGTTATTACGTTGTGATGAGTTTTTTTAAGTTAATGCCGAACCTGACAGAATAAATACAAATGCACGCAGATGGATCAAGAACGCTTGATGATGGCGAACTGATCTCGACTGATTTGCATTGATTCGCGTTGCACAAACTTGACCCATTTGTAAAGATGGGGGTCCCTCAAGGATCCTAGCTGCGCCGGTTGAATCCCATCAGGTCCGCTGTACGGGCCAATCCGACTCACCAAACGTAAGAGAACAATCGAGATGTCAGTCGCCATAGAACGCGCCCGCAAGATCGCCCAGGTACTTATCGAGGCCCTGCCCTATATCCGGCGTTTTCGCGGCAAGACCATGGTCATCAAATACGGCGGCAATGCCATGGTCGAGCAATCCCTCAAACAAGGCTTTGCCCGCGACCTGGTGCTGATGAAGCTGGTCGGCATCGACCCGGTAGTGGTGCACGGCGGCGGTCCCCAGATCGGAAGCCTGCTCCAACGCTTGGGCAAGGACAGCGAATTCGTGCAGGGCATGCGGGTTACCGACAGCGAGACCATGGACGTGGTCGAAATGGTGCTGGGCGGCCTGGTCAACAAGGAGATCGTCAATCTCATCAATCGGCACGGCTGCGCGGCCGTGGGTCTGACGGGCAAGGACGGGGACCTGATCCACGCCCGTAAGCTGCTCCTGCGCCGCGACGCACCGGAGCTGAAGGCCCCGGAGATCCTGGATCTCGGCCATGTGGGTGAGGTGGAGCGGATCGACGCGAGCGTGGTCAACATGCTGATCCGGGGTGAGTTCATCCCCGTCATCGCCCCCATCGGCGTCGGCGCGGACGGCTGCTCCTACAACATCAACGCGGACCTGGTGGCCGGCAAGATGGCGGAGGTGCTGGGGGCGGAAAAGCTCCTGTTGCTCACCAATACGCCGGGGCTGCTCGATGCCTCCGGTACGCTCATCGGCGAGCTGGATGCGGAAGATGTTGCCGAGCTGATCCGACAGGGCGTTATCACCGGCGGCATGTTGCCCAAGATAAGATGCGCCCTGGACGCGGTCCATGCGGGCGTGCGCTCTGCCCACATCATCGACGGCCGCGTGGAACATGCACTCCTGCTGGACCTGTTCACGGACGAAGGCGTGGGGACCCTGATCCGCGGGAAGGAGACAAAGGACGGGGAACAAGGCGAGCGCGTTTAGCAGTCAGATCCCACAACCAACGCCAAATAACCCAAGACCGCGCCCGGACAGGCACGGAGCCGAACGCGGCGTAACGTGACACGACGCCTGAAGGATCATTCTTCGAACATCAAGGCTCGGACATCGCGAGCGCTGTGCACGACACGGACAATCACCACCTCCGTATCCGTGAAGTGATAGTAGAGTACATAGTTGCGGTAGAAGTGTGCCCGTAACCCTTTAGCCAAATGATCTCGCCGAGGGCCGATCTCCGGCTGGGATAGAAGGGTTGAGAAACGCTTTTCGATCTGTCGGATAAACTGCGAGGCGGCACGGGGGTTATCCTGCGCGATGAAACACCAGATAGCGGCTAAATCTTGTTCCGCGCTCTCGGTTATACGGAGGGTTCGGAAGTTTGTAACAGCTGTTCTCCCTGTCTGATAATGCGCTCCGGATCGAATGCGTGTACCCGGCCCTTCTCGATATCGGACAGCCCTTCCTGAACCTCTGCGCGTAGCGCTTTGAGCGCTTGTTTCTGCACCGCCCGTTTCTGCCGCCAATCGCGCAGGGCCTCGCGGATTATCTCATTACCGGAGGCATATTCGCCTGCCTGGACGGCCACGCGCATAGCCTTGGCCGTTTCAGGGGTCAGGGTGATGGTCATGCGTTCAATGGTACTCATTGCGTACGAGTATATCGCACTCCATCGACCTTTGCTGCCGGCCCCGGCAACATGACCATTCTGGACATCATAGATTGGAAGGCAATGCCATTAAGTCGAGCGTCACCGGTGCCGTTTGTAATTGATTGATCGCTGTTTTCCGTTCGCTCTCTCCCCAAGCTCCCTCGCTGCGCTCGGCTAGGCTCTCTCCCGCCGGGAGAGGGGCTTTGAGGCTTAACTCAATGGCGTTAGGTTAGAAGGGGGATATTGGCATTCCTACGTCGCTCCACCCCCTTCTCTACTCTCTCCGCGCTTAGATAACACCGGCTTCCAGTGCTTCCAGATACCGCTCGGCGCTCTTGGCCTGGGTGTAATCGGCGACCGCGGCCTTGAGCATCTCCGGCGACAGCGGATGGTCCAGGGTCTCGGCCATGGCCCGGGCCTGGGCCTGGGCGTCTCCGACCGGGACCAGGGGGCCGTACCTGCCGCCGTCCAGCAGCTCATGGGGGCCGCTGGGGCAGTCCGTCGCCACCACCGGGGTGCCCAAGGCCATGGCCTCCGTGAGCACATTGGGAGAGCCCTCCCACCGGGACGAGAGCACAAACAGATCCGCGCGGGCCAGAAAGGGATAGGGGTTGGTCCGAAAGCCGATCAGATCCACGTCAGTGGCAATTTCCAGCTCCGCGATCAGTGCTTGGAGCTGCGCCCGTCCGCTGCCTTCGCCCAGGATAACCAGCCGACAAGGACGTTTTCTGCGGGCCTGGGCGAAGGCGCGGATCAGGGTCGGGAAGTCCTTCTGGTGCTGTAAGCGGCCGGCACCGACGATGACCGGCGGCTGGCCGGGCTGGAACCAGGCATGGTCGCAGGGCGCGGCGGCCAGCCTGGGGAGTTCCGGTGTAATCACGGGGTTGGGAATGACCTGGATGCGCCCGCGCGCCATCCCGGCGATGCGGGCGGTGTCGTCGGCGACTCCAACGGAGACCGCCAGGATCCGATCTATCCGTGGATAGAGCCGGCGGATCGGCCAGAAGCGCAACCAGCGCGCCATAGCGGTCTTTTCTGCCATGGCCGTGGAGACATGGGTGCCCAGGCGCATGACGATCCGGGTGTCGGTGCCCGCCAACCGCCGGGCCAGGACCGCCGCGCGCCCGGCCCGATCCTTCACCGCCAGCAGGGCGGCGGGGCGATGTCGGCGCAGGTAGCGGGCCAGCGCCGGCACCGCCGCGAAGGTGTGTCGGGTGCCCAGGTGCACTCGTTTCACCTGCCGCGGCAGGCGTTCGAGGTGGGGACCTTCGGTGCGCACCAGGACCAGATCCACCGGCCGGCCCAGCGCCACGAAGCCGCGGATCAGATTCACCACCATCCGCTCCACCCCGCCGTGCCCCGAGAAAGAGACGAAGACGGCGATGGGGGGCGTGCGGTCGGGCATCACCATGCGGTCCTTTCTATCATTTTCGTCGGGCGAAGCGAAGGTTATGACGTCCTAACCCGGCACCCCGGCGGGAACTGGTATGCCATTTTTTCAAAACTACGAATCGCGCGAATCGGCGCGAATCAATCCGCGAGGATTCGCGTGATTCGTAGTTTTTCTAGGGCATGAATATGGGGGTGCTTGATACCCGTTGCCCGTGAATCGTTCGGAATCGGGTATAAACAACCTGTACCGCGCCGCATTATAATCCGGCCATGCGCAAACCCGATGCGGTCTACTTCTTCGGAAGCTGTCTGATCGATCTGTTCTATCCGCACGCGGGCTTGTCCGCCATGCGGCTGCTTGCGCGTGCGGGCATCCTGGTCCGCTACCCCCAGGATCAGACCTGTTGCGGTCAGCCGGCCTACAATTCCGGTTATCGGGATCAGGCCCGCGCGGTGGCGACCGCCCAGCTCGACGCCTTTCCCGCGGACATCCCGGTGGTGGTCCCCTCCGCCTCCTGCGCGGGCATGTTCCGCGTGCACTACCCACGGCTCTTCGTCGGCACCCCTGATGAGGTCCGCGCCCAAGCCCTGGCCGGTCGGGTCTATGAGTTTACCGAGTTTCTGGTGCGGACCTTGGATTTCAGACCCGTCGATCCGGGACCGCCGCTGGAGGTCGTCCTGCACAATTCCTGCTCGGCGCGCCGCGAGCTGGGCGTTGCGGATGCGGCCTTGGAGCTGCTCGACCGCCTCGCCAATGTCCGTACCCTGGAGCCCGATCATGCCGACGAGTGCTGCGGCTTCGGCGGGACCTTCGCGGTCAAGCAACCGCAGCTCTCGGCCGCCCTGGCCGCGGACAAGGCCACTGCCATCGCCGCTACCGGTGCTCCCTTGCTGGTGGGCCAGGACTGCGGTTGCCTCATGAATCTGGAGGACACCTTCCGGCACCGGGGGAGCGGACCGCAGGTAAAACACATCGCCGAATTGGTGTGGGAGCGGACCAATGGCGACTGAGTGGCACGCCCGGGTCGCGGATGCCCTGGGCAACCGGCGGATGCGGGCAAATATACGACGCGCCCTGGACGGGTTGGTCGCCAAGCGCCGGGCGGCCTTCCCGGACCGGGACGTGCTGGAACGTCTGCGGGACCAGGGGCAGGCCATTCGGACCCATGCCCTGGCGCGCCTCCCCGACCTGCTCGAAGAACTGGAGCGCAATTGCACCGCCAACGGTATTCGGGTCCACTGGGCCGAGACCTGCGATCAGGCCAACCGCATCGTGCTGGACATCTTGCGCCGGCACGACGCGCGGATGCTCATCAAGGGCAAATCCATGGTCTCCGAAGAGTTGGGTCTCAACGCCTTCCTGGAAGCCCAGGGCATCGAGGCGGTAGAGACGGACCTGGGGGAGTTCATCGTCCAGCTCGCGGGGGAACGCCCGTTCCACATCCTCGTCCCGGCCATCCACAAGGACCGGCGCCAGATCGCCGAGCGCTTCAAGGCCAGGTTCCCGGAGATTCCCTACAGTGAGGATGCCGAAGCGCTCACAGCCACCGCCCGCCGGGTCCTGCGCGAGAAGTTCCGCGGTGCCGTCGCGGGCCTCACCGGGGTCAACTTCGCGGTGGCCGAGACCGGAACCCTGGCCCTGGTGGAGAACGAGGGCAACGGCCGCATGTGCACCACGGTACCTGAGGTGCATATCGCCGTCACCGGCATCGAGAAGGTCATCGCGCGCCTGGATCAGCTCCCGACCCTGTTGACCCTGCTTACCCGTTCCGCCACCGGTCAACCCATTACCACCTACGTCAACCTGATCGGCGCGCCGCGTCGGGCCGGCGAGCTGGACGGACCCCAGGAGGTCCACCTGGTCCTGCTGGACAACGGCAGGTCGCGCATCTGCGCCGATCCGGAACTCCAGGCTGCCCTGCGCTGCATCCGCTGCGGGGCCTGCCTGAACCACTGCCCCGTGTATGTACGCCTCGGCGGCAACGCCTACGGCACCGTCTATCCGGGCCCCATCGGCGGCATCCTGGAGCCCCAGCTCCAGGGCCTGGCCGCGGCCGGATCCTTGGTAGACGCCTCCAGCCTGTGCGGTGCCTGCGGTGAGGTGTGTCCGGTACGCATTCCCATCCCCCGGCTCCTGAACCGACTGCGCGCCGAAGGGGTAGGCGCCGGGGCCGATTCCCAGGTCCGGGACCGCGGCAGTCGGCGTGATCCCAAGCAGGCCGCAACCTGGTGGCTCTGGGCCTGGCTCCACGCCGACCCCGCTCGCTACCGGCTCCTGGGCGGCCTGCTGAGCAGGACGGGCACCCTGATCCCGCGATTGGTTAGGCCCTGGACCAGGAGCCGGTGTCCCCCGCGCCTCGCCCCCAAGGGCCTGCACCGACTGGCGCGGGAGGCAGGCTTTACCGATGATTGAAGGCCATGGTCATCCGCTGGCCTGCCGCCCAGGGCTACCGAATAATCATCACTGCTGAGACATCGCCTTGGCAATGAACCACAGAGACGCTGAGGACGCAGAGGAGGTGCTGAAAAGAAGGTTTCTGCGCTCGGAACGCAACGAGCAATCCGCATCGACCGGCAATCCAACAGCGGCTTGGTCGAAAACGATCGGTGTCCTCTGTGTGCTCTGTGTCTCTGCGGTTCAAATTACCTAACCAATTGCTTTATATCTATTTATCATTCGGTTGCCCTGGCCTGCCACCTGACCGCGGTGCGCGGTCCTTTAGTTTTCGATATGGTTAGTAAATGTCGACAAACCCCAATAGCGCGGGGGCTCCCATGAGCGACGCCAGGTCAGCTATCCTCCGACGCCTACGGGCGGGCGGTATCCAAGGGAGTCACGCACCGCCCGACCTCCCCCTACGCCGGTTTGACTGGGACCCGGCGGAGTGTCTCCGACGCTTCCGAGTCCGGATGGAGGCAGCTCACGGCGAGGTCCACCAGGTCGGTGCCGACTGGCCCCGGGGCGGATGTACGCGCTCCTACACCGGAAAGGCGGCGGCACCCTGCTCTATGGCCCCGAGGGTCCCTTGGGACCGGCGCTGGAGCGGGGCTGGCCGGACCGGGGCTCAGTCCGATTGATCCCGTACCTGGAGCCCGTGGAGACCTGTCGCGATACCCTGTTCCAGTCCGTGGATGCAGGCTTCACCAGCTGCCGGGGCGCCATCGCCGAGACCGGCTCCCTGGTCCTGTGGCCGACGCCCCAGGAGCCGCGTCTCCTATCCCTGGTGCCCCCCATCCACTGCGTGCTGCTGGACGCGGCCGAGATTCGCCCGACCTTCCACGAATTGCTGAACCGACAAGCCTGGCAGACCGGGATGCCCGGCAACGCCCTGCTGATCTCCGGTCCCTCCAAATCCGCCGACATCGAACAGACCCTGGCGTATGGGGTCCACGGGCCGCAGACGTTGGTCGTCTTGGTGAGACACGTGGGCTAGTACCTCATTTCTCTTGATATTGCGGATGGAGTCGCTTGAGCTTGATGCGAACATCTCCCCTATGCATTCGCAACATCAGCCGAAATGGGGTACTAGGGGTTGTTGACATTTGGCGGGTCCTCCCGGCGGACCTTAGAAGCTGTTTAAAAAAGATAGTCGGGAGTAGACTGGGTTGAGGAACGAAACCCAGCGTTTACGGGCCTCGGCAACCACAAAGTTAGAACACTACCAGGAGGACGTACATTGCCGGACAAAAGAAAAAAATTCCCACCGATTTGTGTTAAACTGAGAGATTAAGCATCTGTTGGTTGACACTCGGAGCCCCCAGTCCCTTATGGATCAAGAACAGCAACAATCCCAGCTCAAGCAATTGATCGCCAAAGGTAAGGAGCAGGGATTTCTGACCTATACCGAAGTCAACGACCATCTGCCGCCCGGCATTGTCGAGCCGGAGCAAATCGAAGATATCGTGCACATGATCAACGACATGGGGATCACGGTGCACGAGACCACGCCGGCGGAAATCGACCAGACCTTGAGCGATTCCACCGTCTCCGACGACGAGGCCGCCGAGGCCGCCGCGGCGGCGCTGGCATCGGTGGACAACGAGTTTGGGCGCACCACCGACCCGGTACGCATGTATATGCGGGAGATGGGTACGGTGGAGCTGCTGACCCGGGAAGGCGAACTGCGGATCGCCAAGCGCATCGAGGACGGTCTCAACCAGGTCCTTTCCGCCCTTTCCACCTATCCCCGCACGCTCGAAAAGCTGCTCGACATCTTCACCCAGGTGGAGAACGGGGAGGTTCGTCTTTCCGATGTCATGTCGGGGTTCGCCGACGCCGACGATCAGGTGCCGGCGTCGCCCCCTGCCGCCAAGAACGGCAAAACCGAGTCATCCACGGACGATGATGACGAAACGGCTGCGGTAGATACAGGGCCGGATCTGGAAGAGGTCGCCCGCCGGGTACAGCTGCTGCGCGACCGTTATGCCGTGATGCGCGATTGCCTGAAGCGGTTTGGACGGGACGACGAGCGGACCCGTGCCGCCATGCAAGAGGTCTCCGAGGCATTCCTGCACTTCAGGCTGGTGGCCAACCTCTTCCAGGTGTTGGTGGAGACCTTGCGCCAGGCCATTGGGCAGATTCGCACCCAGGAGCGTGTGATCATGGGCTTGGTGGTCGAAGTAGCCGGAATGCCGCGCAAAGTATTCATTGCTACCTTTCCGGACAACGAGACCGACTTGGATTGGATCGACCGGCAGCTGGCCGGGGGTGGGCCCTATGTCGAGCGACTTGCGGCGAGTACCCAGGATATCCGCCGCGCCCAGCGTAAGTTGCAGGACGTGGAACGGGAGAACATGCTCACCATCGGCGAGATCAAAGACGTCAACCGCAAAATGTCCATCGGAGAGGCCAAGGCCCGACGCGCGAAGAAGGAAATGGTCGAGGCAAACCTACGCTTAGTGATTTCCATCGCCAAGAAGTACACCAACCGCGGTTTGCAGTTTCTGGATTTGATCCAGGAAGGCAACATCGGCCTCATGAAGGCCGTGGACAAGTTCGAGTATCGCCGCGGCTACAAGTTTTCCACCTATGCCACCTGGTGGATCCGTCAGGCCATCACCCGCTCCATCGCTGACCAGGCGCGGACGATCCGCATCCCGGTGCACATGATCGAGACCATCAACAAGCTCAACCGCATTTCCCGCCAGATGGTCCAGGAAATGGGGCGCGAGGCCACGCCCGAGGAGCTTGCCGCGCGGATGGAGATGCCCGAAGACAAGGTGCGCAAGGTCCTGAAGATCGCCAAGGAGCCCATTTCCATGGAGACCCCCATCGGCGACGACGAGGACTCCCACCTGGGCGATTTCATCGAGGACGCCGGGGTGGTCGCCCCCGTGGAATCCGCCACTGCCGAAGGTCTGCGCGAGGCGACCAAAAACATGTTGGCCAGCCTCACCTCGCGGGAGACCAAGGTCCTGCGCATGCGTTTCGGCATCGATATGAATACCGACCACACCCTGGAAGAGGTCGGTAAGCAGTTCGATGTCACGCGCGAGCGTATTCGTCAGATCGAGGCCAAGGCCCTACGCAAGCTACGCCATCCGACACGCTCCGAAAAGCTCAAAGGCTTTCTCGATACGGAGTGAGCGCCACGGGCCGTTAGCTCAGCGGTTAGAGCAGGGGACTCATAATCCCTTGGTCCGGGGTTCAAATCCCTGACGGCCCACCAAGTGAAACAAGGGGTTAGGTGAAAACCTAACCCCTATTTTTTTGCCTGCAGCGCACTCATGGCGCACTCACCCACAACAAAGCGCGGGAAATGCGCCGGAGAAGGGGGAGGGGCGGAAACAAGGAGAGTGGAGAGGGAGGGCGGAAATAAATTAGGGACAAATTATTTTGGTGCTTGGTGCTTGGTGCTTGTGGCGAATGGTAGATGTTTTGTCGTTTTTCCCCGATCTGGGTAGTGGTTAATTTTTAAATGCCATCCTAACCAGCAGCGGGCAATAGTTCCGTATTATAGCGGTGCAGGAAGAGTTTTAGACAGATCTCGTGCATTTTAACGCATTTGGAAAAAGATAACGTCTTACGCACGAAGCGTGCTAAATGCTGTCGCAAGGTATTATTCCAGCGCTCAATGTGGGCTGTTTCTCCCGTTTCTTTGCCGACAGGGTTATGTTGCTCGTTCGGAATAACGGCCTGATAAGATTTCCAATAGTCGGTAAAAACAATCGCTTTTTTATACGCGAATGGTATACGATTCCAGAGAATTTCGCAGGTCTGTTCACTTCGATCACCACACGCATAAGCAATGACTTCTCTGGTCGCTCTACTCAGTGCGATCCAGGCCAAAATTTTGTTTTTTTTCAAAGACATAAGAGTACAATTCATCCATTTCCAACACCGTTTTTTGCTCCGGACCAAGCGGTTTCAGCGTCGCTTCAAGAGGAGGAAGCGCCTCTGCTTTTTCTTTTAACCAAGCACTCACTGTTTGACGACAAACTCCATGCGTACGCTCGATCCCACGCAGACT
>Ga0209678_1000654_pt1 | contig 10114 bp, 13 predicted proteins | sample WorMetilvaeELBA1_FD_187404 | JGI IMG/M metagenome (GOLD analysis project Ga0209678, IMG submission 187404) | Marine gutless worms symbiont microbial communities from Max Planck institute for Marine Microbiology, Germany - Olavius ilvae ELBA.1... ...
AAGCCGGGTTGAAACTGGATCGGGTTCTGGGGCATCGCAAAATCCTCTCTGATGGCTGCCACCAGTATTCTACGCCCCCTGGGGGCTCAAGCCGGGAGACCGTAGCTGAGTTTCGACACTAATCACCTTCTCTTAAGTTATCTTTCGTCAAGTTATCTCTCGTCTCCGGGCCGCATTGTATACCGATCCGCCGTCGTGTCCGCGTTTTCCGTATGACGACGAGTAATTTCAGGTACGCTTAGGAGGACGAACCCGATAGGCTGCGCGGGGCTACGGCGACTGTAGCCGCAGATCGGAAGGCGCGGGCGGAAGAAAACAAACCTGGCCTTTCGGCACGCTGTCGATAGCGGGCACGGGAGACGTGCAGCGCGGCGGAAAATCCATGTATGACGGGTAGATTGGGACCATGATCAAGTGGGATCCGGCCTTGCGTGCCAACCGGGAGTTTCAATCCGCCCTGGTGCGGATGGGATTCTGGGTATTCGGGGTGATTTACGTCGGCAGCGCCGCGTACACCGGTTACTACCAGATCGATTGGGTCTATTTCTTCCCCCTGTTCGGGGTCTATTTTTTATTCTTCACCGGTGTGCTGATCAGCGTACTGATCCGCCCGGAATGGACGGCCCGCCAGTACCTGGGACTCGTCCTGGACATCACGGCGGTCAGTTTGGCTATCTTTCTGACCGGCGATGTCAGTCCCTTCTATCTCGTCTATATCTGGATCCTCATCTACGCGAGTACCCGCTACGGGCGCGGCCATCTGATCTTCGCCTCGGTACTGAACCTGCTGACCTGCACCCTGACCATTGTGGTCCTGGATGCATGGCGGACCCATCCTTACGAGGTCGTCTTCGTGCTGCTGCTGCTGGTCGTGCTCCCGATGTATCAGCACTCCCTCCTACGCAAGCTGCAGCAGGCCCGGTATGAGGCGGAGGTGGCGAACCAGGCGAAGGGAGATTTCCTGGCGATCATGACCCACGAGTTGCGTACGCCCTTGACCGGGGTGGTGGGGATGACCAACCTATTGCAGTCGACACCGCTCGACACCGCTCGACACCGCTCGACACCGCTCGACGCCGAGCAGCGCGAGTACGTCGACTCCATCGTCAGCTCCGCGGAGGTGCTGCAGGCGCTGATCGGCGATGTGCTGGATCTGTCGAAGATCGAGGCCAAACAGCTCCACCTGGAGTCCGTTGCCTTCGATCTGCGCGGCAGTATGAAGGAGGTGTGCGCCGCCCTGGAAACCCAGGCCCTTGCCAAGGGATTGGAGGTGATTCTACGCATCGACCCAAAGCTTCCGGACCGGATGATCGGCGATAAGCTCCGGGTGCGCCAGATCCTGTTCAATCTGATCGGCAATGCCGTCAAGTTCACCGACCGAGGTGAGGTGAGGGTCCATGCAAGTTGGTGTCCGTTCGACGAGCTGATGCACCGCCCTCACCTGCTCCTGGAGGTCTTGGACACCGGACCCGGCAGACCGGTTGGAGGAGATCTTCGAGGGCTTTCGGCAGGCGGACGACTCCACTACGCGGCGTTATGGCGGGACCGGCTTGGGTACCACCATCGCCCGCAACCTTACGCACCTGATGGGGGGGCGTATCGGCGTCGCCAGCCAGGTCGGAAAGGGCAGTCGCTTCTGGGTACGGCTGCCCCTCCGGCAGGAACCAAGACCGCTGGTCTCACAGGAACAGCAACGACGGCTCGATGGGCTGCGGGCCTGGGTGTTCGAGCCCAATGCCACGAGCAGGGAACTCGTCATGGAGATCCTACTCGATGCGGGTATGACCTGTGAGCCGGTGCTCGACCTGGACCACCTCGGTCGCATGACCGACCAGGCCCGGCGGTTGGATCTGCTCATCGTCGCCGACTCGCCCGATCGCCAGGACCTGCCGGCGGTACTGGATCGATTCCGGCGCAGGCTGGGTGCCGAGGTGCCCTATTTGGCGCTCACATACAGCACCCGTCGCCCTGATCAACGGATAGCCCGCGGGAACTGTCTGGGCAAGCCCTTTCTTGCCGCGGACCTGATCAGTCAGGTGCGCCAGGTGCTGGGGAAGGAGCGCCCGCAATCGGATAGACAGGAGGCGAGGGAAGAGGAGAGGAAAGCCCCGACGCAACCGGTAGCAGTCCGGGGATTGCGTATTCTCGTGGCCGAGGATAACGCCATTGCGGGGAAGGTGGTCAGGGTGCTGCTCGAGAAACAGGGTTATGAGGTGATCCTGGTCGATGACGGGGAACAGGCCCTGAGCCGCCTCCGGGCCGAGCCCTTCGCCCTGGCCCTGGTCGATGTGCGGATGCCCAAATTGGGCGGGATAGCGCTTACTCGGGCCTTTCGTGCGAGCGCGGGGCAGGGGACACGGCTGCCGATCATTGCCTTGACCGCCAACGCCTCGGAGGAGGTCAAGCACCAGTGCCTCGAAACGGGAATGGACGATTTTCTCAGCAAGCCCGTGAACCCACGGGAGCTCAGCGCGATGGTCGAACGCTACACGGGCCGGCGAGAGGGGGATGATCCATCGCGTTCCTGACCGTGCCCGCCGCCGCAGGGCTACCGAATAATAATCACTGCTGAAACATCGCCTTGGCAATGAACCACAGAGACGCAGAGGACGCAGAGGAGGTGCTAAAAAGAATGTTTCTGCGCTCGGAACGCAGCGCGCAATCCGCATCGACCGGCAATCCAACAGCGGCTTGGTCGAAAACGATCGGTGTCCTCTGTGTGCTCTGTGTCTCTGTGGTTCTAATTACCTAACCGATTGCTTTATATCTATTTATCATTCGGTTGCCTTGCCCGCTGCCGGGAGCTTCGGGTCAGCCCCAGGTCAAGAGCCGGGTAAACTACCCTTTCCTGGGTGTGGCGGCATTGCTCCGGTTTGCGTTCGGGTCGAGTGCCGGTGGGGGCGGAATCTCCCTTGGCTCGCGATTTTCGATAACGGCCTGCGGGCGGCCGGTTACCAGCAGCTCCGCTTCGTCGGCACCGATGTAGGGTTCGGCCGCCGCGCGTCCTTCCGCCAGGAGTGGCGGTCGGTGCTCAGGGTCGTGGGCATCCGTCGCCAGGATATGGACGAGTCCATCGCCGAGAAATTTCTCTCCCCAGTACTTTGGACGGCGGCCGAAACGGCCCGTTACCGCTCCGGCCGTGAGCTGAATCCAGGCGCCGGCTCGGGCCGCGTCGACAAACCAGTCGTAATGCTTCTCGTCGAGCCAGGTAAGCCGTTCGGGATGGGTGATGACCGGCCGGTAACCGGATGCCAGCAGGTCGAAAATCAGATGTGAGAAGCCGACGGGAACCGTATGGTGAGGTGGTTCAAACAGAAAATACCGGGTACCGTGAAGCGTCGGCATATGTCCGGAGCGGAGACCATGCACCAGTTCCGGAACCAGCTGGATGTCTGCGCCGTATGTGATTTCGAGCGGAATGTCGGCCTCTTGTAGCCGGGTGCGAAACGCCTGCACTTCCTGCATGATTTGAGCGCCTGTGTTGTCGTACAGGCCGGGATAGATGTGCGGTGTACAGGCGGTCATGGCGATGCCGTCCCTGACTGCAATCCGGGCCATCTCCAGGGCGGTGGGGAGATCGGGCGCGCCGTCGTCGATACCGGGGAGCATATGGCAGTGCAGGTCGATCATCGAGAAAACTACTTTGGTTGGGTCGAGGTATGTACCAAGAAGAATGCAGTTCACCATGTTTATGGGGTGACCGACGCCTCGAGTCAAGGGGGCAGTTGTCAGGGGGCAGGCAGGGGTCAAGATGTTGGAAGATACTGGTTAGCGGACCTGTATATCCCAATACTTTTCGGTTCTTTATGGATTCCGGACTGTTTTGGAGTGCGCCGGCAAAGCGGCGCGGCCGAATCGAACCTCAGCGATGGGGGGATACCAGCGGCGTTTGTCGGGAACCTGGACGCCGGCTTCCACTCGCGCCGCGGCGACGGCGCTTTCCCCTGACCGCAAGGCCTTGGTTTGGGACAGATGAATCGCCAAATCCAAAGCGGCGGCCGGCAAGTAGCCCCTGGCCAACCCCGCGACGACCTCGGGTTCCACGGATTCCGGTAGGGACTGGAGTAAAGTTGCCGCCGCACTCCAAAATGTCCGGTGTGTTCTTCCATCACCGTGAGCAGTCCGGAATCCATAAAGAGCCTACTTTTCTTCTGCATCCTGCCCCCTGACAACTGCCCCCTTGCTTTAGAACGGCAGGTCGGCCGTTCCCTACAGGAGATTCTTAAACAGAAAATCAGGGCGGAACGGGGTATTAGGCTATTGACGCCCGTCCCGGATTCTACCTATCTTGGTCCCGGCGGTGAGGTATCTTGTGCATCGCAGAGCCGAACCATCGATTTTTGTCTGACCGATAACGGCAGTGGCCTAGCTTGCAGAACCTGTACTCCCGCTATTTCGGCCTCAAAGAGGCGAGCTTTTCCATTACCCCGGATCCCCAGTATCTGTTCCTCAGTGAACAGCACCGGGAGGCGTTGGCGCATCTGTTCTACGGGGCAGGGACGAGCGGCGGCTTCGTACTGCTTACCGGGGAAGTGGGCACCGGCAAGACGACCATCTGCCGGGCCTTTCTCGAGCAGCTGCCCGACGCCGTGGAGGTTGCCCTCATCCTCAATCCGGCCACGACGGTAACCGAGCTCTTGCGCACCGTCTGTGACGAGCTGCGCATCGAGGTGCCGGAGCAGGAACGCACCGTCAAATGCCTGGTCGATCGCCTCAACGACTATTTATTGAGGGCCCACGCCGAAGGCCGGCGGGCAGTGCTCATGATCGACGAGGCCCAGGATCTGCGCCCGCAGGTGCTGGAACAAGTCCGGTTGCTCACCAACCTGGAGACCCCCAAGCACAAGCTGCTTCAGATCTTCCTGATCGGTCAACCGGAGTTGCGTACTCTGCTACGGCGCGAGGGTCTGCGCCAGCTCAATCAACGCATTACCGCCCGCTATCACCTGCGGCCGTTCAATGCGGTCGAGACGGCGGAATATATCCGGCACCGTTTGGCAGTGGCGGGGGTGGAGCGACAGCTGTTCACCCGTGACGCCATTCGCCTTGTGCCTCGCGTTTCCGGGGGTGTTCCGCGACTGATCAATATCCTCTGTGACCGTTCGTTATTGGGGGCCTGCGTTACGCGTAATCCCCTGGTGACCAAGTCGATCGTCAATCAGGCCGCACGCGAGGTAAAGGATTCGGCGCAAAAACGATATGGTTCGGGTCTTGGACGCCTTGCCGTAATTGCCGCCGCCCTGGTGCTTGCCGTCGCCGGCGGCTGGATGACTCGTTCCTGGCTGGCCGGGGTCCCCGTGGCAACATCTTCTGTTCCGGCCTTCCTGACGCGCTGGCTGCCGTCACGCCAGGCTGAACTTCCACAACACCTGGGGCCACAACCCCCGGGACAGCTCCGGAGCAGGCCTCCGGCCTGGCCGCGGCCGAACCGGAGACCGCTGGGCCCGGCGCGGATTTGATACTCGCCGACCTGGCCCTGGACCGGGCAGCGGCCATACGGGTGTTACTGCGTCGCTGGGGGGTCGAGCTCGCGGACCTGGGACCGGGAGATCCTTGTATGCGGGTGATGGATTACGGTATGCGCTGCGAATTCGACGGCGGAGGCTGGAGCCGTATGCGCTTTTTCGACCGACCGGCAGTGATCGAACTGGTGACCGAGGACCTTGCCGAGCGCTACCTGGCGATCGGTGCCCTCGATGCCGAGGCCGCGATTCTGGACCTGGACGAAGGGCGGCGATGGGTAAGTCTCACGGCCCTGGACGCTGCCTGGGACGGGGATTACCTCCTGTTGTGGCAGCCGCCGCCGGTGGGCGGTGCGATAATAGGTCACGGCTCCCGAGGCGAGTCGGTACGCTGGTTGCGAAAGCTCTTGTCGCAGGTCCCGGATGCGGCTTTCGAGGCCATCGGCTCGGGTACTTTCGACCCGGCGTTGGATGAGGCAGTACGCAGATTTCAGAAACGGGAAGGGCTTGAAATCGACGGCATTGCCGGTCCCAAGACACTTATTCGGCTCCACAATGCCGTGGGGATGCCGGAGATCCCCAGACTCGCCCCGGTTTTCTGAGTGACGGTTCAAAAACAAGTCATACATCGACTTGATTAAAGCCATTGGCATCGACGACAGGGCTCCATTTCCCAAGTAGCTCGTCGATGCATTTTTTCTCACACCAAGCCACAAAGCCACCAAGAACTATTCTATGTTTGCGTTGAGAATCCGCAAGATACCGTCTTGCATCAGGGCTTCGCCAAAGTTCAAGGCGTTCTCCTTCATCTCCCCATCCCTCCGTGTCTTTGTGTGATATTTGACAAGGGGCGTCACCAGACCTAAGCCGATGGATAACTCGTTAGTGAACCGTTCCTGAGCGCCATGTCCTATATCCTGGAAGCATTGAAGAAGTCCCAGCACGAGCGTGAGCTGGGTCAGGCCCCGCCCCTGGCGACACCCAGCTTCCCAATCGAAAAAGCGGGTACGCGCCTCAACCTTTGGGTCCTGCTGGCGTTGGTCCTGGCGGTCTCGGCCGTGGTCATCGCCCTCTACTCGGCCCTGCGCGGCGACCCGGACCGCCCCGACGGCAGCCCGTGAGACCAGGGACCGGGGTCCTGCCATGCCCAAGGAACCGATGCCCAAGCCGTTGTCGAGACGGGCACTCCCGCGCCAGCCCGTGCCTGTCACGTCCAGTCCTCGGGGGCCGGCGAACCGGTCCCCGGCACCGGTTCCGGCTGCGCCCGAGACTGCTGCTTTATCCGTAGATATGGAGGTGCCTGCCCCCGTCGTGCCTCCACCGCCGCCGCGCCGCCGGGTACCTAAAAGACCGGTTGCGGCAGAGGAGCCGCCGATGGCCCCGACGCAGGAGCGGGACAACAGGATTCCGCCGGATTTGATTGCCGATATCGAGGCCTTCAAACGCGAGGTTCGGGGAGCACGGGCGGGCATAACCGACGCCCCGCAGGTCGAGAAGACCGCCCCCCGGGATTTGCGTCTACCCAAAGCGGTACGCAACCGTTTACCCCGGTTCGTCATGTCGGCGCACATCTACGACAGTGAGCCGTCCAGGCGTTTCGTTCTGATCAACGGCCTCAAGACCCGGGAGGGGGAGGTGTCACGCGAAGAGATTGCCGTGGAACGGATCCTTCCCGACGGCGCCGTTTTGAATTTCGAGGGATACAGATTTTTCCAGCGGCGTTAGGGTTGACATCCCCGAATCAGGTCGTAAACTCGTGCGCTTCGATGCGGGAATAGCTCAGTTGGTAGAGCACAACCTTGCCAAGGTTGGGGTCGCGAGTTCGAGTCTCGTTTCCCGCTCCATATAATCCAATGCCATTAAGTTGAGCGTTACCGGTCGGCAAACAAGAGGAAAAACTACGAATCACGCGAATCCGCACGGATTGATTCGCGCCGATTCGCGTGATTCGTAGTTTCTTCTTATAGCAGGCCTATTTAACGAGATCGAGCGGGAAATCCGGCTGGCCTCCTCGATTCCCACTTTCTCGATTCCGGAGTAGAACAGTCCGGTCCCCCAAACAGCGCCGAATAATTCAGATCGCTTTACCGCTCTCACTTCGGTACAGGGACCTTTACCGGCGGTGGCCTTTCATGGATGGCCATGCGGTCGAACCAAGCATCGCCTGTGATCTTGTGCTGTCCCTCTGAGACAAGATGAATCTCCGGGAGCGTGCAGGTTTCGGGAACCTGGAACTCAAATCTGAAATCCCGCCATTCGTTGGCACCCAAAAAACGCTCGCTTTCCCCCAGATCCTCGGGCTGTGGCAGCAGGCAGCGTATGACCCACTTGAGTCCCCCTTGCGTATCCAGGCTATCGGTATGGACTCTACCCCTCAGTCGGTAAGTACCGGTATCGAGGAACAGTTTTTGGTATAGACCACCGCTGAAATGGCCCTGGTAACGATTGAACCGCACATGCAGCGATTTGCTGCCGTCGCTGCCGTAGGTGTACACCCTTTCGATTAGGACGTCGCGGGGGGGTGGAGGTGCCAATCGAACCCCCAGTTGGCAGGCTCGAGCTCGAAGCTGCCGTCGTAGAGCAGTCCCAGCCGCTTCCGTTGCTTGCGGGTAAGGCCATTGACCCAGACGATATGGGCCTCGGCGATCAATTCCTCCTGCATGAGCCGGGCGACATAGCTTTTGCGTTCGGACAGCGTGATCGGTGCCTGCCTCGACTTGCGCCGCAGGGAGTAGAGTTGCTGGACGGTTTCGATCTCCGTTGCGCGTTTAGCGACCTCGGAGAAAAAGGAGTCCCACCAGGACGGAGGTGAGGTCGCAAGGATCTCATAAGCAGGCCGAGTACGCGGGTTTTCCGCGAACTTGAACAGGAGTGGGAACAGCTTGCGCCTTGTCGGCCAGTAAGCTTCCAGGGCGAAGGACCAATGGAAAATTGCCCGTTTGACGTCATTTCGGAGGAGCCAGTACTCGCCTGCCTGCTGCCGGATGCGCCGCAGCCGCAGGGCCATCTCGACCAGGGCATCGGTGCGCGCCGGATCGCCCTGGGTAAGCGCGGTCTCGGCCGCGGCGAAAAACGGACGCGCGTCCGCCGGGTAGTGGGCGTTGGTCTGGGCCAGAAGGGCGGCAGCGGTGTCCGGGTCGTCGTTGCGTAACGCAAGGGCTTGTCGATACAAGGCCTCCGGTTGGCGTTTATCCCAGGTGAGGGCCTTATCTACGGCATCACGCTCACCCGCAATGATCGATTGGGCGTAGTGAGACGACATACCGACAACACCGATGCGCCAGATGAGAAAGGCGGCGACGATCGAGATTAAAACTTGGCGCAGGATGATCAAACTCTGTTCCTTTCAGCAGTAAGCGATGGGAGGTAGTGGATAAATTTTGATAGTGGTAAGTTTCAAAACAGCATCCCCACTTGTCATTTATCCACTACCTAAATTTTAAATGGTGAAGTTTGCCCGCCCCTACCGCGTCATTCCGCCAGGGATGGCCGGGAATCCAGGTGCCATGGATGGCAACGCAGTGGTAGGCCCCGAATTGACTGGTAGCGGCATTGGTTTCTCATCTTATAAGGGTCAAGAGTACCAACAAGATCAACACCGATGTTGCGAACACCCAAACAATCGGCCGGCGTGGATGGATGGGTAGCGACGGGGGGTACCGGGTAGATGCGAGTGCGCTGAATCTCGGGGTCGATTCGCTTGGCCGGAAGAAGTCCGTTCCGCAGTCCCGCGTTCGGCTGTCATGCGGTAAAGGCGGTAGGCAGCTGTCGTAATGTCGTCGCGTCCGCGGGTCACAAAGGGTTTGGTACGCGGAATTGATGCGGGCGGTCAAGATGCTGTTGCGTTCGGTCTCGTCCGGCACCCGGTCGGGATGAAACAGACGTACCAGCAGGGTGTGGTGGTGCTTGATGGATGCCTCGGAGCTGTGCCGGGAAAGGCCGAGTGTACGATAATGATCCGCCCGCGGTGATAACAGGGTCTGACGCAGAAAGAAGAGGAAGGCCTCGCGCAGGGTCTCCGGCTGGGTGTTGAGGGCCGCTGCCGTCGCTTCGATCTCTCCCGGCGTCAACGCTTTGCTCGCCGCCGCCAGCCAGTGGCCGAAGGCCTCCGGCAGCGACCGCGTCGGATCCACCAGGTGGCCGAAGCGCAGCGGTTCCCGGTAGAACGCCAATGCCAGTACCAGTAGCTTCGGAACCATACCGGCCAACCACCCGGTCACGCCTGCTCCGGCAGTTTCGCCGCCTGCTCTCGCGTACCATAGTCGTAGCTATAGTGGTAATCGTACCGGTACCCGTAGCCATATCCGTATCCGTAGCGTCTGCGGGTTTGGTCAAACCGGTTGACCACGGCACCGACGATATTGGTATTCGCGGTATGGAGACGTTTTATCGCACCGTCGAGATTACCGTAGCGTGTGTATCCAGGGCACCTTGCAAAATTACCTGCCTTGTGGATTTAGCGGAGGTTAAACTCACGCTCGTCCAAACTGAACGTTCATTGACGGGGGAGCCATGGGCCAGCCCGGCTTTTTTGATCGTGAGAACCGGTTGCAGAGTATCAGCCAGTTAGGCGACCCGCTGGAGCGGCTGACGGCGGTGATCCCATGGGAGGTCTTTCGTCCCCAATTGAAACCGGTTCACGAGAAGGAACG
>Ga0209678_1000655_pt1:0-2500 | contig 10102 bp, 7 predicted proteins | sample WorMetilvaeELBA1_FD_187404 | JGI IMG/M metagenome (GOLD analysis project Ga0209678, IMG submission 187404) | Marine gutless worms symbiont microbial communities from Max Planck institute for Marine Microbiology, Germany - Olavius ilvae ELBA.1... ...
TAAACGGCGGTAGTAACTTTGCTTCACTTATTGGTTGCGGGTGAAATGTTGACAATGTTTGCGGGTTGAATGTTGTAACATTCCACCCGCAAACATTGCACTTGCAAAGGGTGAACGGCGGTAGTAAACCTGATTCACTTATAGAGCAGCAACAACTCGGCTTTGCCTCGACGGGTAAACGGCGGTAGTAACTTTGCTTCACTTATTGGTTGCGGGTGAAATGTTGACAATGTTTGCGGGTTGAATGTTGTAACATTCCACCCGCAAACATTGCACTTGCAAAGGGTGAACGGCGGTAGTAACTCTGCTTCACTTATAGAGCAGCAACAACTCGGCTTTGCCTCGACGGGTAAACGGCGGTAGTAACTTTGCTTCACTTATTGATTGCGGGTGAAATGTTGACAATGTTTGCGGGTTGAATGTTGTAACATTCCACCCGCAAACATTGCACTTGCAAAGGGTGAACGGCGGTAGTAACTCTGCTTCACTTATAGAGCGACCGTTTTCTCTAGGTTGATGATCCTGCTTAGCTTGTTATTCGGCGACGGACAGCATTCCACCCGCACTATATAGTTGCGGGTGGAATGTTGGCCGACATTGCACCCGCAACTAGTAAAGCCTGTATCTAATGCCAGTCGCCGTTGCTGGTTCTACAGCGGTGCGACCGTTTTCTCTAGGTTGATGACCCTGCTTTGCTTGCTATTCGGCAGCAGACATTCCACCCGCACACTAGTTGCGGGTGGTAGTTGCGGGTGGAATGTTAAAAAAAATTCGCCTCCCTCCCCACAATTTTTTTGGAAAAAAACAAACTCCTCTACCTGCCACTTTTCTAGGCCGACTACTTTTGCGCGCCGTAAGGGAACAAATCTATTGCGATCCCCCTGCCCTGGGTTTAGGCCCCCTTAGCCTTTCCCCGAGCCGCCTGGGACGGGGCCCGCCTGCCCGCCGTGCAGGACGACTAGCCGAAGCGTCCGGCCTCGCATCTGCACCCGATCGAGCAGGGTGCAGTGAAGGCCGTCCGCCGACTGCCGACCGCGGGCAAGCAGGCCCCGTCTTTCAGTCGACCGAGCGGTCGTAAACCACCGATTGGGACGAGAGATCGCGAACAGATCGCCCGTATCCGTCTCCCGCCGATAGCTTTCCCGCACTATATCGGGCGCTACCGACCGTACCCGCAATTGCACGTACGTTGGAGCCTTCAACAGGCAATGTTCCCTTACGCCGCTGCCGATAGCCCGGAGATTCACGTCCACGATGCCGCTGCGGACGCCGACGCCCGATCCGAAGGGACTGATGAATATCCGTCCGTTCGGGCCGAATGCCGGATCCGACAGCGGTGTTTGACGTCTGCAACGAAAGCTCCGAACTTCGGTAACCGTCGGCTTCGAATGTGGCTGTTCTGGGTGCGGGCCGCAAACGGCAACGACCCGCACCGACGGACCGAAGAGACAGGTCCTTACAACGAGCAAACGACACCTGGACGGTGGCGGCCGTTGCCCGGGGGTTACCTGGTGCCCAATGTCGCTCAGAGCTTAATACCAGCCCCCTAATATATAGTCCGACATCGATACGGAGCCATAACGCTAATGTCGCTAACTGCGGTCGGAGGTCCTGTTGGCGCATGCAGCACCAGCCCCCCTAATATATAGTCCGACATCGATACGGTGCCATAACGCTAATGTCGCGCAATGACGGCTGGGAGCAAAATGCGGTTTGATGCTATCCCACGATTAATCGGGCACGACTAATGTAGAAAACGGTCAAATTTGAGCACTAGCACACAATTCCAAACACACTTCGACCGATCAGAAGCGTCCGAAGACAGCTGCAACAAACCTGCACGCGCTGTCACCCTGCACGCGCTGTCGGGTGACAGCGCGTGCAGGGTGACAGCGCGTGCAGGTTTAGTTTAGTGGCGTTAACATTGAGTTTGGTGCTAGTACACGAATAACAAAGCATGGGCAACGTTGAAAATAGTTATTTTCGAGCACCTGCACAGAATTACGATCATATTTTGCGGCATGTAGACAACAGAATCGTCCAAAGACCGCCTACACGAAACCAGCACCCGCCGCCCATTGGCCTCGGCCGGCCGTAAAATGAATCGTTATGTCGTTTGGTACGATAAATCTACATAATAGTCTACTGTAGTCACCTACACATAATTCGTAACATAATTTGCAGCATCAGAATCGTCTAAACACAAATCAAACCAAACCTGCACGCGCTGTCACCCTGCACGCGCTGTCGGGCGTCAGCGCGTGCAGGGTGACAGCGCGTGCAGGTTTGCGTCCGAAGCTATATAATCCAGTTTAGTGTAACGATACAGTAAACATCGTCAATTTCGAGTCGTTTCCACTCACCTACACATAATTCACAGCATAAATTGCAGCATCGGAGTCGTCTAAACAAAATAAAGCCAAACCTGCACGCGCTGTCACCCTGCACGCGCTGTCGGGCGTCAGCGCGTGCAGGGTGACAGCGCGTGCAGGTTTGCATC
>Ga0209678_1000656_pt1 | contig 10094 bp, 4 predicted proteins | sample WorMetilvaeELBA1_FD_187404 | JGI IMG/M metagenome (GOLD analysis project Ga0209678, IMG submission 187404) | Marine gutless worms symbiont microbial communities from Max Planck institute for Marine Microbiology, Germany - Olavius ilvae ELBA.1... ...
TTAACAACATTGAAGTACCATGCACATAAATTGCTCACCACTATACTTTCATTGACAAACTATTGCCAGGAAGTTTTCAGACCACGGCTAAAATTTCCAGGGTGGGCCATGCCCACCCTGATTTTTTTCCATGGGCGCTTGCCCACCCTGCTCCCCCCGTGCCGGCGCCCATGGCGCCACCTGTGAAGTCCTTCCTGTTTTCAGCTACTTACTAACTACTAGTGCTACTAATGAGTTAGCTGTGTGCTGGAATCATTGCTTTCGCAAAGTTGTTAGTTATGATATGTGACTAGGCCTATTCTGAAAGTCAGTTTCGGAAGTTTTCTGTCAAACACCAAAAACGGGGCTAATTTCAATTTGCCTAGTCCATATGGACGTACAACCTTCCACGAAAAGCTATCAGCTTCAGGAAGGATGGGAGGGGGCGAAGCAACCCCCTGACAAGGGATCACGCTGGGGTCTCCGCCCCTGTCCCCCAATTATAGGATTTATGGCTGGATAACACTGACAAAAATGTGGGTTCCAATTTGCCTTTACTGTTCAAAGTGCACAAAATTTGGTCAGTTGATTCTCAGGAAAATCATTAAAATTGTTGCCACCAGATGTTAGATTTTAAGACTAAAATGCACCAAATTCGATTTAGGCTGGGGCTCCAACCAAGACCCCGCTTACAGCGCGCTCCCCAGACCGGTTTGTGATCAAAAAATGGTCTTGGTCCTGATTTTGGTCTTGCATATCTGGTGTTGTGTTGTGAAACACGGTCTTGTCATGCTGGTCATCATAATGATATTGAAGGACACAGAAACTTTTCAAGTACTATTTGTAGTTTCTCTATGCTGTGCTTAGAACATTACTACTGTGAAGATCAACAGTGGCGTTTACTTTCTTAAAAATTAACTCCGCCAAGTGCCTTTGTTTACTTCCGGTGGTCTTGGTCTTGGTCTTTGTCTTGTTATTTTGGTCTTGGTCTTGGTCTTGTAAGCAGCGGTCTTGGTATTGTTATTTTGTTCTCGTTCTTGGTCTTGGTCTTTAGAATTGTCCCTGGCCTGTACAGATGAAATTTCAGTTGCAAACAAAAGCTAATCATAAACTCGTGTTGGGCTACTGTTATATATTACTTTCATCACAACGCTATACTGACTTACAGATTTCGAGGCAACGTGCCATCATGTGACGAATTAGGCCCATATTGCTCAGTGCAGCCTGCTGTTCCTGCAGGGCTTGATGCCTGTTGTTATACGTGTTTCAGTGAAGGAATTCAGTCGATATATGACAAACTGTTATCGCCTTTTCAGTTTTCTCAAGTCGCCAAAACATAGCACCTGTGAAAACCGGTTCTCATTTTCATGTTGTGATTGAACAAATCTAATGCGGCGGTATATACCGCTAATTCAGCAAATTTTTGAGCGAAAGTCTGGCGGTAAGACACCAGATTTATGTTAAATCCGTATATAGAAGGTTAGGTTAGGGTTAGTATAGGTCTACTGATTATAACCACAGTTGAAATTTTTCCGCCGCACTAACGCACTAAAATTTGCATCAGTGGCGGTACTGCCGCAATAGTATAGTGCGTTATGATTACCCACGGGCTTGCAACCTGTGGTTGAGCATCACATGTTGACCATTGTAAGTGTAGGCTGTGTTTAGACCAAATGAAACAGCTTTACTATATGCGAATTTTGTCCAGCGTCAGTTCTGAATTGCAGTAGACCTGAAGATAGTGGCACATAGTATATGTCATTGTGCGTGGTTTTGGGTTGCAGCTTTCCAATGTCACAGCCGACGCGTGTGAAACAATGGGAGCATGCAATGCATCGTCAGAATTTCAAAGCCACGAAATGGTCACGTGTTTGCTCGGTTCATTTTCTACCTGAGTGTTTCAATAGGACGGGACAGACAGTTCGTTTGTGTGAAGGTTGGTTCAGGAAGATACATTTTGTGACGCTATTTAGCCATTTTTACCCGCGCGACGCATAGCATAGCAACGTGTCCGTCTATCTGTCTGTCTGTCGTTTCCAGTTTGTGGGAGTGATGTCGTCCTCGCGGACGAATCCTTGGCCTCGAGGATGCGAAAGGACAATTTATCACCGCCCATTGGCTGGTACCAAATTATACTGCTTGTTGACAGAAGCACATGTGTATTAACAACTTGCCCAGGTTTGCACTCGATAGCGGAGATGCCAGGATTCGAACTCGCGACCTATTTACGCAAGTCCGGCGTCCTAACCACTCAGCCACCGAGCCACACATGGCGGAGACAAAAATTTTCGCCCTGCCGCAGACCCACTTCCTGCGGGCGCAAGACCGCCAAAATTTAATCAACTGGAGATGGTCACTCCCCTCACCTACGCACACCCAGTTTGGTGAAGATTGATGCACGCAATTTCGAGTTATCATGGTAATAGACCCACCCACAAACACACACACGCACAGACCCACAGACAGGACCGATTACAATACACTGCGTCGCAGCTTCGCTAGCGCTCAGTGTAACTATACCTAACATATGGAATGGTACTATATTTGGTGACCTTGACTGACCTTTAAACGCGTCGCGCGGGTTTGTCAGCATCAGCTGAGCTTCTTGTTTTATCAGGACCTACATAATTTAGTTTTTTTTCATTGTTGCATTTCTACTATCTTTCAGCAATTGTTCAAATACAGCTACTTCTGATTAACAGCATATAAGAGTCACAGTTAGCGTATGCCACACGTGCGTGAAAGAAGTTGTTGGAACAATTACTACCAACACCAGACTCACCGCGTGTCATTAGCATTTCAGGATTCAGCTCATGAGCTCTAGGGTTGAGGTAGTTCACACTGCATGGAGCATGGATGTATGTTACTGAAATGTATTGATTATCTGAATGTATTGTGGGTTAACAATTTATTCACGGACACATTTCGTTTCTGTTGTCTGTCACATGGTTGTAAATATCGTGATGCAAAATCTATGCTGATACATACTTAAGGGCATTGCCAGTTTGTGGGAGTGATGGATTCCTCGCGGACGAATCCTTGGCCTCGAGGATCCTAAAGGACAGTTTTCCAAGGCTTTGACATAGGCCATGGCCTTGACGGTCAAGTCCTTGGTCTCGATTTTGGCCTCGTGCTTTCTGGTCCTCAAAATGTGAAGGACACGTGTTTCAGTGGTTTAACATTATTTGCAGTCACATCTTAAATCTACGGTTGTCACACTACTGCTGCTACAATTGAAACCTTTTCTGTACCTTAAGTAACATTTTTGGTTAATCGTCAATAGTTTCAAAGTTTGGGTTGCCCATTCACATGTCCTGTGCCTTGGCTTAGCCTTCAAGGTTGGGTCTTTGGGTGCGGCCTCGAGAAATTCATTCCTTGGACTCGGCCTATATGCCTCGACATTTACGTCCTGGACTCCATAAATCGACCTAGTATACCTAGTGTAAACAAAAAACTCAGCTATCGCTGTCAAACCGCGCGACGCGTTTAGAAGTCACTCAAGGTCACCAAACATGGTACCATTGCATAAATTACGTATGGTTTCGTGATAGTGTGCTATATATGCTATAGAAACTTTGTCCCTAAGATATTCGACGTCAAAAATGTCAAGACCTTGATATCCGTGTCAGAGGTCACTCAAGGTCATTGAAAGTGGTACATTCGCTAGATTATGTATGGTTTATTATTACTCTCCTATAGCAACTTTGTATACGTAAGATTCGATTTCGAAAATGCTGTGACCTTGAAGACCGGCTTATGGGTCCGTGATGGTCATCGAAAATGTCACTATTCGATAGAGAGCCTATTGATGCTCTATAGTAACTATGGCTCTATCTCGTGACGTTTCTGAGATATTTAATGTCCAGCGATATCGCGACCTTGAAATCCCAGTCAAGGGCCAATCAAGGTAATTGAAAGTGGTACCATTGGTATGGTTTCCTATTGTGTTCTATAGTAACTTTGTCCCCAGAGATTTTCGACTTCAAAAATGCCGTGACCTTGAAAACCGGGTTAGGGGTCCGTCAAGGTCATTGAAAATGTCATCATTCGATAGAGCGATATAGGTTCGTTCAGCTCGGGTAAACCTTACGAACGTTCCATGGCAACAAAATCTCCTGACGTTTCATAGATAGACGGCGATTGCAGTTGAAAATCGCAAAAAATTCCCACCCATGTGTATTTTGAGACCCTGCTAAGGGTTCCCTTTGGAATTGGGTATCGGCAGACTTGGAGTCCAAGGCCACAAATTCCAAGGCCAAGGCCAAGGCCAAGGCCAGAGGGGTCAAGGCCAAGGCCAAGGACTTGGCTCCCGATGCCAAGGCCAAGGCCAAGGACACGCCAGCTGGCCTCGAGGCGCATCGAGGCCAAGGCCGTGGCCTCGAGGACTCCATCTCTGGGTATCGGAACATGGGGTGAAAAACTAGAATGATGGGGCTACCAGGCCGAGAAAGAAGTATGACGATATCTTCATACAATGCACCATTGTCAGTATGTGACAGACGGACACCGGGCGACAGCAGAGACCTCGCTTACGCATAGCGTCGCGCGGTAAAAAGACTCCATCACTGGTTTGCGGTGGTACCGCCTAGTGACTGTCGTTTAAAATACGCGCTGAGGCTAGCACGGAGGCATGCGTTTTGCCTGATCCCTGACGGGTTTGCGTTTTGTCGTATCTTTTTTATGTTATGTGTGTTACGTTCAGCTCGGGTAAACTTTATGAATGATGTTTGCTTTTATTCAGATGCTACGCCAACGATATTTAACGTACCGGAAAGACTGTCGAAAATCGTAAGGCACAGGCAGCGTAAACCACCAGCTAACCGAAACTACTCCTGTCCTTCAGCACCAGCGGCTGCATCAGCGTCAGCATCCTCAGCATTGGCTTATGATTGTGAAGGTGTAACGTCGCCGTTGCCTCCAGACGTCGCTACCACCAGTGAACACACCTATGCACTGCCAAGTCCAACAAAACTGAAAAGAAAATTGGACACAGTCGTCGACGGAGTTCAAGTCCAACAGAAACGACTGAAATCTTCGCAGCAAAGAGTTCGTCGGTTGCGAAATAAAGTGATGTCATTACAAGACATAATTGACGATCTGACAGACAAAAACCTGCTAACTCAGCAAGCTGCCGAAAACATTACTGCATCGTTCACAGGACCAGCTGCCGAGTTAGTACAGCGTTGTGTGAACAGAAGTGTGGGAGGAGAAAGTGCAAAGGCGTACCCACCTGAACTGAAGGCGTTTGCCCTTACGCTCCAGTTTTATTCGCGTAGAGCTTACGAGTATGTTCGCGAAACATTTAACAATTGTTTGCCTCACCAGAAAACTCTGTCTGCGTGGTATTCTTGTGTAAACGGGAAACCAGGTTTTAACGATGAAACATTTGCAGCACTTGCTGAAAAGGCTACAAATACAGGCGGTAGACTGCTTTGCGCGATGATGATGGATGAGATGGCCATCCGCAAACAACTCGATTTTGACAGGGCAGCTGATAGATTTGTGGGGTATGTGGACATGGGGGTGGGAGGAATAGACGATATGAGCGGCTTACCCCTGGCCAATGAGGCACTAGTATTTATGGTGGTTTCACTAACGGAAGGGTGGAAGATCCCCTTGGCTTACTTTCTTATAGCAGGTTTAAATGGTAGTGAGCGGGCAAACTTGGTTAACATATGCTTACAGAGATTGTATGATGTCGGGGTACATGTTGTGTCATTGACCTTCGACGGCTGCAATGCCAATGTCGCGATGGCTACTGAATTGGGTGCTTCACTGCGCATGCCACATGTGAATCCCATTTTTCCACACCCGTCTGATAGTGACATTTCTGTATGCATTTTGTTAGATGCATGTCATATGTTGAAGTTGATGCGCAATGCACTAGCAGAGAAGGGTGTACTGCTGTCCCCGAGTGGTGATGAAATAAAGTGGCAGTACATCAAAAACTTGCAAGCTGTGCAGAGCAAAGAAGGCCTTAAAGCAGGGAACAAGTTACATGAACGCCATATTCAGTGGCAGAAGCAGAAAATGAAAGTGAAAATCGCAGCCCAAACCCTCAGCTCGTCCGTTGCCGATGCCTTGGAATTCTGCGATAAGAACTTGAAATTAACTGAGTTCAGTGACTGCTCTGAGACAGTTGAGTTTATTCGGGTAATTGACAGGCTTTTCGATGTCTTAAACAGTCGAAACCCTTTAGCTAAAGGGTACAAATGTCCTCTGAAAACTGAAAATGAGAGTAGATGGCGTCCATTTTTGCTCAGTGCAATTGATTACCTGAAAGGAATAAAACTGCAGAATGGTCAACTGATGTGTGAAAGTGTGAGGAAAATTGGTGTGATTGGCTTTATCTCGTCAGCCATTAGTGTCATGCATATATTCGACTGTTTGGTCAAACAGCAACATGTGCTCAAGTACGTCTTGTGCTATAAGTTTAGCCAAGACCACCTTGAATTGTTCTTCTCTGTCGTGCGAAGCCGTGGGGGTAGTAACAACAACCCCTCAGTTGTTCAGTTACGAGCTACCTGGAAGCGGCTTTTGACCCACAACCGGGTCAAAGCCATTGCTTCCGGTAACTGTGAACCACTGGACAGCTGCAGCTTGCTGAGCATTTCCAGCTGCATTGATCAAATGCAGCGAACGGCGAATGTAGACTTCGACACTGTCGCTTACATTCGTCGAATGGAAGGTCAGGCAGCTGAACCGCCAAGTGTTGTTGAGCAGGAACACGATTACCTACCCAGCTGTAGATCGTTGTCGCTGTTTGTTGAAAACGTGGTCGTGTACATTGCTGGGTACGTAGTCCGTGCGTTAAAGTCTAAAGTCAGTTGTGACATTTGTAGAGAAGCATTGCAGAGTGAATGTATGGTTGATGATGTAAGTCGCAGTGATTTCCAACTGTTAACGCAGAAGAATCGAGGTGGTCTGGTGACACCAACACAGGATGTAATTACAGTTTGTAAGATTGCAGAGTCTTGTATTCGCAGTGCTATAAGCCCTGCACAGAAGATGACGATTGGCAGTGATGTGAGTGCCACTCTGGTGAATAATGTATTGATGATGCTTATTGGCACCAAGGTGTTTAACTCTCTAGCTGACCATGGACTGTCTACTTTACCGATGGGTAATCATCAAGTTGAACTGATGCGAGCAGTCACTAAACAGTATGTTTTCATCAGGTTGTATCACCAGTGTAAAATTGTTACAAGGCTAAGTCAAGGTGTAAGTTGTCGTTCAGTCTGCAGCAAAACTGTTCTTTTTAAGGGTCAGTAACCACCAGCATGTTTGTACAACTCATTTTGGCGAATGAATAAGTAAACTATCAAGCAACAAAACAGATGGAATTACGGTTAGCCTTATATGTCCCCGCTCCCGATGGGTACATATTAGTTAAGGCAGCTATTGGCAGATAGACGTCGTTCGTGGTTGGTAGTTGGTTGGTCGCGTGCACTGTGACGAAACTAATGAACCGATTGAGTTGAAAGTTGGTTGGGGTTACCTCTCGGTCACGGCTAGAATGTATTAGGTTTGGGTCCCCGTACGCAACACGCAGCTCGTGTAACCCGGTTACTGTTGCCGATTGTTTACTGTTGTTCGTATCTGTGTCCGTGCATCTGTCATTGTGACTGTTACACCCTCTAAAAACTGTTACAAAGAGCGTGAGATAATCCACAGTGACTGTGCAGTAGTGCATGCAGCAGGGGTAGTGCCTGAGTGGTTTGCGTTATTTCGAACGTCTCTTCTTCAGTTGTAATGTATATATTGTTTGTGTACTTGGTAATGTATGCCTGACGACTGTCATAGTCGGCCGTGTGTCGTACATCACTTTGACCCATTTAGCTATTGATGGTGATAAGAAGTAACTGAAACATGAAACTTGTGTCATCTGTTCTTTTTGGTATTTAGCCAAATTTTGTGATCTTTCTTTGTGCGTTCAAGTCCTGATCCTGCATAGGAACTCTTGATCTTGGTCGTGACACAGAAGTCTTGAACTAAGCTGGAGGAAGCCAATGACCGAGCCACGGAGAGCAGTGCCGGATTAAGGTTGGGGGCCCTTGGCTAGATGGGGCCCTACCGTCACCTTTCCTCCCATCGTTCCCCTGCCAACATCGGTACTCCGGTGTATCAGCCCCCTCGGAAAATGTGAAGTTGCAATGCCCTTAGGTATAAGTAGGCCTATTATTGGCTTAATTATACATTCAGTTATATCATATTATTCAGGATGAACTTGTACGTAGCTTTTGCACGCACAACTTCACGGTACAAGGCGCGCAAAATACAGTAGTGTTTATAAGAATTTTGCTCATAATTTCAACAACTTTAGAGAGCTGTTATATAAAATTTTCCACATTAGTTAACTTCACTTAGTCGCAAATATGGAACGTTTTATGGCATTATCTACGGAATTGACAATATTATGTTGCTTTCAGTCATAGCAACGTGACAGCTAGTCTTGACGTTATTATCGCGCGTCAGCATGCAATGCAAACAGAGCGCGATATTGTTATGGCAAATCCGTCCGTCCGTCCGTCTGACTGTCTCTAAATGAATTAAGATATCGAAGGGGAACCCCCTCGGGGGCATTAAATACACAGGCTGGGAGAACAATGTAATCGTCGCTATTTATCACGGAAACGCGGTTCGAGGTAGGCCAGTTGTTTCTATGTATATCACTAATAGAAAGTCGTGTGATAGGTAGCCGATCGATCCGTGTCCGTTCCAATGACCTCGAGTGACCTTGAAAGGCGGCGCGCGGTGGGTCACAATAATTGTCTGGCGGATCTGTGCTAAGTGCTGTGTATATTAAATATGATATGATAGGCTATGATGTGGGGAGTAGCGTGTTTCTAGTCGGTCAGCCACGCCAACGTCCCAAGCTGGTGTGGTCCCAGCGTCCGTCAATTTGGGGCCTGCTACAGAGAAACAGCAACCAAATTTTGCATGGTGATCAAAGTAGATGTGACGAAAATATTTACACGATCTATCACGTGTGCTGACGCGCGATATATGTTGGCGATAGCTAACCTTCTTGTCAAACACTGCCTCTGTGCAAATTTTCGGATAGCCATGCACGTTTAGTTGAATCCATTAGGCCTAGCCTGCAGTCTTGTGTCAGGACTTTGTTTTAGGTCGGTGCATATGTGTCAGTAAGAATCATTTCAAGAAAATAGGCTTGGACCGTATTAAACGTGCATAGGCTCAGCTGCCTGGGCTCATAAAAAATCGGGGGCCCTATAGGCTGCAGCCTCGTCAGCCTAGTGGTTAATCCGGCCATGATGGAGAGTAAGACCTACTTATAAAAGCCAGGAGATGTGTCTGAATTTATCAGCTTTCTCAGCATGAACTGGGCTAAAGGTGAAGCCGTAACTGCGGTAATTCACTGACGACCAAGTGAACTTGTTATGAAGTTTTCAAACTTTGAAGGTGTAGGCTAGATATGTTTGAAGTTGACATCACTCGTCAAAAATGATGAAGTATCGGTGGCATAGCCTATAGGAGAAGATCAGAATGAAATTATTGCGCAGTTCAATTGCTGCAAGCTATTATATAGAGAATTTGCTCATTAGGCTTGGTTTGAATTTTCAATAAATGTTATCTTCGCGACTAGTTATTTTAACGTAAACTTGCATAATTTCTACACTAACGGTAGGCTTGGCTCATGTTAGGTTTCCTTGAAATCCATTCAACTTTTCAATCGATAGGCCTAATGCTAGGTCAGTTATTTATTTATATTATTCATTAGTTAAATTTGGATCCACAATGATCACCAGACATCCAGGCCACAAGACACTTACAGATATCTTATAGATTAAAGCTTAACAAGTTACGGCAATTCGCTGTTAGTCACAATACTGCGGGCTTCATTCTGCCGGCGTGTCTACCAGTAGGCGGAGCTAACGCTAGCGCCCGACGGCGTCACCGGCTGCTAGGCGTGCAGGCGCAGGCGCGCCGTCTAGTTTTTTTTATACTAGGTCGATGATTGGCACCAATGAGTGACGTCACGACCATAGATATAAATCACACATACCGCGACAGTAAATTTTCGCAAATTAAGCTTTTTTCTTGAAAAATAGTTTTTCTTTGTAATGAGTGTAAGTTGGAAAAAAATTTATTCT
>Ga0209678_1000657_pt1 | contig 10087 bp, 9 predicted proteins | sample WorMetilvaeELBA1_FD_187404 | JGI IMG/M metagenome (GOLD analysis project Ga0209678, IMG submission 187404) | Marine gutless worms symbiont microbial communities from Max Planck institute for Marine Microbiology, Germany - Olavius ilvae ELBA.1... ...
CGCCCAGGCCTACAAGCAACGCAACCGGATCGAGCGCCTGTTCTGCCGGCTCAAGGACTTCCGCCGCATCGCCACCCGCTACGACAAGCGCGCCGACACCTTCCTCTCAGCCGTCTTCATCGCCGCCTCCCTCGTCTGGTGGCTCAATTGAGTCCCGACCCTAGGGCGCACCCTAGTTGAGGAATTTCTCGACGGTCTCGAGGAATCTCGCGACGGAGATCGGCTTGGCAATATACGCCTCGCACCCGCCCTGGCGGATTTTCTCTTCGTCGCCCTTCATCGCGAACGCCGTGACGGCGATGACCGGGATCTCGCGCAGGTCGTCGTCTTCCTTGATCCACTTGGTGACTTCCAGGCCGGAGACTTCCGGCAGCTGGATGTCCATCAGGATCAGGTCCGGCCGGTGGGTGCGCGCGAGTTTCAGCGCCTCCATGCCGTCCTTGGTTTGGAGGGTGTCGTAGCCATGGGCTTCGAGCAGGTCGTGGAAGAGCTTCATGTTGAGCTCGTTGTCTTCCACGATAAGCACCGTCTTCATGTTTGCTCCCGACATTGCCGCGCTGCCCCCGGTATGCTCGCACTCGCGCGCCGCCACGGACGGTGTCCGGCAGCGCCGTGCAGCTGGTATCGGCCCCGGAATCGACGTTAACCCTAGTTACACCACGGTACGGGTGCCAAGTTAAGAATCTCTTGCTGCCGAGGCCGTTTCGCCCGCTATCCTGAGGCCGCGCGGCAGCGCGAGGCGCGCCGGAGAAGCGGCCCAGGGGGGAAGAGCATGCGTATAGGGGTTGATCTGGGGGGGACGAAGACCGAGGCGATCGCGCTCGACGACGCCGGCCACGAGCAGATGCGCAAGCGCGTCGCGACGCCCAAGCACGACTACCAGGGCACCGTCGCGGCGATCGTCGGCCTGGTCGGCGAGCTGGAGCGCGCGCTGGGCGCGAGAGCCACGGTCGGCGTCGGCATCCCGGGCGCAGTGTCGCCGGCGACGGGCCTCGTCAAGAACGCCAACTCGACCTGGCTGATCGGCCAGCCGCTCGACAAGGATCTCAGCCACGCCCTCGACCGCCCGGTGCGCGTCGCCAACGACGCCAACTGCTTTGCCGTCTCGGAGGCGGTCGACGGCGCCGCGGCCGGCGCCTGGTGCGTCTTCGGCGTCATCATCGGCACCGGCTGCGGCGGCGGCGTCGTCGTCAACCGCCGGGTGCTGACCGGCGCCAACGCCATCAGCGGCGAATGGGGCCACGTCACCCTGCCCCTCATGACGCCCGACGAGCACCCGGGCCCGGACTGCTATTGCGGCAAGCTGGGCTGCATCGAGACCTGGATCTCCGGCACCGGCATGGCCGCCGACCACAAGCGGGTCACCGGCGACCCGCTGCGCGCGGAGGAGATCGTCGCGCGCGCCGGCGCCGGCGACGCCGCCGCCGAGGCGACCGTGGCGCGCTATGTCGACCGCGTCGCCCGCGCGCTGACCACCGTCGTCAACACCCTGGACCCCGACGTGATCGTCCTGGGCGGCGGCATGTCGAACATCGACCGGCTCTACCGCGAGGTCCCCAAGTTGTTGGAAGAATACGCTTTTTCCGACCGGATCGACACGCCCATCGTACCGCCGGTGCACGGCGATTCGAGTGGCGTGCGCGGCGCCGCCTGGCTGTGGCCGGAGGGCGAGACCGCGTGAGCGCCAAGCCGGACGGCCTGTGCCGCGACTGCGCGGCGCTGGTGCCGCCGGCCGCGCCGCGCTGTCCCGGCTGCGCCTCCCCGCGCCTGCTCAGCCATCCCGAGCTGCACGACCTCGGCATCGCCCACATCGACTGCGACGCCTTCTACGCCAGCGTCGAAAAGCGCGACCGGCCCGAGCTGCGCGACCAGCCGGTGATCGTCGGCGGCGGCCGCCGCGGCGTCGTCTCCGCCGCCTGCTATGTCGCGCGCACCCGGGGCGTGCACTCGGCCATGCCCATGTTCAAGGCGCTACGCGCCTGCCCCGACGCCGTCGTCGTCCGCCCGGACATGGCGAAGTACGTCGCGGCGGGCCGCGAGATCCGCGCCATGATGCAGGCGACGACGCCGCTCGTCGAACCGCTGTCGATCGACGAGGCGTTCCTCGATCTCACCGGCACCGAGCGGCTGCACGAGGCCAGCCCGGCGGCGACGCTGGTGCGCCTGATCCGCCGCATCGAGGAGGAGGTCGGCGTGACCGCCTCGGTCGGCCTCAGCCTCAACAAGTTCCTCGCGAAACTGGCGTCCGACCTCGACAAGCCGCGGGGGTTCGCGGTGATCGGGCGGACCGAGACGGCGGCCGTGCTGGCCGACCTCCCCGTGTCGCGCATCTGGGGCGTCGGCAAGGCGCTGCAGCGGCGCCTGTCGACCGACGGCATCACCACGATCGCCCAGTTGCAGACCCGCGAGGAAGCCGACCTGATCGCGCGCTACGGCTCCATGGGACGCCGGTTGTATCGCCTGGCCCGCGGCCGCGACGACCGCACCGTGCACCCCGGGGGCGCCATGAAGAGCGTCTCCAGCGAGACCACCTTCGACACCGACATCGCCGCCCTCGACGGCCTGCGCGCCCGCCTGTGGTCGTTGTGCGAGCGCGTCGCCGAGCGCCTCAAGACCAAGGACATCGCCGGCCGCACGATCACCCTGAAGCTCAAGACCAGCGACTTCCGCATCCTGACCCGCAGCCACAGCCTCCCCGACCCGACCCAGCTCGCCGAGACCCTGTACCGCGAGGCCCTGCCGCTGCTGGAGAAAGAGGCCGACGGCACCGCATACCGGCTGATCGGCATCGGCGTCAGCCAGCTCGGCCCCGCCGCCGACGCCGACCCGCCCGACCTCGTCGACCCCGAGGGCGAGCGCCGCCGCCGCGTCGAAGGCGCCATCGACGCCGTCCGCGCAAAAATGGGCCGGGACGCCATCGGCAAGGGCCGGTCGCTGGGGGCGAAGCGGCGGAGCCGGGCTTAGCCGTACTCCGACTCGCTGTCCGCCAGCTCGAACGAGTTCATTTCCGACGATCAAACCAACGCCAAGGAGGGCCCACATTAGTGAGACCAGACTCGCCGTTTGGCTGATTGTATAGCGTTGGTAAACGCCTCTCGTCATAGCCGAGAAGAGAAACCATGACGAAGATAAACAGGTTCCAAAGCGCTAATGCGGCAAAGAAGCAGGCCAAGCCAAGAAACACGATATCCGGCGTACCAAATATACGATCCTCAAAAGGCACAAATGTCATTGCAATCATCATCAGCGCAAAGATTAGGCATATACCGAGCGAAAACAAACTCCGCTTCCACGGTTTCCACTTCGAGAATGCCCGCTCGAGTTGATTGCCAGCTTCGATATTTCGCATTGCGCCTCACAAGCCTAGGGCATGTCGTTCGTGCCCGGCGAGACGTAGCAAGCCAAGCGGCAAGCCACTACCCCACATAGCCTGCGTTCGACGCTACCCCCTACCCGCACTCCGGCGGCGCGACGCGCTCCAGCGCAACCAGGTCCGCCGCCATCGAGAAGTCGCCGCATTCGAAGCTCATGCTGCGGGCGATGCCGTCGTCCTGGACGCGGGCGCCGAGCTCGAAGTCCGGCTCGTCGCTGTCGCCGGCCGTGAAGAAGGCCATGCGGACATTCCACCAGGGTCGGTCGGCGGCCTCGAAGACGCCGGCGCCGGGGCCGCTGTCGCCGGGCTGGACGTCGCCGAGGATCAGCACGTTGGCCGCGAACGGGCTGTCCTCCGGCCGCGGCCCGTCGAAGAAGCGCGCGAAGGCGCCTCGCCGCGTCGCGCCACGGCCAGCAGCTCGCGCGTGTGCTGCATGGGAAAAACCACGTCGGGCGAGAGCGCGACCTCGCCGCCCTCGGGCAGCTCGTACCGCGCCGTGGCCGGCGCGCCTGCCGTCGGGCGCTCGGCGCGGCCGCGAAAGGCTTCGACCTCGCGGCCATTGCGCAGGGTGCGCGAGGAGAAGCGGTAGCGCAGCCCGTCGTCGCTCTCGAAGCTCGAGAAGCTGATCTCCGAATCGAGCCGCGGGCTCTCTTCCGGCGTGATGATGACGCGCAGCTTCTGGCTGAGCGCCCAGCCGTCGCAGGTGCGCGTCCACTCGAGCGTCATAGCCCCATAGGCGTCGGTCACGTCGCTCTCGGCCTCGGTGCCGGTCAGCCGCAGTTCGTAGGCCGCGCGGTGCGGCGCCAGCGCAACCTCGTCGGCCCGGGCGCCACCCAGCGGCGCCCAAAGGCCGAGAACCAGAACGCCGGCGGCGACCGCGACCCCGTGCCGGCATGGCTGCGCTGCTTCCACTCTTGCACCCCTGGCGCCGGGTCTGGCCGGTGTCCCCATGGACAGGCAATATGGCCCCGACGGAACGCCACCGTCTCACAAGAAACGCGGGGAGGCGAGCGAGGAAGCATGGCAAGACGGATCCTGGTGGCGCGGCAGCTGCCGGAGGCGGTCGAGGCGCGCGCCCAACGCGACCACGACGCGACGCTGAACCTCGACGACGCGCAGTACGATGCCGACGAGCTGGTGCGCCGCGCCGCCGGGCACGAGGCGCTGGTGATCTGCAGCTCCGAGAAGCTGACGCCCGAGGTCATCGCGCGGCTGCCGGCGGAGATCGCCATCGTCGCCACCTTCTCCGTCGGTTTCGAGCACATCGACGTGCCCGCCGCGCGCGAGCGGGGCCTGGTCGTCACCAACACCCCCGACGTGCTGACCGACGCCACCGCCGACGTCGCTTTCCTGCTGCTGCTCGCCGCGGCGCGGCGGGCCAGCGAGGCGGAGCGCGTGCTGCGCGCCCGCGCCTGGCCGCGCTGGACGTCACGCTGGCTGTTGGGCACCGAGGTCACGGGCAAGCGCCTGGGCATCTTCGGCATGGGCCGCATCGGCCGCGCCCTGGCCCAGCGGGCGCGCGGCTTCGAGATGACGGTGCACTACCACAACCGCCACCGCCTGCCGCCGGAGCAGGAGGCGGGCGCCGTCTTCCACGCCGATCCCGACGACATGCTGCCGCACTGCGACTTCCTGTCGATGAACTGCCCGGCGACGCCGGAGACCCACCACTGGCTGAACGCGGAACGCATCGCCCGGCTGCCGGACGGGGCCATCGTCGGCAACGCGGCGCGCGGCGCGGTCGTCGACGACGATGCGCTGATCGCGGCCTTGGGCTCGGGCAAGCTGGCCGCGGCCGGTCTCGACGTCTACGAGGGCGAGCCCAACATCGACGACCGCTACTACGGCGTCGAGAACGCGGTGCTGTTGCCCCACATCGGCAGCGCCACCGTGGAGACGCGCGACGCCATGGGCTTCAAGTGCCTCGACAACCTCGACGCCTTCTTCGCCGGCCGCGAGCCGCCGGACAAGCTGACGTAGTGGGTCGGGGCGCCCATGAAAAAACCCTCCCCCGCTGCCGGGGGAGGGTTGGAACGGTTCGGGCGGGGACCGGGGCCGCCTAGAACTGCAGCGTCGGCGTGCCGTCGATCAGGCCGGCGACGGTCAGCGGCTCGACGCACAGCGCCGCGGCGCCGGGCTCGGCGCAGAGGTTGATGCGCCAGGCGTCGGCGGCGCCAGCGGCCACGGCGTCCTCGAGCGGCGCCGTCGTCACCACGCGATACCAGCGGTCGCCGCGCACCGTGGTCGGGGCGACCTCGGTGCCCAGCGCGGCGAAGCTGGCGCGATGGCGAGCGGCGCGCAGCCAGGTGCGGAAGCTGCCGATCACCGTGACGATGCGGGGCGTGACGGCGGGCGCCGTGGGATCATCGAAGATCTCGCTGGTCGCGGCCGCGAACGGCGCGACGATGGCCGGGGCAGGCGGCGGCATCTCGAAGCCCAGCGCCGCATCGACGCTGGCGACCAGCCGCTCGCTGTGCGACGGAGGCGGGCTCCAGCTCGACGACGCCGGCGCGAACGCGGCCTGCTCCAGGCCACCGGACCACGCGGCACTCCAGTCCGCGTCGGCCTCGACGGCGGCGATGCCGAGCGCGCTCGACGCGGCGCCGGGCTCGACCGTGACCGCCGGGCCCATGGCCGCGGCGACGGAAGCGAGGCTGGCCGGCAGCGCCATCGGGTCGGCCGCCAGCGCGGCGTCGCCCTCGAAGGTGTCGCGGCCGGTGGCGGCCATCATGATGGTCTCGTCGGTAGCGCCGTCTTCCTCGAAACAGACCTCGCTGCCCTGCACCACGCGGAACAGCGCGCAGTCCTCCGCGGCGGCGACGGAAATGGCGTGGTCGGCGACCGACTTGCCGCTGACGACGTAGCTGACGCCGTCGATCGCGTATTTCGCGATGACGACGGCGGGCGGAATGCCACAGCCGGACAGCGCAAACGGCAGTGCAGCGACGGCAACGTATCTGAGCTTCATGCCAGGGTCCCCCAAGTACCTAAGGACCGCCCGAGAAACCGACTCGAACGAATCGGCGGAATCTTAACCCACTACGCACGACTGGGAAGCTTTAAGTTCAAGAGTCGCTTGCAAGGCTCAGAGAATCTTGACTCAATTTGCGCGACATTTCTCGCGCATCGCTGCCCGTCGCTGGCAGCCATGGTTAACGATTCTCGTTAACGAAGGGTTTAGGCGTGGCCGCTCGCTCAGGGGTGGTAGCAGCGGCGAATGTGGGCCGGGAAATTCAGCCGGCACGGGCAAGCGCGGGAGGGTTACTGAGCGGCGCCCTTCAGCGGCACGGCCAGGCGCAGGCTCAGCTCGCGCAGGCGGCGTTCGTCGACGGGCGCGGGCGCGCCCATCATCAGGTCCTCGGCGCGCTGGTTCATCGGGAAAGCGATGACCTCGCGGATGTTGGGCTCGTCCGCCAACAGCATGACGATGCGGTCGATGCCCGGGGCCGAGCCGCCGTGCGGCGGCGCGCCGAACTGCAGCGCGTGCAGCATGCCGGAGAACTGCGTCTCCAGGTCCGCCTGGCTGTAGCCGGCGATCTCGAACGCCTTGACCATGATGTCCGGGCGGTGGTTCCGGATCGCACCGGAGCTCAGCTCCACGCCGTTGCAGACGATGTCGTACTGGTGGGCCAGCACCTCCAGCGGGTGTTTGGTGTCGAGCGCCTCGAGCCCGCCCTGCGGCATCGAGAACGGGTTGTGGCTGAAGCCGATCTCGCCGGTCTGCTCGTCGACCTCGTACATCGGGTAGTCGACAATCCAGCAGAAACGGAAAGTGTCGGTTTCGCTGAGACCCAAGTCAGTCCCCAGCTTCTGCCGCGCCTTGCCGGCCAGGTCGGCGGCCAGCTCCGGCGTGTCGCAGGCGAAGAACACCGCGTCGCCGTCGCCGACTTGCGCGGCCTCGCGGAGCCGCCCCAGGTGGTCGTCGTTGAGGAACTTGGCGATCGGGCCCTTGGCGGCGCCGTCGGCGAAGACGACGTAGCCCAGGCCCGGCGCACCCTCGTCGCGCGCCCAGTCGTTCAGCTTGTCGAAAAAGCTGCGCGGCCGGGCGGCGGCGCCCGGTGCGGGGATCGCGCGCATCACCTTGCCTTTCTCCACGGCCGCCGCGAAGACGCGGAAGTCGGTGCCGCGGAACGCCTCGGTGACGTCGGCGATCTCGATGGGGTTGCGCAGGTCGGGCTTGTCGGTGCCGTATTTCAGCATCGACTTCTGGTACGGGATGCGCGGGAACGGGGGCTGAGTGACGGTCCAGGGCGCCTCGCGGTTGAAGCCGCCGAACTCCTCGAACACCCCGGTCAGGACCGGCTCCAGCGCGGCGAACACGTCCTCCTGGGTGACGAAGCTCATCTCGAAGTCGAGCTGGTAGAACTCGCCGGGGCTGCGGTCGGCGCGGCTGTCCTCGTCGCGGAAGCAGGGCGCGATCTGGAAGTAGCGGTCGAAGCCGGCCACCATCAACAACTGCTTGAACTGCTGCGGCGCCTGCGGCAGCGCGTAGAACCTGCCGGGGTGGTTGCGCGACGGCACTAGGTAGTCGCGCGCGCCCTCGGGGCTGGTCGCCGTCAGGATCGGCGTCTGGAATTCGGTGAAGCCTTGGTCGATCATGCGCTGGCGGATCGAGGCGATGACCGCGCTGCGCAGCAGCACGTTGCGCTGCATCTTCTCGCGGCGCAGGTCCAGGAACCGGTAGCGCAGGCGCACGTCTTCGCCATAGTCCTCGTCGGAGTTGACCTGCAGCGGCAGGGGCGCCGCCGGGGCCGCGACCTCGAACGCCTCGATGCGTACCTCGACCTCGCCGGTCGGCAGCGTCGGGTTGACCGTGTCGGCCGAGCGCTCGACGCAGGTGCCGGTGATGGTCAGCACGGACTCCAGCCGCGCGCCCTCGGCCCCTTCGAACAGCGGGCTGGAGGTATCGATGACGCACTGGGTCAGCCCGAAGCGGTCGCGCAGGTCGACGAACAGCAAGTTGCCGTGGTCGCGCTTGCGGTGCACCCAGCCGGAGAGGCGCACGACGGTGCCGGCGTCGGCGGCGCGCAGGGCGCCGCAGGTGTGGGTCCGGAACGGGTGCATGGGCGGCCTGGCTGGTCTTCTCGCGAGGGCGGAAACGCGGCGCCAAAGGCCACGGTGCGGGGCGCTTGTCAAGGCGCGCACCATGTCACAGGCAATCGCCGCCGCCGCACGCTAGGCTGGACGACGATGCCCGATTCCGACGGCAACACCCTGGGCCGGCGCCTCGACGCGGCCTTCCGGCGCGAGGAGCGCAACGGCCTCAGCCTGGCGCTGGGCGTGCGCACCGCGGCGCTGGTTGCCATCGTCGCCTATCTGGCGTTGGCCTTCCCGGTGTTCGCGATTCTGTGGCCGATCAGGCTGTGCGGCGTGTTCATCGCCAACGGGGTCGCCGCCTTCCTGCTGCTGCGCTCGCCGCGTGGCCGCGCCTGGCAGCCGTTCCTGTTCGTTGCCATCGACGCGCTGCTGCTGGCCTTCACCGTGCTGTCGCCCAACCCGCTGTTCGCGGAGATCTGGCCGCAGCCGATGGCGCTGCGCTTCGGCAGCTTCATCTACTTCGGCATCATTGTCGCGCTGACCGCGCTCAGCTACTCGTACTGGCTGGTGCTGTGGGCGGGTGTCGTCTGCATCGCCGCCTGGGTCGCCGGCGTCGTCGCGATCATGCAGTTCAGCGACCACTTTACCGAGGACGCCCCCCGCTTCGCCGGCCTGGGCCTCCTGTCCGACGAGCGCCTGGCGCTGATCCTGCAGCCGAGGTTCATCAGCCTGGAGACGCGCCTCCAGGAGATCGTCGTGCTGACGGTGCTGAGCGGCATCCTCGCCACCGTGGTCTGGCGCTCGCGCCGGCTGGTGCGGCGGCAGGCGCTGGCGGAGCGGGCGCGCGCCAACTTGGCGCGCTATTTCTCGCCCAACATGGTCGACGAGCTGGCCGGCACCGACGCGCCCTTGGGCGCCGCCCGCGACCAGGACGCGGCGGTGCTGTTCGCCGATATCGTCGGCTTCACGGCGATGTTCGAGGCGCGCCCGGCGGCCGATGCGCTGGACCTGCTGCGCGAGTTCCACGGCCGCGCCCAGACCGCCGTGCTCGCCCACAAGGGCACCCTCGACAAGTACATCGGCGACGCCGTCATGGCGACCTTCGGCACGCCCCAGCCGGGCGTCGACGACACGGCGCGGGCGCTCGCGTGCGCCCGCACACTGGTCGCCGCCATCGCCGCGTGGAACCGGGAGCGCGCCGCGACGGGCGCGCCGCCGGTCGAGATCGGCATCGGCGTGCACGTCGACCCGGTGGTGCTGGGCGACATCGGTGGCGGCGGCCGCCTCGAATTCGCGGTCATCGGCAACACCGTCAACGTCACCAGCCGGCTCGAGCGGCTGACCCGCGAGCTCGACGCCGTCTTGTGCGTCAGCGACGCGGCCGTGCAGCGGGCGCGCGCCGAGTGCCCCGACACCGCGCCGCTGGAAGACGGGCTGGTGCCGGGCCCGGCGCAGACGATCCGGGGCCTGAGCCAGCCGATGGACGTCTGGCTCTTGCCACGATCCAGTTAGGTGACCGGCCGCTCGCGCGGCCACGGCACCGGCCCGCTCCCCCGCCCGGCCACCCCGAGGATACTAGAGCGGGATCGCATTAGGCGGAAGCGTAGCCGGCGTTTGCGAAGAAGGCGGCGCATTGGGTTGGCGGGAAGCGGTCGATGATGCGGGCTATGGCGGCGT
>Ga0209678_1000659_pt1 | contig 10069 bp, 1 predicted proteins | sample WorMetilvaeELBA1_FD_187404 | JGI IMG/M metagenome (GOLD analysis project Ga0209678, IMG submission 187404) | Marine gutless worms symbiont microbial communities from Max Planck institute for Marine Microbiology, Germany - Olavius ilvae ELBA.1... ...
TCAAATTAGAGTTATCCTGGCATAACTGTAACCTGTGTAGCTGGTGAGAATATTCTGCTGATATATCAACTTTTCTGAAGTGTAATAATGTTTGGCATATTCCAAGATAAGCAAACAACAAAAACAGATAAACATTTGCATATATGCATTACTGTAGAACCCTTAATTTTGGTTGCCCTTAATTTTTGCGTTCAGGTCCACTAAATTATTTTGGCATCCTTAATTTTGGCATCTGTACTGACTGAAGTAAGAGATTGCTGCTACAATATATATTAGCGACCCGTTATTTTCGCGAGGTTGTCAAGGTCGCGAAATAAAGGGCACGCGAACAATACGGGTTTTACAGTATGCAATATTTATTTACAGTGCACTTCAGATATGCTACAACTGCTTACTATGCAGTTACACAACTTGCAGGATATGCACATAATCACACTCTGTATTGAAACATTATACTTTAACACTATTAAGTGCAAAGCATTAACAATAATATAGCATGTGCATAGTTTATATACAAGGCAAATGGCTAGCAAACTACACGACTGTCAGTTGGTACACTGAGTGGCAAATGACTAACACCGTGATGTACCAGCTCATTGGATCGTCAAATAATGAGAGGGTGCAAACAGTTAAAATGGGCTCACGTGACCTAGCTTTGTAAGGGCAGCCAGTGGTTCTATTAGTTATTATCATTGCAAAAGTGATCTGTGCTGTTTTCGATCTGTGATTTATCGCCCTTACACCATGTTATAAACTGGAAAGTTTTTTATTTTGATATTTGCTGTTTTACTAGCATTTTTTGCTGTTTTTTAATATTCAAATTTAGTAAATATTAAGGTACAAATGTGTCCAATTTTAGATGTATAAGGATGGCCACATGCTATCTTAACTCGGGTATGTTGGTGCATATCTACAGCTGGTACATTAAGCTGGTATAGCCAATAAGTGTATGTGATTATACAATATACACACCAACACATGCTGCACATGCTAGATATTTGTGCAATATCTATATCATTTGCTGTTGACGCTGAATAACATTATTGTCAATCAGTATTAATGTCAGTAAACTGTTATCAGCATCACAAGCTGTCAGCAAAGACATCTGTTTTCATACTGTGCTATCATGCTATGCAAAGTATGAGTCACACTATGTGAAAAATAAACTTCTAAGCTGCACAGTGTGCACAAAAATACTGCACATTAGCTTTGTCCTCTGTTAAGCCACATTATAAGCATCAAAGTTAACTGTACGGCCACATTTTTGACGTTATTAGGCACATTCACAGATAAACATTTGCATACGTACAAAGTTTGTGTTTTGGTCATTTAATTCAAGTAATATAATAGTTGTACACATACTCAACAGTCAAGACATTTTTGCCGTATAAGAGTAAAATTTATTCTGGCATTCACCAAAGACTCTACTGATCATACATGCTGTTCATAGTTAACAAGTCATTTGTTTTGACCTGTGTCAGCATGTTCCCTTCAGTGCTTTGACACTGTTGGTTTGGTGACAGGAAGGGCATCCGGCCTGTTAAAAGCTGGGTGTTGGTTTGTGGGTGGCAATGTTTTGACTGGAGTTTTGCACTGGACTTACAGCTCCAGTTGTCACCACTCCCATCATCATTTGTTTCAGTAAACAACTAAACATGGCTAACCCAGATTCACCTGGAAATTGCTGTTAAAACACAGAGAGAAAAAGTCATTTGCTTTGACCTATGTCAACATGTATCAAAACATCACAGTTCATAAAATGCATACTTAATGCTGATAGAGAACTATATTTTTTATTTCCCTTTAGTTCTTACACATTGCAGTCTGTCGAATTGGATGAATTTAAGCTTTACAATAACTGGTAAGCTTCAGACTTCAGCTGTTGATGATGATTGATGATGGTGGTGATGATGACGTAGTGGATTCACAGCTGCATTATTGTGTTTGTAGCTATGGTTCACGGTTTTCATGACGTGAAGTTTCTCTTTCCTTGCAGTACACAGCAGCAGGTTCGTAGTGACTACCGGTGTTCACTAGATAGAGTGTTTGGTGGTGGCAGTTGTGTGCACATGCTGGGTTGGAAGCAAAGTGTGGTGGGAAGTGCTGAATGCACACATCACCAGTCGAGCCGTAACGGGAACAGCACAGAATGGAGCAGTTAAAAAGATGGGCTGCAGAAACAATTTCTTGTTCCGTTCCCCAAGTGCCAAGTTTCTGCATGTTGATAATGTGTTCCTGAAATGACCTGTGCTGGCTGGTATTTGCTGTAAACAGGTTTTCCATATCCTGTGATATTCTGTCATCTAGCATGTGATTTGCAACGTATGACCTGATGATATCGTGATTGCACTCATTCTGAGACACAGCCAGAGATAGTGCACGAAACAGGCAGTTACCATCTGTACCTGTCTCAAAGATGTGCACACTGACTTGTACATTGGTCAGACTTTTTATGATCTTTTCAGCTGATTTGGCCATTGGAGATCTTGCTGTACTGAATGATGTTCCAGAGCTGTCAAACACTAGGTTCATTTCCTCACATATGTTCTGCATGTATTCTGTGCTTATAGATGTAATGCTGCAATGTTTGTAGATGTCACTGGAGTTTGTGGATCCGTGCGGGCTTAAAGTCATCTGTGGCGTCATTCCTGGTGCACGATTCGTGTTGGTCTGGTCGTTGCATTCTGTTCTATTTCTGCATTTCCTTCTCTTCAGTGGTGGTTTGTCGTTATGTCCAGGTACTTTATCTTGTGTGTCTGACTCATTCTGAGACATTTGTGCGTACTGACATTCATTTGCTGTGCAGTTTGTTGGCAGGCTTGAGCTTTTGTGATCTCTCTTAGGCACTGGAAGGCATCCTAGATGAGGAGTGTGTTGCATTCGTAGCCGGTTATATTCTGCGAGTGCACATCTGTTGGCCACGATCTTCTGTCTGTCGTAATTGATTAAGTGTAATCCATTCAGTGATGAAACACGGGACAGTGCAACATACGACATTCCACTTCCGAAACAGTCTTGTCCGACATCGATGATTGCAGTCCTCAAGCTAAGTCCTTGGCTTTTGTGTATTGTAATAGCAAATGCCAGAGTCAGTGGAAATTGTTTTCTCGTGTAATAGATACATTTCAGTACCTCAAATGTGCTGGATTGCCTTTCTATCCGAGCTGTTTGTCCAATATTGTGGAAGTCGATAACGATAACTTCTATTCTGCCATCTCTTTTCTTCTTGTCAAAGCCAGTGACTGTCCCAACTGCACCATTAACCAGGCCAGCTTCCACACTGATGTTGCGTTTCAGCATCACTTTAGCACCGACACACAGCCTAAGACACTTGACCAAACCAGCGGTCCTTGTTGTGTCCTGCTCTAGCTTTTGATAGGCCTTCTCAACTTTCGGTAGCAGATGTTCATCTATCACCGTGTCAAGTGTGTCAATTGCAGGTATATCTAGAACATCTGACTCCAGCTGTTTCAGCATTGCCTCATTTACAACTGCACACTGTTCAGTTCGTGGCATCAGTATAATTGGTGACAGTTGCTGGCCTGTGAGGTTGTGATACAGTTCTGTAACTTCTTCAGTTGTAGCTCGGCGGTCAGCAGAAATACGCCGTGACTCAAGCAAGCTGTGTTCATTGTCGTTGATGGAGCCAAGTCGCACGTTGGACAACAGGTTTGCATACGTTGAATCTCCATGTTGTCTCATATTGACTGTTAGCTCATCATATGTGAATGTCTGCCACAGTGATAGTGAGGATATTGCACCAAGTCGCTGCTTTGCTTCACGTGCTGTCACTGGCTGAAATGGCTGATTTCCTTTAACAGGTGGTAACTGCATGAAATCGCCGAAACAGACTATGCTGACTCCTCCAAACGGTGAATTAGTAGACATGATCTCTGTCAGACGCAAGTGTATGTACAGCAGGGTCAACGATGACACCATGCTTACTTCGTCAATAATTAACAGTTTCAAATCTTTCAGTGTTGCACGGATGATTGTGAGTTGTTCCTGCTGAAGGCGTGCATAGTCTGCAGGCTTGCCATGCTCCACAGGCAAACTCAGAAGTCGGTGGATTGTAGTGCCTCCTATGTTGAATGCTGCGAGACCTGTTGGAGCAGTGACTGCTACAGGTAAAACATACCCTGCAAACTTTTCAGCAATCGCTTGTCGCAGAACGTGTATCACACGGCTTTTTCCTGTTCCTCCTTCGCCGCTGACAATTAGTCGGCAGACACTTTCTTCAGTTTGGCTGACCTGATGGAGTACCGTATCGACAATGCGTCTTTGGTCTGTGTTTAAGTCGGTCATTATGGAGCTCTCCTGGCAGTTCATGTTGCGATGTGCATCGATGACGTCTTGCATAGCTGCCTCAACTGTGTTGATGGCACAACCTCCAAAGGCACTCTCTTCATCCTCTACAGTTTTGTCCGTTTCTTCTTGCTCCATTTCTTGACGTTTCTTCTTGATGGCATCATCAGTAGCTTCATCTGACTGATGCTGGTGTACCAGTTGGCTGTGGTATGTTCTCATCTCTGGATTTTGTTCAGATTCATTGGCAAAACATTCTTTATAGGTTTGTCCTGATGAGATAAAGTCAGTTTCCGCTCTCCATGGCTTGAATAACTTCAGCAGCTGATAATAGTACTGCTGTTCATCCTCAGGTGACCTGTTCGGATTGACCAGTTGATGGGTGACTAAATACGGTTTTTGTGTCCTTTTCCGTAAGAAGTAGCCGAGAGTCTTCAGTTTCAGCTGGTCCTGAGAACCTGACCGTTCTTTCTCATACTGGCTGAGGAACTCGTACAGTGACATATTCTCCAGTTCATCTGGTCTATCTGGGTAAACATCCAGCACCCAGTGAGGATAAAATATCTCCTGCGAATCTGGATCGTTCTGCAACAACTTTTCAATTTCTGCCACTGGTTTCAGGACTCGCTTTGCCTGATCGTTTGCACGCAGATCTGCAAATCTCATTTGCCGTGACTTGCTGTATAATTTGTGACCCAGTAGTCGATCTGCAGCTTCGTTTGCACCGACTTGACGACTTTTGACTGCTTTCAGTGCAAATGACATTGCATTGCTGGCCAACGATCTTGAAGCAGAGTGGATGTCCTCCCACATCTTGTCTTGTTCACATCTTTCGTGTTTTGTTACATATGACGTGATGTAGTAAGGAAGCCGGGACCCTGCGTGTCCGATGTACTGAACGTCTACGTTTGACTGGCTGGCTAGGAGCAGTGCAGGGTTATAGTCATTGACTCGAGTTTCCTGCTCTGTCCTTTGTACATTGTAGAGTCGTTTTCTTGGCTGTTTTGTCTGGTTGACTGCCAGGCAGTCAATGACGTTGTTCAGTTGTGTTGTTGCACGAACTGGGCGTGGGAAACCAAATCGGCATTTTCGATAAAACTGTCCATTTCTTCGATAACTTTTGAGGCAGTAACGGTTACATTTGTGTGTTTGAAACTGTGTTACATGGTCATGTAAAGTCGGTGAAGCATTAGCATCTGGTTTTGCACAAGTGATGATGTTGTCAATGTATGCCTTCACAGCATCTGGTGAGTCACGACCAAGAACCGGTGCATCTTTCACCCAGAGCAGACAGTGAACGTGTGGTGCACCACGAGACTGGTACTCAATCCTCCAGAAGTGATCAACAACCTCTCCAAAGATAGGTGTCGTCTTAGATTTGATCAGTTTACTGAATATTGCATGCCATTTTTTGTGGAAGTGGATGTTGACACTGACTGGATCCATTGCACATAGTTCAGCAGCTGTCATTTTCTCAACATCACGTCCTTTGCCACAGTTCACGTTGCGGAGATACTCGAGCAACGGTTCGGAATACCACTCTGCTATCGAGACTGTCACAAACAGCGTTGGTGGCCCTAGACGTCTGACCATCCATCTGATATCCATAGCCAGCTTGGAGAAGTATTCGGTTGTGCCACGCATATTTGCCATCATAGCAAAGAGCTTGCCATTCAGTTCACCATCTCCGTTCTTTAATCTGTCAAACAGTGACTGGGCAGTCAGGCCTCTCGTGCTCACAGTCCTTAACATGTGACCAACGCTGTGACACATGTTGCTGACCTCTTGTACCTGGAAACTGTGGAAAAGATAGTTTATATTTAGCCGAAACTTTGGATTCTTGTTGAGCAGTCTACTTCTCAGAAAGTCTGTGGTCGAAATTTTAACTGTCCGAGATACATCACGCATACCATTCTCTCCAGTTGGGAATAATTCTGGATAAGCTTTGACATCGAGATCAGCACCAAATATAGATTCTGCAGTTTCTTCGACTTTCTTCAACTGATAGTCAATGAGTGTGTCTGCAGGAAATTCACCTGTTAGTGGTTGGATTGAAAAATTTTCATAGAGGTGAGACTTTGCAGCTTGATTTAGCTTTTGGATCAAGGCTTTCCCAGGTCTGTGCATGTCGTCATCGTTCTCGGAAGTCAGTCGTTTTGTCAGTATATCCTGCAGTTGATCAACTGTGTATGCTGGTATGTTCTCATAGTACTTGTTGTTGTCACGCAGCCACATGAGAGCAGTGTGCACCTTACGTAGATCAACCACGGACGTCCAGATCTTGTGGTTCTTTGTAGGTTGGCCACCAACTAGGAGTACACAGCTGTCAACATTCAGAATGTCATCTGGCACAAACGAGGCATTTGCTGCAACATCAACAGGGAGGTAGGCAATACGGCCTTTCATTGCTGCAGTCAGCTCGTTGCGTGGCCGATATGCATTGGTAATTTGACCCAGACGGACAATCGTGATGCTCGTCATACAGTGCTTAATAAGTGCAGTTTCAAAGATGTTGAGCTGTGCAATGCATGGTGGAGTTTCCTCTACAGATAGCTTGTTAAAAGCACAGCGTGCGATGTCTTTGTTTGCCCTCAGCTTGTCAGCACAGTATCTGCAGATCCGTATAGTCTGGAAGAATTCATCGACATCTTCAACTTGTGTTTTCCTCTGATATAGAAGCTCAATCATGGCTGTCATCTTGTCGCTACTGAACCCCTTCCTGCCTTCGTATGCTGCCAGCCTGTCGACATCATCACGAAGCTGTTCACACACATCGCATGCAGTTGTGGTGTAAGTATCTCGTATGTCAGTGACGTCAGTAAGTGCTGAGCAGAACTGCTCCACCACTGCATCTTCTTCTACTGCACAGGTTCTCTCCACAGGGCTGTTTTCTTCATTTTTCTGCAATGCAAATGTTTTGTTGAGAAAGTCAGCTAGTGCACTAACAGCATTTTTTAGGTCTGTGTAACTGCCATTTGTCTTTGCCATTTGCACAGCACGAATGTGCATGCAAGTTCGTCTCTGCTCATACAACCGGGCAGCAAAAGTTCTAAGATACGGATAGTGACATGCAAGCTGTCTAACTGGTCGTAACAAACTTTCACAGTTTTCGTGCAGTGTGCAGTGATGCGGATGCCCTAATTGGTCTGTCCTAGCTGCATTGTCACATTTATCCAGCTCCAGATAGAATGACATTAACTTTGGCGTCTTAATAGTCAGTAGTCGGTTCATTAGTTCAGTTACTCCTCCAGTCATCTCTTCTGTGATCTTGCATACCAGTGTGTTGCAATGCCATCTTCTTACCTTAGTATGCTCAGTGGTGGCAGTGCTGTGCTGTACTGACTTTGAAGTAAGTGTGTCAAACAGTCGTGCATTGCCTGCGGAATCTACTGCAACGGTGTGATCAGCCGGGAGTGTGCTGTAGCTGCTGTCCCAGAAGTACGGTTCACTACTACACGTGTGATATCTGATGCCGTCAACAGCTGCAGTGAATTGGTCTTCTGTTGCGGATTGGTCTTGCGACAGCTTCTCGAGGTATGCACTAGCTTTCTCTTTCATATAGACATGTAGGCGGTTTAGTTTAGACAGTCCTTGTCCCACACGACGTTGTGCTTTGCGAAACATAATCTTCACAGCCAAAGCACTCATTTCAGATTTTCTTGTCATCTGCTGCTGTAACTGCAGTTCATACCTGCGCCGTCTTGACTGAGTTATAAGTCGACTGCGTCTGATCCAGTACCTTTTCTGTTCAGTTATCCTTTGGTTGCTTCTTATACGTATCTGATTTTGTGTGGTGCACTGCTGGTTATACCCTTGTCTTCGTTCATAACTTAACCGTCTGCGATGTTCTCTGTATGAACTGTTTTCTGCCAATCGTCTGTGTCTGTTCAGTGATTTTTCCTTGTTCTTTTCTTTGTAGTCTGGGTTCTGTAGCTTTCTGCGTGCATTGACTAAAGCCAACTGCCTGTTACTGTCTCTGTAGTCAGAGTTCTCCTCCAGTTTTTTGCGAACATTACGTAAAGCCGCATGTCTGTTCCGTTGTCTGTACTCGGCGCTCTCCTTCAGTCTGCGCTGTGCTGCTTCTTTGTTCCTCTCTCGATACTCTGCATTCTCCTTCAGTCTGCGATGAGTTCCTTGTCTGTTCCTCTCTCGATACTCTGCATTCTCCTTCAGTCTGCGATGTGTAGTCACTAATGCCCTTTTTCTATTTATTTCCTTATAGTTGTTATCTGTGGCAATACTTGTTCTCACTTCACTGCAATGCTTCCTTCTATCTGTCCTGTTCTTCCTGTTTTCCAGTTTGTTCTGGACAATGTCATCTTTTTGCATTAAATACTGTTGATGTGCACATGATTTTTTATGGTCATTGTTCTCAGTGTACCACTTCCTGTAGTGCTGCCGCTTTTTAAAAGCTTTCGATGGCATTGCCACAGTAAGTAGTACACTGCTGTCACTGCTACACAGTCAGTTAAGTTTATACACACAGCAGAGGGTGAAAATTGCCGCTGCAGATCTGACAGTTGCTATGGATCATCTGTAATTATTTACAGTTCACAAATGGTCAACCATGCAGTTTAATAATTTTTAACAGTTAATAAGTGCGATGCAGCTGAACAGTCCACTGCAGTGTGATGATGTTGACGGATGTGCAGATTGGTAGAGATCGCCAACGACGTGAACACTGTCGAGTGTGTAGCATCCAGTAACGGTGACGTGCAGTGCAGTCTACTGCTCATCTGTTGTCCTGATACACACCACCGTGATGTACGTTAATAGTTGTTCAGTTATGAGCTGCTGTGTGAACAAAAAGGGTCATATCATAGTATTTTGTGGTAGTTGAGGGTGCTTTTAGTTATCAGCATTGTTTATACAATGTCATTTCTTCTGCTTAATTTAATGTTATCTGCCATGTCTTGCTCTGACTTTCTGATCATTGTACTGGCGTGCATGATTGTGATTGGTGCATCACTTACACTGCTGTTCACAAATGTTCACCTGTATATTTTCTTTGTACCTAAAGTTCACTGGGTCACAGTGAACAGGTATTTTGCTATGCACCGAATTTATTGATGAGGTTGGGCCACTGAATTGTAACGTGTGTCAGACTTGGGTCTGGAACACTGAGTGTTGATTGACCTTGGCCTTCAGTGCACACCTGATGATTGCTTACGTTAACCACTAGATATCCATCTGTCTGCACTCACACTCGACAGCAAATCACTACGAGTGGTACTAACACTGGTAGGGTACTACTGATGTTGACGGTTAAGGTCATGTGGCCTTTAAATATAAATGACAACCTGAAAGTTTGTCATATTCTTTCTCAGGGTTTCAATACTTAAAATATATTGTTCACATATTGTTACTTTAATTTCTTGACGGGGCTGTTAGCAGTGATGTAGTCCTCGAGACCGCGGTCTTGGTCTCGAGAGCACAAGAGGCCGATTTTTCCCGGTCTTGGTCTTGGTCTTGGTCTTGATGCTTGCGGTCTTGGTCTTGGTCTCGAAGGCTCGGTCTTGAATATTTCTCAAGACCGACCGTGTATCTGGCCGTCTATTTGCTTCCTTTTTACCTGCGCGCCGTAGGCCGCAAGGTCTTGTGGTCATCGGCGTGTGTCTGTCTGTCTGTGTGTGTGTCTGTCTGTCTGTGTGTGTGTGCGCACTGTTTTTGTCCGCAAGATATCTCAAGAACGGGTTCATGGATCACCACCAAATTTGGTGGGTGGGAGCAGGGGGTGAACCTCTAGAAGAAGTTTGATTTTGGT
>Ga0209678_1000660_pt1 | contig 10066 bp, 8 predicted proteins | sample WorMetilvaeELBA1_FD_187404 | JGI IMG/M metagenome (GOLD analysis project Ga0209678, IMG submission 187404) | Marine gutless worms symbiont microbial communities from Max Planck institute for Marine Microbiology, Germany - Olavius ilvae ELBA.1... ...
CGCGCGCACCGTGTTGGGATCGACCAGCAAGACTTCCGCCACCTCCTCGACCGACCAGCCGGTCGCGAGTAACACGACGGCCTTGATGCGATCAGCCTCGCGTTTGTCCCGCGTGCAACGGTGCCCTACACGCAGTTCGGCGAGTTGTTCGGTTGACAGCGTACAGTCAAGCATGACGCCCATGATACAGAATTTTCACACGGTTACACGGGCTTCTTCAATGAAAAAATCATATAAGAGTAGTATAAATATAAAGGCGTCGAGTTCAAGCGAGTGGACTGGATGGAGTTGAGTAACCGGATCGAAGGCGAGCGCGTGGTAGTGGCGGTGGATGTTGCCAAAGAGGTCTTCGTCGCCATGTTTCTGACCGCGGATCAGGGGGGTTGTTGACGTTGCGTTGGCATCATCCGCAGGAGACAGGGCTACTGCTTGAGCAGCTGATCGGGCTTGGGCAAGCACGGCGGCTGGAGGCGGTGATGGAGCCGAGCGGCACATACGGGGATGCCTTGGCCTGGCAATTGCGTCAGCGGGCATCGCGTTGTACCGGGTCAGCCCCAAGCGGGTACACGATGCGGCGGAGGTGCCCGACGGGGTGCCGAGTCTGCATGATGCGAAGGCGGCCGAGCTGATTGGGCGGTTGCACCGGCAAGGGGTGAGTCAGGCGTGGCCGCCGCCCTTGGAGGAGCGACGGACAGTCACGGTGCTGCTGACCCAGTTGCGGGTAAACAAAGGGCACCTGCAAAGCACCGGCAACCGTCTGGAGGCACAACTGAGTCGCCATTGGCCGGAGTGTTTGGGCCTCCTCGGGCTGGATACGGCGACCCTGCCGGCGCTCTTTACTTTGCGGCCCGGCGTCGGATTACCCGTGATTTCGTTGTGAAGCGCTGGTACGGGCTCAAAAGTAGCCACCCTGGGACGTTGAAGAGCAAGCTGGCCAAGGCCCTGTGGCAAGTTGCCCGCGGTAACGCATTCGCTGCGGACAGGCGGTGCGCTCCCTGATGGTGCTGACCGGCGTGGGCTGGGTCGGTGCCTGGGTGCTGGTGACGGAGCTGTTCGGTTGGCGGGAGTTGACGAACCGCCGGCAACTGGCGAGTCTGGCTGGCTTGGTGCCCTCGCCCTACGCCAGTGGCAATCTGGCGCACGACCAGGGAATCAGTAAAGCGGGCAACCGGCGGGTGCGGGCCCTGATGATCCAGTTGGCCTGGCTGTGGCTACGCTACCAACCGGCCAGCAAACACAGCCGTTGGTTCCAGGAGCGTTTCGGTGGTAGCAGCAAGCGCCAACGACGGATCGGCATTGTGGCCTTGGCGCGGCGTCTGCTGATCGACTTGTGGCGGTTTGTCGAATCCGGTGTGGTGCCGCAGGGGGCACGCTTAAAGGTCGGCGTTGCCTAAGCGACGACTGGTTGCGACGGTTTACCGGGAGCGCACACCGTCCTTGTCATTGAGCAACTGACCAGCGGAGGATTTCTTAACCTGTGCCTCTAAAGGAGGCCAAGTTGCAACGCGTTCGTCGCGTTTCCTGCGGTTGAGCAGGCCCGTAACCCAGCCGGGTCGAGAACCGGACCGATGTTGTCGATGGGGCGTGTTCACAGTGGGTGTCACCGGTGCCAAACGGCGCCTGCACGATGAGGTGACCGGCCGCGAGCCGGCACGGATAGAAGGTGGTCGAAGCACGATTCGTGCCCGCCCTGACCGACACCCGACGCGGAGCCGTGTGCGAACCGAAGCCACGTCGAACCGAACGCAGTTGGTGTGATCCACCGATGGTCCACCGGCTCCCTGCGATCAGGAGGGACACTGTGCCCATGAACGACAACCCGTAAATCACACCGACGCCGGATTGAGACGTAAAAATCAACGCCCTGGGGTTGACAAGCGGGGCCTCATAGAAGGCTGGGTTGAGGTACGAAACCCAGCGTTTACGGGTCCGCCTGGTTTGCTTAGGTCTCGTCCCTCGACCCGGCCTACCGGCTTAAAACCGATGGGTTGGTTTTTAGATAGCCTCTAAGCATCAACCACCGGAGCATTCTGGAACAGACCGCCCCCGAAGTGACAGGTACGGCCAAGCAGGATCGGACCGCGCTGAGCTACAACGAAGGATAGACGAAGACGGGCGGACAATCCTCCGTGGGGGCCTGCGGTCGAATCGATAACTTCGATCACCGGTTCAGGAAATCCGCGCCGGTGAATCTCCCGAAGTAGGTCCTTCTGCAAGGCGTCTTCCACGCTTACGTGTTTGGCATGTCGCGTCGGACAAAATTCGGTCACGCTTTCCCAATATTTCGCAGGAGCAAACAGCAAGTCGCTTTCGAGATCAATCGGATGCGGGAGGAGCTTGAGAAATCCGGCAACCCCTGCTCGTAACTCGGCGAATCCATCCAACGCCTTGTCCAATGTTTTCAAGGAATCATGTTCAGCGCGTGTGGGTTGGCGGACTTGGAGCAAATGGGGTGCAATGATCAGCATCCGGTTACGTGGCAGATCGGCGATAAAGGCTAAATGTCTGTGGTCTCCATCGCGCAGGGGTTCGCCCGTGATTTAATGTCCGGTGAAAAACTCCGACAACGGCATGTGATGCCCCTGGGTTTGCTGCACTCGCGCCATCACTGCGCGTCTCAGTGCTCGGGCCAACGCGATGGGATTTACAGGCAACGACAGTCCGGCAGCTATTCGATATGCAAGGATACCTTCGCTGCCGGGCACTGGTCTCATAAGACCGAGGCCCATGTAACGCCCATCACCGATGACCAAAGGTCCCGCGACGGGCTCGCCGAAGCCGATCTCCACATGCCAGAGACGTTCCTTGACAAAACGTGTATCGGCAAATGATCTAGCGTGTTGTCCCTTTACGCTGAAGGGTTCTCGCTGAACGCGCAAGGAGGTGACCTTGGCCTCGATGCCGGCATGTCGCAGGGCCTGGTGTACGGCAAATAATGCCCGTTGTTCTTCTGCGAGGCGTTCACTACTGCTTTGCATACGACTGCGTGTCGTATGCACGGGAAGCGCCGCGGGCATCACGGTTTGCCAGAACCGGCTCGTTTCGGCCGGCTGCTCGGATAAACTTACGCCGAAGTGCCGAGGCATCGCGGTATCCGCCGCGGGCACAAGCCTCGTCTCATCCGTGGTCACACCGTTATCCGTATCGGTTTCCTCAGGGACCACAAGGCCGGAAAATGCCCATGCGATATCGTCTGCACGTAGCGGGCAATTCACGGGCACCTCCACCAACACACGGCGAATATCCTGATCCGCATGGGCGTGGCCTATCGATGGCAGCGGAAGGATACGCACCCGACTCGCCTTGTCCGCTTCGGTCGCATTTTTTCCAATCAGAACCCGCTCGATTCGCACGAGATCCTCGGGTAAGGCTTGGTCTAGGCGTTTTCTCGCCTCGTCTCGAAGGCGAAGCACTAACGAAACGACTTCCTCCTGTGGTTGGGGATCGAACGAGGCTCTTGAATCGCTTGTTCTTATATCGAACAAGGAGCGGTGAGGTGGGCTGTCGTATGCGATCGGGCGAAAGCGAGGCTTCGGGGGTCGGGAAAAAAGGACGTTTACCTTTACCTTTTTTCCCTCCACTTCCACCTTGCGGCTGAATCGGTTGCCGTTCGCGGCATGGCGAATTTCGAGGCTTTTCAGGGAGCCGTGCGATGGACAGTCTCGCTTATCTCCCTGCCTTCCCGGTGTTGGCCGGTATATCGGACCGGCATGTTGAGCGAACCGGGTACGGGTTTCTTCTTCATCGAGAATCTCTCCCCACGCCCAGGCCATATCGACGCCCCGGCCTAATTGGTAAAGACGTTCCGCAATGTCGCAGACACGGTGGGCATGCGGCTTATCGGCGTCGGTATCCTCGAATGTCCAGGCATAAAATAGTGGAATGCCGGCATCGAACAAACGCGGCTTGATGCGTTTCGAGACCTTCTTGGACCAAGGTGGGCTTTTTTCGCTGTCGTTGTTGGGAACGAAATTACTGAACCCTTGCCCGTCACGGACATGGGGAGCCGCGATCACAGGTGGTTCTAAGGTCTCCAGCCAACCGAGCGCGACCTTGTCATCCGCCGCAATTCCCCCGCGTTCGATAGCTCCCGCGACCAGTGCCTGAAAGAGCCTCGCGGGAGACGGCGGCCACTCGGGTACTCCGTGATACCGCCCTTCGAGAAAGCGGATACACAACAGGAGTACACTATTTGTCGGGGTCATTCTCGGTTTCCTCTTTCTTCGCGAGCAGCTTCTTCGCCTCCTTGATGTCGAACTGGTATGAGTGCTGCTCCGGCCAGCCATCCTTGAAGGGTTTGACCGCTGTTTCTCCGTAATCGAGCAGAATCTTCTGGGCTTTGTCCGATTCCATCTCTATCTGAGTCGGTTCCCCCCGCCTGGGCACGATATGCCAGAGGTCGCGATCATCCGCGAATCGCAGATGGCAGCCCTCACGAAGATACAGGTTCAATTCGGCGGAGGCCGCGATAAGCGAGAGTGCAAGCAGATAGCGCCGGATGTTTTTTGTCTCTTCTTTATTCGCTCCCTGGAGCGCACGGAGTGCCACAAGGTTTACCGTAACCTCACGGACGATCTCGCCATGAGAAACGACACCGCCGGTCTTGGAATTGGCGGGCGCATCCGCGAGCCCTTTTACGGAAAGCTTGACCTTTTGGGCCTTCGCCTCTTTCTCCAGCGCGTCCTGTTGCTCTTGGTTCAGTGACTTCCATACCGAATTGAATTGAGCGGCCGCATGGAGCGGTTCCACATCCCAGGCCCGAATCACCGAACGCACCAGGCGCGGGCGCTTCTCCGCGGAATCGCCTCGGGAATCCCAGACGCCGAATACCAGGGAAGTGGGCGCAATCCGGCACAGTGGCCCCGCATCTCCCTGTTGGCTCAGCGCGGCGAACGCCGGCGTGATTTGTGCCGCCAACTCGGGTGACGAGTGGACAACGGCGTCCGCACTGCGATGGGCCAGATCGAGCAAAGATACTTTCTTCGTTGCATGGAGCGCGATTTCGATTTGGGGAACCAGCTCGGAGTACGGGGGGGCCTTGAACAAGGGCTCGATCCGGTTGGCCTGGGAGCCCACGCTATCGATTATCGCGACGCGGGTGCCGTCCGACAGCGTATCCATGTTGTAGCCGATATCGGCATAGGTCGGTGGGAAGATCACGCCGTTTTCCCCTTCGACCGGTATGAGCCTCTGTTTCAGGTGAAGTGCTACCGGGCCTTGGGGATCATCGGCCCATGAGTCGATGAGATCGGTGGTGAGCGTATTTGGACTGGTCATGAGTCGATTTCCTCGATAACGTCTGTGATACAACGGGCCTGGTTTTCCTGGCCCGGCCAGCTCAGGCGCATTTCAAAGGTTCGGTAGGGAAACCCGAATGTTGCGCAACCCAGTGTGGCGCGAAGAAAGAGCGGTTCGACAAGGTCGGAGTCCGCAGACATACCCAAAACGCCGTATTGATACCTGAGCTTCTCGATACGCTTGGGTCTGGCATGCGTGAGCCCGATTGCCGCGAGTAATTCGACCATCGGGAATCCGACCATGGTGATGTCACCGTGGGCATTGGGAGAGAAGCCGGTGTCGATGGCGATATAGTCACGCCGCCAGTCGAATCGAAAGCTATTGCTTTGGGGGGCACGGAAAGCAAAAGGATTCCCGGATGCCTGTTCGACATCATCAGGGAACAGATTGATAGCGTCTCTAACCAGAGCAGCACCCGGATAACCGGCGGCGCCGGCCCAGAATTTCACATTGTCTCGGACCGTAGCATCCCCCCAATGATCGATTATGATTTCTTGCTGTTTATTTTCAGCAATCCGGTTGACGAGTATCGCCGGTAGGGTGGCCGGGCTGTTCGGTTCTTTGATCGGAAAAATCATCTCGTCATCGACCTGTCGGGTCGATATATCCCATTTACCCGTACTCAATGTCTCTCGTGGTGATAAGGACATCACGGTTGAACCCGCCAAAAACGCGAGGACTGTTTGGAATGGGGAGGATTCCCCGTTCGTCCGCAGGTGGAATCTGACGTCGGATGCGTCGCTCCAGTCGAATCCCCCCTTGACATCACCGAGTAACTGCTCGGCCACTTCGAGAAATCCGAGGCAGGCAAAGACCTGACCGGGATTGAGCAGGTCAACGGGAATGGATGCCTGGGCCATCAGTCGGTCTCCTTGCAATTGGCTGGTGATTTACCCTCGTCGTTGTCACGTGAAGCCTGTTAATCGGCCGCGCGTAACAGGGATTCCCACCAGGCCAGTCCCCAGGGTCCCCAGCGCTTTTGTAAGCGCGCGAAGCGTAGCGCCACCTCGCGGGCTTGCTGTTCCAGGCGGGAAGGTGGCGCGTCGTCGCAGCCCGCCGTGGAAATGACCGGACGTGCTTGGCCGTGATGCGCGGAGACGAGATGCAAGACAAGATCCTGAAGGTCCGGCGAGAGGGATCGGAAGTCCGGGTCGTTTTCCACATGGGACAGGGATCCGAACTCGTGGCGATAACCATCCAAGAGGGACACGTTTACGGGTCCTCTAGTCTTGGCATATGGGCCATCGCCGGGGCGGACGTTGAAGGCACGTTGCCAGCGTTCCGCCTCTTTACCTCGATCGTGCAGGTGAGCCGCGATCTTAAGCGCTTCCGAATAGGGCTCGGGCAAACCGATCCGTTCGGCCAATTCACGTGCCTTGCACGCTACCCACTTCTGATGCTCCTGTAGGATCTTGCTCCCGACTGACCGGACTGATCGAGCGGTCTTCCTCGTTCGCCGCGTCGTGGCGCCACTTGTCAACGATGAGCCATACCGTTTTCTCGTCCGTTTGCTCGGTCGCGAAACGAAAGCGTTCCCGCCATGGCGTATCGCCCTCGGCTTGCTTATAGCCGGAATGGGCGGTACGCACATCTTCGCCTGCGGTCTGAGCGTCGGTAAGGGTTCCTTCGCCCTGCTCATCGTCGGAGTGGGCGGTACGCACTTTGAAACGGATCACGGGTGGTGTGGATGCACTTGGTGCCTCGTCCGAGGCTGTCTCCACTTCCAGCCAATCCCCACCGTCGTCGGCTGTTCGGGGCCGGTTCTGTTTCTTTTTGTCGAGCATTCCATCGTCGTTGAGACCCCCGATGCGCGAATCGACAATCAGGGTTGCGCCTGAAAGTTGTCGCTGGAGGTCATTCTTAATCGACTGCTTGAGCTTTTTGTCTGTTACACGGAGCTCGTTCAACGTCCACTTTTGCCGCAGATCGCCGGCCGGGGAGAGTGCATAGGCCAGGGTGTCCGTGCCGCGGAGCAGTGATTCTCCAGCCACCGGGCTCGGGTCGTCGGCCGCGTTCGCGTCCGAGATTTGGTCGGAGGGGTCTTCGGTGCTCGGCTTTTTGCCGAGTATGGCGTTGGCACGGGCCAGCAGCCAGCCCACCACACGATGGGTCTCCGTCTCCAGCACCTCGCTGACATGGGGAGGCGCCGCCTCGAAGAAGTCCTCGATCTCCTGTTTTCTGACCGATACGCCGTTGGCTCGGACGGGCAGACATCGACGCCAGACCACGCCGGTTTGTGGCTCGTCATCCACCCAACCCCTGAGCCAGGGGGCGACCTCGGGCCGTCCGGTGTGTTCCTTCAAGGAAGTCATGGACCAGGCATCGACGAGCGGTCGGGTGAGTGCCGGGCGCAACGGTTCCGGGGTAGTTGCGGCAGTAATCAATGCTTGCAGTTCCGGGTCCTGCTCGGCGCGGAGCTTCAAGGACCGCAGGGCGCCGGGACTGGCGTTGATCGAGCCGTCGTCATTTGACAGTTCCACAAACAGCCGACATAGCGCGAAATGCCGCTGAGATTTCTTTTCTTCTTCCGGCGTCGGCTTATTGGTCTTCTTCGGTTTCGGCGGTCCAGGATCGACGACAAGGATTCGCGCATCGCCCTCGCCACGTCGGTTCACCCGACCAAGCCGCTGCACCATGCGCTCCCAAGCCACGAGGTCGCAAACCATGTGGTCTGCGTCGAGATCGACCCCGACTTCTCCCGCCGATGTGGCGATCAGGAAAAATTTCTTCTTTTCCTGCTCCTTGTCCTTGGCGATAAAGCCCATTTCCTGGAGCCACTCTCGTGCCTTCTCTCGCTCGCGCATGCGGCGGGCGCCCACGAAGAGTTCCGTATCGACTTCCGTACCCGCTTGGCCTTTCGTCTTCTTCGCCAGATTCTCGATTGCGGCTTCGGTGCGTTCCGCCGTTTCTCGACTGTTGCAGAACAGGATGCATCGAACAGGAGATTGGCAATCGGCGGAGAGATCCCAAGCGGTTTTAGCCAGCTTGGTCGGCAATAACTTCTCATCCTCAAGATGACAGAACGTAAGTCTCTTTTTTGCATCCAGGCGTTGCTTTGTTATGGGGTCCTTTAGGTGAGGCTCTTCGAGATCCGAGTCTTCCAACCGGAAAACGCTATCTGCACGCTTCCGCCCCGTTGCTGACAGGGATAGCAACTTGAATGGCGGAATGGGTTCGTCATCGCCTTGGTCACGCGGGCCGAGCTTGCCGGAACGTTCCGCTACGGACTCGATAAGCTTCTCGAAAGGCGGAACCAGGTGGGCCTCGTCCAATACGACCAGGGTATCGACGCCGAGCAGTCCGGCATGGTAGGGCCGCATCTTGCGGGAGACGCCATAGCCCTCGAACAGAAGCCGTGAGCCGATCATATCCACCGTGCCCACGATGATGGCCGGGATACTCGGGTCGTCCAGCCATTCACGGTTATCGATGTGTTGCCCGCGCAGCGTAGAGATGGGGAGAGGTCGGCCATCAAGGCCGAGAGAGACTTTGAGGGAATTGGCTGCTCCATCCAGGTTTTCCCGCAGCTTCAAAGCGAAGTCGGTTGCTTGATCGACAATGGCGCGACGATCCACGACATAGACCAGGCGTCTCGGCAGCGATTTGCTCTGGGCGCGGGCGATCAGCCACAGGGCCATGACCGCCGTTTTACCCAAGCCCGGAGGAATATCTACCGATGAAGGGAGCTTGCTACGCGCGAAGTATTCGTCGAACAGCCTTTTTTGCCAGGAAAGCGGGGCAAATCCGGTGAGATTCTTGAAATCGTTTTCGAATGGCATGGCAGGTAGATTGAATGTTCAGTTGGGTTCACTGTTAGTGGTCGGTATCAGGCGTGCAACACCTTACTCTGAGGGTTTGATGGTAGTTCAACAATGAGGCCCCGGGGTTGCCGGGGGAAATTCCTAGCCAAAACAAACCCTTCACCAAACGTTCAAGCTTCAATAAGGTCCAGGAGATCGGGGGTGTAGGCGAACGCGAGGTTGGCATTTCCGTACCTTACTTCGCTTGCGATTCCGAATAGTCCTGGATATTGATGCAGGAGCGTCGTCATTTTTAGCGAAACCCGAAAGCGGAGTGGGTCTCTCTCGTCCTCTCTCGCCCGTGGCCTTTTGCGCCGGCGTCAGGTATGGCGAAGTAGTCGGCGACGCGCTCGGATACGGATTCTCCGTGCGCCTGGCCATATGCCTTGGCCTGCTCGATCGGATGCTCATCGATGGGTAGGGTCGGTGTTGTGGTCATGGCGTCTCCTGCACCTTTTGATTTCCAGGTTACAGTGCGGCTTGTCATCTCGACCGTAGGGAGAGATCTTTAGGACTGACCCTTACCATGCCGGTTCGGCAACCGGTATACGGAGTGTATGGTGTTGTTTGAGCACAAGATTTCTCGTTGCACTCGAAACGCAGGATCTCTCGCTGCGCTCGAAATGACACTAGTACCTAGTTTCAGTCTATTTTTCCGGTACAATGCAGCCTGGCGCAGGGGCCCATCATTTCTCTTGATATTGCGGATAGAGTCGCTTGAGCTTGGTCCGTGCATCCTCGGTGGTGAACTGCCAATCCACGCTGGCCTGCTCGGCATTGCGGCGCTCCGCCCAGGCGGTTGCCTCGCGGCGGAGTGTTTCCAGATCAGGAATGCGCCGGTCCAGGCCTTGCTGGGTGAACACGCTCAACTCGATTTTGGCGATGTCCAACCAACTGCCATGTTTGGGGGTGTAATGAATCTCCAAGCGGTCGAGCAACCGCCGCGCTTCGGCAGGAGGAAAGGCTTT
>Ga0209678_1000662_pt1 | contig 10013 bp, 9 predicted proteins | sample WorMetilvaeELBA1_FD_187404 | JGI IMG/M metagenome (GOLD analysis project Ga0209678, IMG submission 187404) | Marine gutless worms symbiont microbial communities from Max Planck institute for Marine Microbiology, Germany - Olavius ilvae ELBA.1... ...
GAAGGGCGTGCGCAGATACTGTTCATCAATCAGTCGCATGTACTTCAGGTTCTGCTCGGATTCAACCCCGCAGGGGGTATGATAATAGCTTGAACGATTCAGCCCAATCAGTTCGCATTGGCGGGCGCGGTCGGTTACAAAAAAGGAAATAAATTCCACATTGGGAACAGAGAGGTTGAGCTATGAAAGCAATCGAAATTTCCGAAGCATTGAACCCATTGTCAGATTATGCCAACGAATTAGGTAAAGATGTGATAGTTCTAACCTCAAATAAAAAGCCTATAGCTGCACTTGTTTCCTTGGAAAATGTAGACCAAGAGTCCTTAGCGTTAAGTACGAACCCGGAATTTATAAAAATTATCGAAACGGCCAGAGAAGAATTCAAGGCTGGTAAAAAGTTATCACTAGAAGAAATGAGGCGAGAGATTTTAGGATAAATTCGCGCCTGACCCAGGCAAATGCGGCTGATCTCGTTCCTCAGCAGCTGATTTGCAACGCCACTCGCGCAAATCATCAATCCGATCCGGCAACCACCGGCTCGCAGCGTTCCGCAAGGTTGACCGTGAAGAAGCCGGTTCCGCCTTCGGTTCAAGTGCGCGCCGGTAGCGTTTTTTTTGAGGATACCCATGACTGTCGATGCGGAGATGGTGTCCACCACCTCCAGGGTGACCAACTCCGCGGCAAGCAACCGCAACATCCACTGTACATGTCCCGAAGATGGCCCATTCCACATTACAATGGCCCACGGAGGGACTTTTACGACGCCCTCACCGGGGGAGGGGCCAAGGGAGAGGGGTATCAATTGGGGTCGCCAGCCATGGAAACCCCTGCCCCCATACCCATGTCCGACTGAGATCCCCAATAACGGCGCCATGCCAGGATAACCGACATGTCGGACTCGACCGCTCCCCGCAATCGCCTCGCGGACGCCACCAGCCCCTATCTCCGGCAACACGCCGCCAACCCCGTCGACTGGTGGCCCTGGTGTGCGGAGGCCCTGGCGCTCGCCCGCGACCAGGACCGGCCCATCCTGCTCTCCATCGGTTACTCCGCGTGCCATTGGTGCCATGTGATGGCCCACGAGTCCTTCGAAGATCCACGCACGGCCCAGGTCATGAACCGACTCTTCGTCAACATCAAGGTGGACCGGGAGGAGCGCCCGGACCTGGACAAGATCTACCAGAGCGCCCACCAGATCCTGGCCAAGCGCCCGGGCGGTTGGCCCCTGACCGTCTTTTTGACCCCGGACGACCAGCGCCCTTTCTTTGCCGGGACCTACTTCCCGCCGGAGCCCCGGCACGGGCTACCGGCGTTTTCCCAGCTGCTCGAGGGCATCGCGGCCGCCTACCGCGAGCAGGGGAGCGCCATCCGGGAGCAGAACCGTGCCTTGGTGGAGGCCTTGGCCCGACTCACCCCCGGCGGGGACGGCGCGATTCCGGACGCAACGCCCTTGGCGGCGGCCCGCCGCCAGCTTGCCGACGACTTCGACTCCGTCCACGGCGGCTTCGGGTCGGCCCCGAAGTTCCCCCATGCCACCGACCTGGAGCGCCTGCTGCGCCACTATGCGGCGAGCCGGGCGGACGGGGCGGCCTTGCATATGGTGACCTTCACCCTGGAACGCATGATCCGCGGCGGGCTCAACGACCAGCTCGGCGGGGGCTTCTGCCGCTACGCGGTGGACGATCTCTGGATGATCCCCCACTTCGAGAAGATGCTCTACGACAACGGGCCCCTGCTCGCCCTGTGCTGCGATGCCTGGCAGGTCACGGGCGATCCCCGGTTCCGGGAGGCCGCCGTCGCCACCGCCGACTGGGTGGTACGTGAGATGCAGTCGCCCGAGGGCGGCTACTACTCGACCCTCGATGCGGACAGCGAGGGTGAGGAAGGCAAATTCTATGTCTGGGACCGCGCAGAGGTCGCGCGCCTGCTCACGACCGAGGAATATACCCCTTTCGCCGCCGTCTATGGCCTGGACCGGAAGCCGAACTTCGAGGGCAAGTGGTACCGCACCGCCGCCGAAGTGGCCCGCGACCTGGAGACGACCCCGGCGGCGGTCGCCGCCCTGCTGGAAACGGCCAGGCACAAGCTCCTCACCGTCCGGGAGGGGCGGGTCCGTCCGGGCCGCGACGAAAAGGTACTCACGGCCTGGAACGGCCTGATGATCAAGGGCATGGCCCGGGCCGCGCGGGTACTGGAGCGCGCCGACTACCTGGCGTCCGCTCAGCGGGCCCTCGATTTCATCCGCGCCAGGCTGTGGCGGAACAGGCTCCTGCTCGCCACCTACAAGGACGGCAAGGCCCACCTCAATGCCTATCTGGACGACTATGCTTACCTGATCGACGCCCTGCTGGAGCTCCTGCAGACCCGTTGGCAGCGCGCGGATCTGGAGCTGGCGACCGCACTCGCCGAAGTCCTGCTCGACCAGTTCGAAGACCCCCGGGAGGGGGGCTTCTTCTTTACCTCGAACGACCACGAGCGGCTCATCCATCGGCCCAAGCCCCTGGGGACGAATCGGTGCCTGCCGGCAACGGGGTGGCTGCCCGGGTGCTGCAACGCCTCGGCCACCTGCTGGGCGAGACCCGTTACCTCACGGCCGCCCAGGGGACCCTGGCGCTGGCCGCCGAGCCGATGCGCCGCCTGCCCCATGCCCACGCCGGCCTGCTCGCCGCCCTGGAAGAGCACCTGGAGCCCCCTCAGACCCTTATCATCCGCGGCGCGGGAGACGACCTGGCCCACTGGGCCGGGATCGCCCGGCGCACCTATGCCCCACGGCGTCTGGTACTTGCCATCCCGGCCACCGAAGAGGGGCTCCCGGGTAGCCTGGGGGCCATGACACCTGGGACCGGAACCCGGGCCTACCCCTCGGGACCCGGTGCGAGACGCCTGTGGAAGACCTCGCAGCACTGGAGCGGTTGACTGCCTAGCGAGGCTTCGCCTCAGACCGGCGAGTGCCCAGCTCGAGCTTCGTCGCAAACCCCCAATCGGACAGGATGTCGGGTCCCGGATGATTACGCGGAATTTTTTTGAACAGGTGAGGCTGGTGAGCGTACCATTTTTGGAGTGTCCGGAGGGGTGTTTTGTGGCGCAGGTTTTTCTGCGGGATGTGGTGATTATACCGGTAGACGAAGCGTTTGAGGGTAGCCTGTAGGGAGGCGGCGGAGTCGAAGCGGTGGGTGCGTAGCACATCGGCGATGCGGCCGTTGAAGCGTTCGATCATGCCGTTGGTCTGCGGGGTTCTGGGTTTGATCAGGCGATGCTCGATGTGGTTGTCGGTACAGACCTGATCGAAGGCGTGGGCGGCGGTTGGTTGGCGCTCGCCAGGAGCGCAGCAGCGATCGGTAAATTCCTTGCCGTTGTCGGTGAGGAGTTTGCGGATGGTGAACGGCGCGTGGTCGATCAAGCGGCGGAGAAAGACGGCGGCGGAGGTGGCTGATTTATCCTGGAGGATCTCGACGTAGACCCAGCGGGTGGCCCGATCAATAGCCGCGAACAGGTAGGTGCGTTGGTCTTCGTCCGGCATTTGGGGCAGGTACTTCACATCGACGTGCACAAAGCCGGGGGCGTAGTCCTTGAAGGTCTTCACCGGCGGCTGGGTGCCTTCCTCTTGGGGGAGCAGAGCCTTGAGGTTGGCGACCCCATAGCGGCGCAGACAGCGGTCCGGAGCGGATCGGGAAAGGTCGGGGTGGATGAACTCACGGGTTACCACCAGCAGGTCGTCGAGTGGCAGCAGCAGCGTCTTACGCAGCTCCACGACCACCGCTTCCTGGGCGGGGGTGAGGGTGGTCTGCAAGCGGTGGGGCGTGTGCGAGCCATCGGCAACGCGGTCCCGGCGTTTCCAGCGGCGGATGGTATCCTCACTCACGCCCAACTCATCGGCCAGCTGCGTGACGGACTGGTGGGACGCCTGAATGTACTGGCGGGTCTTCGGGGTCGTGGTCGCATTGGCATGCAAGTGGATGTTCATTGCGCATTCTCCGGTATCGATGTGGCCGCCAGTCGCTCCATAACCTCTCTGGCACGCAATAATGACCCGATCTTAGATCCTATGTAATCATCCGGGACCCGACAATTTATAACCTATTGATTTATAATGACACATGCTCGCCCCGTGTTTACTGGTTTGGTAAAGGCGTGATTGGGCGTAGGAAATTCAGGAATGACAAGCATCTTGTAAATCCTCTCCGATCAGGGGTTCGCGACGAAGCTCGAGTTGAGCACTCGTCGGTCTGAGGCGAAGCCTCATTAGGGTATGTATTGCGAATCCACTGCTCTGCCGAACCAACACCCGATGGCGACATCATCGGATGAAGCTGACGTTTGTTCCAGCCGCGCGCAGAAAGATAAGCGCGGGCAAAATGCCAGTGCACCCGGTCCTCGCACAGGACAACCGCGCGCCGCCTAGTCATCGAGGATCCAGCCGCGCTCGACGAGCTGATCCATTGCGATACCGGCCTCCTCGCCGGCGGCGCCCACCGAGCGTACTCGCGTCGGGGATGCGGAGCCACTGCGGTCGATCCAGAATCCGGCTTCACGGGCCAGCAGGTTGATCGGTCGTGGATGATGCGAAATCAACAAACCCTGGTGGGGACCTTCGCTGCATAAGGCGTCGAACTCGTCGAGCCAGGGCTGAATCTCGGGTAGGGCTACGAAATTCTCCGGCTCATCGATGCACAAGGTCGCCCCGCCTTCAGGTAAACAGTGAATCAGCGCATAGAGCGCGATCAACGCCCGGTGCCCGTCCGATAGCTCATTGAGCCTGTAAGCTCGACGTGACCCCGGTGTTTCCATGGCGAATACCGCTTCCAATAGCTTTCCTTCACCGGCTTGGCGCAGGCGCAGCACATCGAACTCCGGGATGACTTCGCGCAGGGCGGAATGAAAGCGCATTACCTGATCCGGGTGCTCCTGAGACAAGAAGCGATACCAGGACGCAAAATTAGTAAGCGCTATATTCGGTCGCTCCGCTTCCTCGCGGCTCTCCGCGCCGATGGACATCGGATTGGGACGGACGACCAAGATTTCGCCGAGCCGCTTTTTGAACCAAGTGAGCAGCTTATTTTCCGGTCGTTCATGCAGTGCCGCAATCCCGGAACGGGACCAGTCGAAGAGATAGTCGCCGCCCGAGCTTCCATCGTCCCGATAGAGCCGTGCCTTACCCGTTTTGGCGCTGAACTCGAACAATGTGCGCTCACCGTAGCGAAGAGATTCTTCGCCGACCCGAATCTGGCGTTTTTCGGGGTGATGTTCAACCTGGAGGCGATAGGTATACTTCTCCGACTTGCCGGCGATCTCGAGCTCGAATTGCTGTTCATGCCGATCTTGCCAGCTTGTCAGATACTCCCGTCCGAAGACCTCCTCGACCCGGCATCCGTCCGCGACGAGGGCGCGGATTCGCTCGATGAGGTCGAAGATGGTGGACTTGCCGGCACCGTTCGGTCCCATCAGCAACGCCACCGACCCGAGGTGCAGCTCGAAGTTCACGAGACAGCGAAAGTTGTTGGCATAGATTCTGGTCAACATGAGATCGGTGCCGATGGTCGAGGGACGTTACTAACCGTATCGAAACGAAAGCCCTTGGTTCCCCCTCACCCCAACCCGCTCCAACCCCCTCTCCCTCCAGAGGGTGTCGCAAGAGCCCCTCTCCCGCCGGGAGAGAGCCTGCGCCGAGCGCAGCGAGGGGGTTGGGGAGAGGGGGTCAAAGGGCGAAAGATCGGTGCCTTTTACGACACCCTCCCAAGGGGGGGGCGAAGGAGCCAACGGGACATTACTTTCGATTTTCATAGTTAAGTTGGATTCTACTTGACTTAAGGAGAAACACCGCATGAAAGTCGCCGGAATCGAGGTCAGCTACCAAACCCTTACCTTGGTCATCAACCAGAATGGCCGGCTGGGAAAACCCCGTACCCTCGGGAATACGCCCGAGGAGTATCCCGCTCTTATCCAAATCTTGCGCAAAGCGCGGGTAAGCCGTGTCTGCTTAAAGACCATGGGCCTGTATCACCTGGATCCGGCCCTGGTCCTGGATGGTGCCGGGCTGGAAGTCATGGTGATCGCCCCCAAGGCCGCCAAACGCCTCGCTGAGACCATGTAGGTGCGCACCAGGACCGCTGCCGTCGATGCCGCGGTCCTGGCCGAGCTGGCCCTGCGCATGCCGTTCGAGCCCTGGTCGCGTCCCGACGCGTCGGCCCTGGCCATCCGCACCTGCGCCCACCATATCAACGCCTTGAACGAAGTGCGCACCCAGACCGAAAATGAGCTCCATGCCGCACAAGCCACCGCCGCAACGCCGGGGTTTCTCCTGGCTGAACTCCAACAGAGCATCGCCCAACTCGAGGCCCAGCTCCAACTCCTGCACCGACAGGTCCTCGACCTCATCGCCGCCGACGAACAACTCCAACCCACTTTCGAGCTGCTGGTCAGCGTCACCGGCATCGGTGCCGCCGACGCCATCCAACTCCTCGGCGAGCTGCTGGTCCTGCCCCGGGACATGAGCGCCAAGCAGTGGGTCGCCATGGCCGGACTCGATCCCCGGCCCCCCCAGTCCGGTGCCGGTGCGAACAAAAAGCCGCGCCTGTCCAAGACCGGCAATCGTAACCTGCGCATCGCCCTTTATAGGCCGGCCCTGAACGCTACATGCCACGATCCGCAGGTCCGGGCCTACTACCACCATCTCATCGAGACCCGGGGTCTGAAGAAAACCCAGGCCGTCTGTGCCGTCATGCGCAAGCTGCTGCATGCCATCCATGGCATGCTCAAGACCCGCACACCTTTCGACAACAGCCGTTTCCATACCCCCACCGAAATAGGATGGTAGCATCCGAATCTCTCGATCCGTGACAATAGCCATCCCATGCAGCAATATCTCGATCTGCTCCGCGACGTCATCGACCATGGTGCCGACAAATCGGATCGCACCGGGGTGGGCACGCGCTCGGTATTCGGGCGTCAGGTGCGGTTCGAGCTCTCCCAGGGTTTTCCCCTGGTCACGACCAAGAAGATCCACCTACGCAGCGTCATCTACGAGCTCTTGTGGTTCCTCGCCGGCTCCACGGACAACCGCTGGCTACAGGAGAGGGGGGTGCGCATCTGGGACGAATGGGCGGACGCGGACGGGGCGCTCGGACCCATCTACGGCCGCCAGTGGCGGAGCTGGGCCGGTCCCGACGGCGCCACCATCGACCAGATTTCCCAGGTGGTCGCCGGTATCCAAGCCAATCCCGATTCACGCCGTCTGCTGGTATCCGCCTGGAATCCGGCCGAGCTCCCGCTGGACGGCCTCTCGCCTCGAGACAACGTCGCCCGCGGCCGTATGGTCCTGGCCCCCTGTCACTGCCTGTTTCAGTTCTATGTGCAGGACGGGCGGCTCTCCTTCCAGCTCTACCAGCGCAGCGCCGATCTGTTTCTGGGCGTGCCCTTCAATATCGCCAGCTATTCCCTGCTCACCCACATGATCGCCCATCAGTGCGGCCTGGGGGTGGGGGATTTCGTGCACAGCTTCGGCGATCTGCACCTCTACCGCAATCACCTCACCCCGGACATCGTGTACGAGCAGCTGGGGCGTGAGCCGCGCCCCTTGCCGCGCTTGTCGCTCCGTCGGCTCCCGAAATCCCTGTTCGACTATGAGTTGGAGGATTTCCGGTTCGAGGGTTACGATCCCCATCCGGTGATCCGCGCCCCTATCGCCGTATGAGCACCCAACTATCCTGCCGGAGGTTCCACCCGTGATTGAAGCCTTGGTCGACTATGGCCTGTTCCTCGCCAAAACCCTGACCCTCGTCCTGCTGATCGGCGCCCTGCTGATGGCCCTGATGCGTGCCCGCGGCAGGTTTCATGCGGACGGGGAGCGGCTCGAGGTGATCGACCTCAATGGTAAGTACCGGGATATGACACGGGCCCTGAAGCAGGCCTCGTTGCCCAAAAAGGCAGCCGCCAAGGTGCTGAAGGAAGAGCGCAAGGCGCACAAGCGGCGTGACCAGGCGGCAGAGGGGGAACGCCGGCGGATCTTCGTGATCGATTTTCACGGCGATCTCAAGGCCACCGAGGTCGCCTCCCTACGGGAGCTCATTACCTGTGTGCTGATGGCGGCGGGAGAGGGCGACGAGCTCCTGGTGCGGCTCGAAAACGCCGGCGGGGTCTTGGCCGAGCACGGGCTGGCGGCCTCCCAGTTGGCGCGCGTACGCGGCAGCAAGGTCCGCCTGACGGTCGCGGTGGACAAGGTCGCCGCCAGCGGCGGCTATCTGATGGCCTGTGTGGCCGACCACATCATCGCGGCCCCCTTCGCCGCGGTGGGCTCCGTCGGTGTGGTCATGCAGCTTCCCAACTTCCACCGTCTGCTGGAGCGCCGCGGCGTGGATTTCGAGCTGCACGCGGCCGGCGAGTACAAGCGCACCCTGACCCTGTTCGGCGAGAACACGGACGCGGATCGGGAGAAGGTGCGCGAGCAGCTCGAGGACACCCATAAGTTGTTCAAGGACTTCATTCGGGAATATCGGCCGAGTGTCGATCTGGACCTGGTGGCTACCGGCGAATACTGGCAAGGTATCCAGGCCCTGGATCTGGGCCTGGTGGATGCGGTCAAGACGAGTGACGATTACCTGCTGGAAGCGAGCGCCGACGCGGACCTCTATCTGGTCGCCTATGCGGTCCACAAACGGCCGTTGGAGCGGTTGCTGGCGGCCGTGCAGGGCAGTGTGCCGAGGACCTTGTTCGGACGTTGAGCCGCCCCGGTCGCGTGACGGGCGCCTCGAGTTTCTCAGTATTACTAAAGAAGAACGCAGGGTAGACGACATTTTTCGCCGACCACAACCTGGCATACATCACTCGGCCATACATGAGAATGTCGCCTATCCTATGCACGTCTTAGTAAGTCCAAGCGGCTGATTTCAGGAGTTGAGAAGATTCGAGCCGTGTCGTCTAGCTCCGGATTGTGGTTATGGCAGGGACGCCTCTTTTTTTGTCGCAAATGAACGCAACCAGAGAATTAAGGTGAAAGGGGATACTACAAGGTATATGTAAGTAAAAGTCTATCCGCAACAATCTCACTTTCGAGCGTTTGTCCACCCATTTGAAAACGCTTTAACATGGACCTGCCAAGATTTACATAGATTTCTTCTTCGAACAAGCTCTCTGGAACCGGCAAATCACAAACCACATTTCCCGATTTTTTTGTGCCGTCAATACTCAAAGCAACGTAAACACCACGTTTTTTACAACGTTCAATCTCATCAAACAGTTCTTCAAGCCTAAAATCTTGTCCACCGTACAAAATTGGTTGGCTATGCTTGTATGGTGGATCGCAGTAAATCATGTACCCCTTCTTTGCCATACGCATCGCCTCATTATATCCCACCGATTCGAATTGAATATACCGGATTCGCTGGTGCCATATATCTACACGGTTATCAAAATTTTCGGGCTTAACAGGTTCGTGAGCACCGCATGGTGTCGACATGTATCCATCTTGTTTGCGGAATCTCACAACTCCCCCATAGCATGCTCTACACAAGATGAGAAGATCCGCGCCGTTTGGATTCCGATTGTAGGACGCTTTGATTTGTTCATAACCCTCCTTTTTAGTCTCCCCGTGTGTAACCTGCCATCTTTCCCTGTACCACTGTTTCAGCATTTCAGGGTCATCTTTAAGGGTCTTGAAAATCTCAATCAGGGGGGCGAATGCATCAGAAGCAAAAGCGTCTTTTGGGGCAAGTGTCGCAAGAACGGCACCACTACCTAAAAATGGTTCGAAGTACCTATTAAACCTATCAGGGAAAGATCCTACTATTTCATGTGCAAATCGTTGTTTGTTTCCTATCCACTTCAATAGTTGAGTGGAAAAAGGACGTATTAGTTTGTGCGGCGCATCATCAAACAACAGGGTCTGAATCATTGTCAGGTCCCGGATGATTACGAGGAATTTTTATGAAGAGTTGAGGCTGCTGAGCGTACCAGTGTTGGAGCGTCTGGAGGGGTGTTTTGTGGCGCAGGTTTTTCTGCGGGATGTAGTGATTATACAG